>Ga0080006_1113478_pt1 | contig 29569 bp, 27 predicted proteins | sample RS3BMetagenome_FD_69209 | JGI IMG/M metagenome (GOLD analysis project Ga0080006, IMG submission 69209) | Ferric oxide microbial mat and aquatic microbial communities from Rainbow Spring, Yellowstone National Park, USA - RS3B (SPADES... ...
GTCATACGTTTTTCTGATTCTCTATATACTGATGAGGAGACTTTTAAGCCTCTGAGCAATATCGCCAACAAGAACAGGACGCCTGTACTTCGGACACCATACAATATGGTAATTGCAGGAATATACAATATTTTTATTGGATTTCAATTGTTCTTTTCTGTTCATACATAATTATACTACACATAGCTATAATTTATCGCCTTATATCCCCATGCCTGAAGGCAGGGGCATTACGGCCATGGATGGTAAAATTCATGTTTTCAAAAGTAAAAAAACGGTTTTTTTTTCTATTTAATTGAATTTTTAGAAAAACGGAGATAAAAAAAGGAAAAAAAACAAAATTTTTGGATAAAGTTTAGTTTTCTTTGTTATAAAAAGGGCAATGGTCATGGTAGTATTAATTGTCCTTTGGTTCTTCCTCTGTCCGCTAATCCAATCATTTGCTGAAGAAAGGTTACAGACCGTGGCAGCACATATTTCTGCCATGGAAGAAGGCAAACCACCGCCAAGAGCACTGCCTCCTATTAGTCAACCTGTTCCTGGTAGAGTTGCGCCTTCCTATACCCCTCCTCTTGAGGAATTGCTGAAAGCTGTTTCTCCGATTGCCCACAAACTCTCCGATAAAACAGCACTAGACCTTTTTCAATGTTTTCAACTTGCAGCCGCAAGGTGGAATCAGCTAAAGATAGACTATCAGGGTATGATTGCTCAGCAGGCCGTCGTATCCCAAACCCTTGCTCAATTTTATCCTCAAGTCTCTTTCTTAAATGAACAAAGCTTTCAAAACAGCGTTGGCTTTGCCCCAACTTTAGGGGGAATAGCCTTTGGAGTAGCACCTAGTACTTACTTTTCCTTAAATTCCCTCAGTGGCACATGGACTATTTTCAACAGTTTCCAGAATGTCAACCGGCTGAATGCGGCTAGGGCGACTGCCGCTTACTCCGCTTATCATATGGAAAGGGATTATCAACTTCTCTATGCTAATCTGGCTTCAGCTTTCTATAGTGCTTTGATGTACGAGGGGAGTATCGACATATTGAACGATCAGATCGATATTCTGCAGGCGCTTGTCAATGAATTAGAGTATAGGCAAAAAATTGGAAGATCGAGGCCAGCCGATGTGTTCCAAACACAAACAAATTTAGCGGCAACCGTAGCACAAAGGGAAAATTACAAAGGCTTCTATAATCAGTTTCTGGCTCTCCTTACCTATTATCTGGGGATTCCACCTGAAAAAATAAACATAAAAGACACCCAAAGCCTGCCTTCGACAAAGAACCTAGAAGAGTATCTTGCCCAGGTTGGTTCTAGGCCTGATGTATTGGCTCAAGTCCAACTGCTGCGCGCTCAGAAAGCCGGACTGGCTGTTGCCAGAGGTATGCTTGGCCCCACCATCTCGGTTAACGGCTTTTATCTTTTGACGCATGATCCACCTGTCCCAAACGTCTGGAATGTCAACGTGATCACTTCGATGCCCATCTTCAATGGCGGTCTATATACCTCAACGATCAGACAACAAGAGGCCCTTGTGCATCAAGTGCAACTGCAATTGGAAGATTTGAAAAGGCAAGCGGATGAAAATGTGCGTATTTCCTTTGCTCTCTTTAATGCTGCAATCAGTCAAGTGGTACAATTGAGAGAGGAAACAGAGGTGGGTGCCCTTTATTACGCTGCCCAAAGAGATGATTTTCAAAGAGGAGTGGCCGCTTTGCTGGATGTTCTTGTTGCTTTAAATACCTATCAAACAGCCCGACTCAATCTATTTCAGGCCGAAATGGGGGCGAGAATGCAATTGGTTAACCTCTTTGTGGCTGCAGGCACGGTACCGAGAAATCCAGAAGGATCTGCGATGCCGGTTCAAAAAATTATCAAAACGCAACCTGCAGAACTCCAGCCAATTGATTCTTCACAAATGTTATCAAGGTAAGGGATTTTGGCTGATTCAAAATTTTTTACTTGTGCGGAGCGCTAAGCCTTTTTAAGATGATAAAACGATTGTCTAGAGGAGGCCAAGTAATGACCTGTAATGGAGAAAAAATATGGAATATAGCGATTCTGAATTGATGGCACTGACGGCAAAGGGGGATGATGGGGCCTATGGTCTTCTTGTACAAAGACATTATCAAGCGATTTATGGAGCCGCACTGAAAATGTTAAAAGATAAGTTTCTAGCCGAAGAAATAACTCAGAAAGTTTTTCTTCAAGCCTATAGAGCCGCAGGCCGCTATGAACCAAGGGCAAAACTAAGGACCTGGTTATACACGATCTTACGAAGACTGGTTCTCAATCAATTTCGAAAAAAGGAGATCCAATCTACCCCTCTTGTGACGGAAAACGGCGAAGATAAAGATATAGCTACCTATCAGTCGGCAATGTCTCCTTTGGACCAGCTTGTTATGCAAGAGCAAATGGAAGGGATAGAAAAGATCATTGATAGCTTACCTCCAAGACAACGATTAGCCGTCATTTTGAAAAGCTATGAGGACCTTTCTTATGATGAAATAGCAAGGATTCTTGGGGTGAGTATTCCAGCCACAAAATCCCTACTTTTTAGAGCAAGAGAAACCTTAAGACTGGCTTTTCAAAAATGGGAGGCAAGCGGCAATAGAAAAGACTAAGGAAAGCAAAAACTTTTTCAGAAAATTTGTTTTGCCTATATAATAGATTGAACAGAAGGAAGCATGGCTTTTGAGCGTCAGAGAGTTAAAATTTATTTATCGATTCTTTTTGGCCTTTTGTTTTTTTCTGTAGCCACTTCTGGCATGGCTCGAGGGGGAGGAGGGAGAGGAGGAGGGTTTGGACATACAAGAGGACTGAAGCAACCCCATCCGACAACTGAAAAGATAAAACTTTATCGCTCAGCATCCACAACAAAAGCGGTTAATCCTCTTTTCCCTTCCTATAAAAGTTACCCTGCAGGCCTCCATGGAATCCGTCATCTCCGAGAATCTATTTTCCCTAGTTATACGAAATTTTCCTCTGGCCAATTTCTACAAGGCAATAGGCCTGGTTCGGCAACCATAATGATTTCTACCAGCTATTTGGGTTCAACATATATTGGACTAGGACGATTTGGGCCAACCTCTGGAATAAGCTATTCAAAAACAAAAAATGAATTTGTTCCTACTACGGGTATTACTGTACCTCCTTTTGTTTCTGCTTTGGCCACAGGTTCTCAACCACCTCGATAGCTATTTTTTCCTACTAAAGACAAAACACGCTATATTTTCAAATAAACAAATTTGTTTATGGATGGACTCTGATGTCTTAGAGAAAAAACGATAAATTGATCTTTTTATGACCCTTTCTGATCTTTCCATTCGCAGGCCTGTATTTGCGTGGATGTTGATGATAGGGTTAATTTTTTTTGGTATTGTTGCTCTTTTTAGATTAGGAATTAGTCAGCTTCCTGAGATCGATTTCCCGATTATTACTATAAACCTGCAATGGAATGGGGCCTCTCCCGAAATTCTTGAAACAGAACTTGTCGATCCCATTGAACAAGCAGTGATTTCGGCACAAGGGCTCAAAGGGATAAGTTCCTATATTCAATTGGGGCAGGCATCCATCATTTTAGAGTTTGAACTTGGCAGGAACGTCGATTCAGCCTTAACCGAAGTACAATCGAAGATAAGCTCGGTCAAATTACCAATGGATCCAACCCAGCAGGTGGGCATGCAACAGGTTCCCACTCCTGTTCCACAACCAATTCTTGTCAAAGATAATCCTGAAGAGCAGCCTATTTTATTGATTGGAGTCTTTGGAGAGCACAAGACACTTCATGATCTTGTCACTTTTGTGGATCTTGTACTGCATGACGAGTTACAAATTGTTCCAGGTGTTGGTCAGATTGTCTTAGCTGGTTATAATGTCAGAAATTTAAGAATTTGGGCCGATAGCAAAAAGTTGGCGCAGTACCAATTGACCGTTCAAGATCTTCAAACGGCGATTATGCAGGAACATGTGGAAGTGGCTGCAGGAGATCTTGAAAACCCGCAAAAGCAATTCAATGTGAGAGCCATGGGTGAAGGATTGAGCCCTGAAGAAGTAGGCAATATTCAAATTAAAAAAAGGGGCTCAGAGCTCATTTATAGATCGAACATACGGATAAAGGATGTGGCAGAGGTAGAAGATGGATTGGAGGATATTCGACGCATTGCGGCTAGCAATGGACAGACTATTATTGGGGTCGGCATAAAAAAGCAACCCGGAGCAAATTCCGTGGAAGTGGCTCGATTGGTCAAAAAAAAGTTATTGGAAATTCAACCCTTTCTTCCAAAAGGAATCCATCTCAGCGTAGTCTACGATAGAACAAAGCATATAGAAGATTCGATTAAGGAAACCTTATTTACCCTTGGGCTTTCAGCTGTTATCACCAGTTTGGTCTGTTATCTGTTCCTCGGAAGCTGGACTGCCACCCTTAATGTGTTGCTTTCTATTCCCACTTCTGTTCTTGGAACCTTTATTGTCATCTACTTTTTAGGTTTTACCTTGAATTTTTTTACTCTCCTTGGCCTTTCCTTGGCCATTGGGATTATTGTGGATGACGCGATCATGGTTCTTGAAAATATCTATAGGCACCGGGATATGAAAAAGAGTAGGGTAATGGCAGCCAGAGATGGGGCTAGAGAGATCACCTTTGCTGCCATGGCTGCTACTGTGGCTATTATCGCCATTTTTCTCCCTGTGGCTTTTATGAAGGGGGTCATAGGCAAGTATTTTTATCAATTTGGTCTTACGATTTCGGCTGCCGTAGCCCTCTCTCTGTTGGAAGCCATCACCCTGACACCGATGCGGTGTTCCCAAATTATGGATGACTCTTACCAAAGAAGAGGCTTAGCCTATATCGTCGATTATTCCTTCAAAAGTCTTGCCAAAGTGTATAAGCATCTTTTGAAGTTTTGTATCTTTTATCCCTGGCTGGTGATCCTGGTGGCTTTAGGTGTTTTTCTTTATTCGTTGAAACTTTTCAGTTTTCTCCCCCAGGAACTGATCCCCACTCAAGACGAATCTTCTTTCATTATTCGTATTCAAACCCCTGTAGGTTCGTCAATTTATTATACCGAAAGAAAGCTCAAAGAATGTGAAAAGCTCATTCTTTCTCATAAAGAAGTCGACAAAGTTTTTGGCGCAGTCGGAGGAATGATCCAAAGGACAGGAGCGACTGATGGGAATCTTGTAGATAGCGAAGTCAATGTTGGAACTATTTATGTCACCTTAAAAGATAAAAAAGAAAGGGTACTTTCTCAAAGGGTTTTGATGGACACCTTAAGGGAAGAATTAAATAAGATTAAGGATCTTCGGGCTACCCCACAAGATCTTTCCATTCGAGGATTTACCACTGGGAGGGGATTTCCTGTCGAATTGACTATTCGTGGAGAAGACTACAAAGTGCTGGAAAATATAGTACAGGAAGACATCGAAGAAATGAAAAAAAGCGGCTATTTTGTTGATCTGGACACAGACTTTAGAGATGGAATGCCTGAAGTCAGAGTCTATCCCGATCGATTTGCAGCAAACGCTTGTTCGATTCCCATTCAGAACATTGCTAATACAGTAGCGATCGCCATTGGAGGCATTGCCCAAGGACAATTCACTAATGGGGAAAGACGGTATGATATCCGGATAAGGTTACGGGGCGATGAAAGAGTAGGACCAGAAGATATCGCCCGGTTGGGGATCCGAACCAATACCAATGAGTTCATGCCCATAACTTCTGTAGCTAAGCTTCAGACTGTCCAAACCTATCAAACATTGACAAGAAAAATGCGAGAAAGAGCAATTACTATCTTTGCGAATGTTGCCCCAGGAAAATCCCAAGCTCAAGCATTGGTAGTGGCGAAAAAGATATGCAGCAAAAATCTTCCCAAAGGCTATAGACTTTTTCTGAGTGGTGGAGCTGCCTCCTTTGAGGAAACATTCCAAAGCCTCGTCTTCGCTATTTGGGTTGGCGTTGTCATCGCCTACATGGTTTTAGCCTCCCAGTTTAACAGTTTTATCCATCCTTTTTCTGTGCTCCTTGCCTTACCATTTAGTTTGAGTGGGGCTCTGTTGGCTCTATGGTTTACTCACCAATCCATCAACCTTTACAGTATGATTGGCCTTGTTTTGTTAATGGGTATTGCCAAGAAAAATTCGATTCTTTTGGTTGAGTTTACAAATCAGCTTAGGTATAAAGGGCTCTCTATTAAAGAGGCCATATTAGAAGCGGCCCCAATTCGCCTGAGACCTATCCTTATGACTTCGATGGCGACGATTGCTGCCGCCATCCCTCCGGCTCTTGCCTTAGGCCCAGGGGCTGAAAGCCGTATTCCCATGGCGATTACCTTACTTGGCGGCATTGCTGTTTCCACGGTGTTCACTTTGTTTGTTGTGCCTGCAGCTTATCTTTTACTTTCTCGTTTTGAAAAGTCTAGGCCCTTAATGATCCAGCATCAGACTGCTGCTGTTGGAAAAGAAGAAGAAGAAAGTTTAGTAGAGAAAAAGGAATAAGCCTATTGACTGTGATGTTGTAAGCAAAGAGGGATTATGAGCTTTCCAGAATTTGCGATTCGCCGACCTGTAGCAGCTTGGATGCTTATGGCCGCATTGGTCTTTTTTGGGCTACTCTCTCTTTTTTCTCTTGGAATAAGTAGATTTCCAGATGTCACTTATCCAGTGATTACCGTAGTCACCCAGTGGCCTGGAGCAGCACCAGAAGTCATGGAATCAGAGATTGTTGATCCTTTGGAAAATGTACTTGTATCGGTCCAGGGAATCAAAGACATCGAATCGACTATGCTTCCAGGGATAGCCAATATCAAATTAGAATTTTATATCGATAAAAATATCGATGCAGCCTTGCAGGAAGTTAATGCTAAGGTCCGAAGCGTTCGTCTTCCCACCGATGTGAATCCGCCCCAAATTTTTAAAATCAATCAGGATGATAGTCCGATCCTCTGGCTTGCTGTCACATGGGATAGACCTCTTAAAGACCTTGTTCGATATGTGGATAAGTATATCCGAGATCGGTTTATGCTTGTTCATGGCATAGGCGATATTCAACTTGGGGGCTGGGCGGACAGAAATTTGAGAATATGGTTGGATAGAAAAAAACTTAATCAATTGCAGCTTTCTCCTACCGATATTCGTGACATGCTTCAGGCAGAAAATATTGAGCTTGGAGCAGGTTATTTGGAAAGTAAAACCAATGAAATCAATGTGAGGATAATGGGAGAAGCTAGATCAGAATACGAAATGCAGTCATTAGCCCTGAACCATAGGGCTGCAGGAGCTAGTGGCATTCCTATCACCGGGATTGGAGGCAGTCAGGGAGGAGGAATGGGGGTTACAGGTGCTGGAAGCAATCAGTTTTTAACCAATCCAGCCATGACAAGTGCAGCCTCAAATCTGCTTTCCAATACGCGGGGAGCTTCTTCCGTTTATATTCCTTTATCAACAGTGGCTTCTGTTGAAGATGGGATTATGGATCTTACCCGGCTTTCTCGTAGTGATGGCCAACCTGCCATCGGCTTGGGTATTCAGAAGCTTAGGGGGTTTAATGAAATTGCTGTGGCTAAAGAAGTTAAAGAACTTGTCAAAGAGCTTAAAAAAGATCTGCCTGCAGGGATGGCAATCGGACCACGTTTTGATTCTTCGGTGTATACCCAGGAAGCCGTTCATGAAACAGAATTTACTCTTTTATTGACTATATTTTTTACTGCTTCTGTCTGTTTGCTTTTTCTTGGTTCTTTTCGGACCACATTAAATGTCCTCTTTTCCATTCCCATTTCAATTCTAGGTAGTTTTATTTTTTTCAAATTCTTGGGATACACGCTTAATTTCTTTACGCTTTTGGCTTTGTCTCTTGCCGTTGGGATTGTTGTCGATGATTCCATTATGGTGTTGGAGAACATCACAAGACATAAAAATTTAGGGAAAGACCCGCAGACTGCAGCTCTGGATGGAGCCAATGAGGTGTCGTTTGCTGCCCTTGCTGCTACTCTCTCGATCGTTGCGGTTTTTTGTCCAATTCTTTTTGTAGGTGGAGTGGTGGGAAAATTTTTATCTCAGTTTGGTGTGGCTTTGAGTGTAGCTGTTCTCATTTCGCTTTTAGAGGCCTTGACGCTTGCGCCAATGCGTGTGGCAGAATTTTTAAATGTAGGAAAAGAAGAAAAAAAGAATTATTTCGAAGTTTGGCTTGACAAAGTTTTTTGGAAATTTGCTCGAATCTACAGAAATCTCTTAAAGCTTGCCCTTCAAAAAAGATGGGTAGTGGTGAGCGTTTCTTTTTTGATATTTTTCTTCTCTCTCCGGCTCTTTCCCGCTCTCCATAAGGAACTCTCTCCTTCTGAAGATATGGGTATAGCTTTAATCAGGATTGAAACGCCTGTTGGTTCTTCTCTAGAACATACCGGTGAAAGAGTCCGCTTTCTGGAGGAGTATCTTAAAAAACAACCTTATGTGGCTCATGTCTTTAGCAGTATAGGCGGGTATAGTGGAGGACAGGTTAACTTTGGAGCTCTATTTATTACTCTTACTCCAAGAAAAGAAAGGAAGCTACGGCTTCAAGAGATCCTTAAAATCTGGAGAAAGGAATTCAAAAAAGCTGCCTATCAAGATCTGCATATAAAAATCATCGACATTAGCCAGAGTGCTTTTAGCTCTAAGAGAGGGACTAATATCGAGTTGAGCCTGTTGGGCTCCGAATATTCAGTTTTGAAAGAAGTATCTCAAAAAATTCTAAACGAGCTTGAGAAAAGTGGAATGTATACGGATCTGGATACTGATTATCGGGAGGGAATGCCAGAAGTGCAGATCATACCGGATAGGGACAAATGTGCGCTAGCCAATATTTCGATGCAGCAGCTGGTTGATTCTGTCCGCTATTCCATTGGTGGTGCTAGGCAAGGAATGTATACCAATGAAGAAGACATTCGTAGGTATGATATCCGAATCCGATTCATTCCAGAACAGTGGAGAGAGCCAAAAGATATTGAAGCGATACCGCTTTGGACCAATTATGGAGGAGAGCCTATCCATCTTAAGGATGTCGCTAGCCTGCGAGTCGTCCCCAAACTCATGAACATGACTAGGGAAAATAGGCGTCGGGTAATCACTCTTTTTGCCAATGTCAAACCGGAGTATAGCCAGGCCAAAGCCCTCGACTATGCGATGGAGATTTGCAGAAAATTCCTGCCTCCTACCTATTCTGTCCAGCCCGCTGGTGCTTCTCAAACAGCCAAAGAAACCTTTAAAGCTTTCCCCTATGCGTTAGGCTTTGGGCTCATCCTTGCTTATATGGTTTTAGGCATCCAGTTCAATAGTTTTCTTTTCCCTTTGATCATTCTCTGTGCCATTCCTTTTTCGATCACAGGAGCCATCTTTTCCCTTTATATTTCAAAGCTTTCCTTGAATCTTTACAGTGGAATAGGGCTTATTCTCCTCATGGGCTTAGCTATGAAAAATTCTATTCTACTGGTCGAATTTATTAACAAAAAGAGATTCGAAGATGGTTTCGAGACTTCTGCAGCGATTCTCGAAGCTGCTTTCATTCGGCTAAGGCCAATTCTTATGACTTCGCTAGCAACAATTTCTTCAGCGATTCCTGCCGCTCTTGGACTTGGCCCTGGAGCTGAAGTCAGGGTGCCTCTTGTTATTGTAGTTATTGGAGGCATCGTTGTTTCTACTTCTTTTTCCCTGTTTGTGGTTCCTTGTATTTATAGTCTTGCAGCAAAGATTGGTGGAAAACCACCAGTGGATTTAGAAGAATGGCCCGAAGCCCCAAAAGTAGCTTCCTTATGAGCTTCTTTTTTCTCTGCTTATCTATTCTTAACAATAGATGTCAAAAGGCAAATGGAAGATTAGAAAAATGTATTTTTGGCTGGTAAAAAAAGGAATAGAAGCTTGACAAGAGCCAACAGGCGAATCGCCATTGCGGTTTGTTTGCTTTGTCTACAGCAAGACCTGTTTTTCTCTTCTGTAATCGAAAGCTCAGGCATCTGCCACTTTTCCAGTCCGCTGGTAGCCTTGACTGGCTTGTAGAATGTAAGGCTTGCGTTAGTAGTCTAAGTGCAGCACCCTTGTGGCCAACAAAGTCAGTTGGTTGGTTGTGTGGCTGCTAGTTTAAGGAAAATGTCTGCAGGAAAATTCCTATGAAGGATAAAATACTGAACCTAAAATGCTTCTACTTGAAGCTTCCCGTGTGGACACCTTTCTATTTTTAGACTTTAAAACCGACGCCTCTTCACATTTGCTTTTAAAAAAAGCATTTTTCTTTCCTCTGTTATCCAAGAATCCTTTTTTCTTAACTAAAGGTATTCAAATTTATCAATATTTAGAAAATAAAACCCATATATAATTACTTATCTATATGAATATCAAAGAGATGATAAAAATAAAAATGTCATAAAAAAGTCATAAAGTTGCCATAAATAATTTACATAACTGTCACTATCTTTTGTCTTTTTTTTAGGGTAAATAAGAGGTCGTGTTCTAACAGATTTCGTTTCGTTATAATGTCTAGGAGGAATCTAGGAGGAAAAATGATAAAAAAGAGGAAAAAAATTTGGATAATACTTTTCTTGTTGGCCTTTACTAATCTCAATCTTTTTGCTCTTGATGATGAGGATTTTACTACTAATAATCCATCATCTAATCCCCAATATAACGGAGAAAATCAATCTGGGCAGCAAAAATCCAAACAAAATTACATTCCAGTTTATAATCAAAGGGAATCGGCTAGCGGCAGGATAACAATGCCAGAGGTGACTGTACAAACCGAAGCTCCTCCAAGCGCAATTGAAACCTTTGGTGCTCCGAATGCAGCGGTTCTTCCAACTGAACAAGGTCCTGTATCTTCTACTTATGGGATACCCATGAGCGTAATGGAGACACCCCGGCAAGTGACTCCTGTTAATCCTACCCTGCTAAAAGCTGCAGGAACGGTTTACCAGGGCTATCTTGATCCCCTGAGCGTTTCTCAGATTCTTCCGACCGCTTATACACAAATCAACTGGGGGATGGGAAATGCGATCACTATTCGCGGAAGACAAGCGATTCCATATATAAACGGAATTGAAATGACTCTTCAAAACGATGCAGTGGCTGGAGTTCCTTTTAGCTGGAATATGGTTGAATCAATGGACATTACCGAAGGACCTGCCAATGCGGTTTTTGGCGCAACAGAGCCTACTCCTGGTAGTGTGAACTATATAACCAAACAGCCCTATTTTGACAAGTTTAGAGGATATATATGGGATACCACAGGCATGTATAGCCAATATCTTTGGGGGGCTGATGTGGGAGGCCCAGTCAATGATAAAGTGGCCTGGCGTTTTAGCTATATGGGGCAGGAACAGGGGAGTTATTATAATAACATTTACAACAATCAGCAGAATTTCTATGCAGCAATTGGAGCCAAACCTTACGAAAATTATACAGTCGATTTTTATGCTGATTTTGGAACCTATTCCTTTATGCCTCAGTTAGCTGATCAAATCAACAGACCAACGAATGCACTCATCGATAACGGACTATATACAGCTGGAATGCTTCCTCCTGGAGCACTGGCTGGAACTTTAATAAGTCCTTTTTTTGTTCCTGTTAATCGGAGGGCGGATATTGTAAACCCTGCAGGTGGGGGCAATGGGATGACTGGCATGCTTCAGCTTATCCAACGGATAAAGGTTTCAGATAATATTGAGATTGTGAACAATACCTTTGCATGGTATACGCGTAGCTCCTGGATCGAACCTTCGTTGTATATAGCTGCTTATCTATCAGGGGACTATGAAGTGGATAACAGAACAGAAATAAGAGTTAATTTTGAAACTCCCTTAGAAGCTGCTGCTCCGGAGAAGGGAGCAAAAGAAATGAAAGAGTATAAAGAAACCTCCAAAAGCGAAGGAGATGAAGAGGTTAAAAAATCCTTTTGGGAGGGAGCTATCGGCGAAATGTTAATGCGCCATAACATTGATGCAGGCATTGAATGGCATTATCAAAGAAACCTTGACTATGTTGGAGATGCTTTTTGGAATGCAGGAAATGTCTGGAGCATGATGACAACCAATCCCTATAGTTGGAACGCAGTCTTTTTGGCACCTTTTGCAAAAGCTGTTAATAATCCGAAAGGACCTGCGGGTGGGGAATGGCAGATTCCTGGAGCTCCTCCTGGATGGTTTTATGAACCTTTAAATGGCGCTGGTGGAAGTACGGATTGTAACTATTGGACGGTCAATCCCTTTTATCAGCATAACATTGACTGGACAAGCAAGTTTAGCCTGCTATTTGGAGCGAGAGCAAATTTTTACTTTGTCGATGCTTCCACGCCTCCTGGACCAGTTGGAGCTCCGTTTGCACACTTTAGCACAGCGGCTTTTGCTCCTCTTGTAAACATAAGCCCGGTCTATAAACCCTTTCCATGGATGACCGCCTATTTTGATTTTAACTGGCTTCAGACCACCAATGCTGCGATCATTGGAGGATATGCTCCAACGTTTGCCCCAAATTCTTTTAGCGAGGTAAACCAGCTGATAGAAGGAGGACTGAAGTTTAACATTCTTAAAGACAAGATGTATATCACCACTGCTGCTTTTACTCAAAATCAGATCCTCAATAATTTAGGGTTTTTGCCAAATGGGGCTCCTTTGCCTGCTACCCCTACGAATGTAGAAGGTTTTGAGATAAATGCTTCTTATCAGCCTGATCGTCATTTTTGGGCAAGGTTGGGTTACATTTACATGAGAGCGGTTGAGGAGTGGTCGAGTTTTCCTCCTGGACTCCATGGGCCTGTATTGAGGCAGTTGACACCCATATTGCCTTATTATACTGGAGTGCCCATAGCTGGAGGACCATTCATCAATGGACCCTTTCCTATCTCTGGTGCGATGCCTTCCTCCAATTATCCTTTTATTGGATTTCCTGATCAGTATTTTAGCGGTACAGTAACTTATACCTCTGACGTTGGCCTTGGAGTAACTCTTGGAGCCATAGTAATGAGTGATCAATACCTCAATTACTTCTATAATACAAAAATTCCAACGCAGTTTATATTAAATGCTCAGATCTTTTATACTCAGCCTAAGTGGGAAGCAAGGCTTTATTTGTATAACTTTACAGATGAAAAGTACTGGTTGCCTTACGGTCTTGGATCGGCAGGTTCGCGTGCTTTCAATATGAGCAGCATTATTGCTGGTTGGCCATTCTGGATTGAAGGAACGGTGGCCTATAAATTCTAAAAACAGGATAAAAAGAATTAAGAACAAATTTCCCCTGGCGATTATTATATAAAAAATCCTCCTTCTTCATCTTCCTCAATTGGGTTTTAGAAAAATCGCCAGGGATTTTTTTTATTGTTAGAGAATCTTAAAAGTATTCAGTAGAATTTCTTTGTTGTAGGAAGAATAAGAGGTTGATAATCTGTTGCTTAGTGATTGTGTGATATGATAGGATGCTTGGCTTTTATACTTGGCTTTTTTCTTGCGGCGCTTCCGACTGGATTACAAGAATTTCAAGCTGGCCTCAATGCGCAATATCATAAATCTTATGAAGAAGCAATAGTGCATTATACGCAGGCAATCGATTCGGGGGAGCTTTCTAGGGAGACTTTAGCCATAGCTTATAATAATAGGGCCGATGTCTGGTTTGCTCTAGGGCATTATTATAGGGCTATTTCTGATTATAATAGGGCTATAGAACTCGATCCTCAGCCAGACTATTTCAATCGACGAGGTATCGTAGAAGCCAAATTGGGGCAATATGAAAAGGCTATCAAGGATTACTCTCAATCCATAAAAAGAAATAGATCCAATGCCTATGTCTATAATAACAGGGGCTGGGCTTTTTATAAAAAAGGAAATTATCTTTCCGCAATCAAGGATTTCAATGAAGCGCTTCGACTGAAATCCGATTATGCCTTGGCTTTCGACAACCGAGGTTGGGTCCATTTTAGAAAAGGAGAAAGAGAGGAAGCTCTCGCTGATTTGAGTCGTGCTATTCAGTTGGAACCGAACAATCCAGAATTTTATAATGACCGGGGAATTGTTTTGACCGATTTGGGAAGATTTGATGAGGCTATAAATGATTTTAATAGGGCACTTAACCTAAAACCTCATTTTACAGAAGCCATAAAAAACAAGGAAATAGCCTTAAAAGGGAAAAAAGGGATAAAGCTAGAAGCCCTTCATTCTCTAATTTATTGGAAATAAAGCAGCAGGGATTTTTTTCCCTTTTGTGGCGTCAGCTGACGCAGCAAGGCCATGCTTTGCATCAGAATTTGGAAGGTTTTAAGGGATGGTTCACTGTTCTGTATATTCATCGAACGGCTAGTAACTGTCCGAACAGAAATAGACAAAATCTAGAGTTGCTAAACCCAAAAGAAACACTTAGGTTAAGGAAAGATGACTCTGCAGGTACAGTATCTAGGGTTTACTTTGCGGTCTCCCTTAGTGGCCGGGGCTTCTCCTCTTTCCTCTTCTCTTTCAGGAATTCAGCAGTTAGAACAAGCTGGAGCTGCAGCCATTGTTTTGCCCTCCTTGTTCGAAGAGCAGATTGTCAAGGAAGCAATTGCTGAAAAACAATATACAGATTTGAGTGGTAAGTATGCAAAGTTTTCTACACTTGAAGATTATTATTTTAGCCCAGAATCTTATCTCCATTTGATAAGAGAAGCAAAAAACAAAGTACAGATTCCAATTATTGCAAGCCTCAATGGAAAATCTCCAGGATGGTGGTGCCGATTCGCCAAAAAAATAGAAGAGGCAGGGGCAGATGCCTTAGAGCTCAATATTTTCTGGATGCCTACAGATATGGATCAATCGGCTGATTCCATCGAGATGTTTACACTAGATATCGTGCGTCTTGTTAGACAAGAGATACAGATCCCTCTAGCGGTAAAAATTAGCCCCTTTTATACAAATGTGGGCAATATGGCAAAGAGGTTCCAGGCTGCAGGGGCTAACGGACTTGTTTTATTTAATCGATTTATGCAACCTGGAATAAATACAGAAAAGATAGAAGTTAAAAGCCAAATGCTGCTAGGCACAAGCCGGGATACTTTTCTTTCTTTAAGATGGATTGGAATCTTATTCGATCGCTTAAAAGTGGATCTAGCAGCCACAGGGGGTGTTATTGAACCAAACGATGCTATCCAGTTGATTTTAGTGGGTGCGACCGTGGTCATGCTTTGTTCTGCTCTTTTAAAAAATGGGCCTGAACATCTAAACATCATGGAAAAAGGGCTAGTTAATTGGATGGATAAGCATGGCTATTCTTCCTTAGAAGAATGGAGAGGTTTATTGAGCCAGAAGAGATGTCCAGATCCTGAGACCTTTGAACGGACCCAATATATCAACTCTCTTATTTTGGATAGGGAAAAAGGAAATGAATATTGGTAGTTAAAGAAGAAGGAAAAGAGAGAGAAAGGTGTAAAACTGTCCTTTTTCCCTCTCCTCTATTGAATAAAAGAGAGCCTGCCTCGAATTTCAGTTATCTTCCTAAAGGCTATCAAGCTTCAAAGAGAGAAAACCTATAAGTGGTTCATGGTCCAATCTTTAAGTAGTTTTCCATTGATCTTTGCCAAGGCTCTTATGGGGTATAGTTTTGTTTTTCTTGTGTTGCTTTTCTTTATGCGGTTTTTTTAATTACGCATTTACATCCCCAAATGCATTTGTTCACCCTTCCAAGGGTTTTCATAAGGTAGGGAAAGGGAAGTCAGAAGAAAAAATCTTTTTGATTTTTGTGCCGGTGGAGGGAGTCGAACCCACACCCGGTTGCCCGGACCAGATTTTGAGTCTGGCGCGTCTGCCATTCCGCCACACCGGCAAAGCTTCTAGCCAGAGAAAATTACATTATATATCTTTTTAAATCTTGTCGAAAAAAAACAATGCAGTTGCTTTAAGTTCTTTTTTTCTCAAGATGATGCCAGGGAATGAAGAACCGATTCGCGACCAGCGTCGGGATAATAGCTGTGGAAATAATTACTGGAATTAAAATCGAATACTGTCTTGGAGAAATAATCTCATGAGAAAGCCCATAGAGACAGCAAATTACATTAAAGGTTAAACCAGTCGACATAAGCAAGGTAGTATAGGCTGCTTCTTGCACTTTCTTTCTTTTTACTAAAAAAGGGAAAATGCTAATAAATTTTGAAAGCTGTTGCAGAATGAAAAAAAGGAAAACAGGCAAAAAGCTTTTTGTTAATTCAGTTAAATCGACAAATGATCCCGCTCTAATAAAATAAAAGGGAGTCAGCAAGCCTAGCGTTACGGTACGAAGGCGTTTAATAAAATCATGGTATTGTTCAATCGATCCTGCTAATGTCATCCCTATGATATAGGCTGGTAAGACAGCTTCTGAACCTGCCCATACGGCAACACCTCCAAGGGCAAAAAGGAAAAATAGGAGGTATTTTATTTCTAACTCTGAGGGCTTGTTTGCGTAGTATTTTAGAAAAACAGGGGTGATTTTGGGTAAAATGAGGGCACAAATGAGGACTATCCCTGTTAATACCCCCGTTTTCCAACCGAAGGGAGCAAAAAGGAATCCCAGTAGAAGCACGGAGCTAAGATCATTGATAAAGCAGGCTACTAGGAGTCCCTTTCCATAGCTTGTCTTGTTCAGTCCCAGTTCCAGAAGAACCGTATACATAACGGCAACTGAAGTAGCAGAGAGAGCAATTCCAGCAAGAAAAGCGGCTCTCCAGTTCCACTGAAAGATGGCGTGGGCAAAAAATGAACAACTGAAAAAGGGGACAAAAAAAGTCAGTAAGCCAATAAATGTAGCTTCCTTCCATTGTTTTCGAAAAGAAGTTGGATCGAGCTCAGAACCAGCCATAAAGGTGAGCATAATGGCTCCTAATCCAGCAAGAAAAGTAATCCAGCCTTCTTTAGGATTTAGTCCTGTTTTGCCGAAGAGAAAAGTAGCTAAATATTGGCCGAAGATGCCAATTATTATTTCAATGAGTGCTGCAGAGACCCTAAATTGAAGAGCTAGTAATGCAGAGAAAATTGCTAAAGCGATCCAAAAAGAAGCTAAGAACCAAGTATGCTCCATTGGAAAACCCTTTATGTGTCGAATCTTTTTCTTTAGCAAATTGTTCTCGTAGGAGTTATCACTTCTTAAAGAAGAAGGGTTTTCCAAAAGATTGGATGGTAAACTCCATTACCAACTGTTTTTTTTTAATAACCAAAGGGAGGCATGTCAAGACTTGGAAGATCAATTTTTTTAGCTTTCATTTTTTAATAACTACAGAAGAGCGTATTGCATTTGTAGAATGATTGGATTGATTCAGCGAGTAAAGGAAGCGGCTGTCAAGATAGAAGATCGATTGGTTTCTTCTATTGGAAGAGGCATTTTATTATTTTTAGCTGTTGAAAAGGAAGATGAGGAAAAAAAAGCCGATCAGATGATAGAAAAAATCCTGCACTGCAGAATTTTTCCGGATGAGAATGGAAAAATGAATCGATCTCTTCTCGATATCAATGGAGAACTATTAATAATTCCTGAATTTACCCTTGCGGGCGAATTTTTAAAAGGCAAAAGACCTTCCTTTCATCATGCAGCTCCTCCAGAAGAAGGTAAAATACTTTTCGATTATCTTGTGGAAAGAGCGAAAAGTAAACATGGCTTAGTCAAAAAAGGCTGTTTTAGAGCAAACATGACGGTATACTTAATAAATGAGGGCCCAGTCAGTTTTTGGATTAGGACATGAACTTTATCTTTATCCGAAAGAAATAGGCAGAAAAAGGGCACACGGTTGTTTGGTTTTATGTCCAATATTGCCATAGAAGTCAAAAACTTAAGGAAAGATTTTGGGAAACTCGTGGCTATCGATCAGATTTCATTTTCGATTATGGAGTCTGAAATTGTTGGATTTCTTGGGGCAAACGGAGCAGGTAAAACCACGCTAATCTATCTGCTTTTGGGGTTGTTGACACCAAGCTCAGGCACTATACGGATATTTGGCTTCTGTCCGTTATTGGCAAGAAATGAAATCCTTTCCTTTTCCAATTTTGCATCTGGGTATATTAGCCTTCCTTCTAATTTAACTGTTCGAGAAAATCTTCTTGTTTTTGCTCGCCTTTATCGGGTGAAAGAACCAGAGCTAAAAATAGACTTTCTTTTGGATCTGTTGGAAATTACGCATCTGCAACATAAGGTAACTGGTTTTTTGTCTGCAGGAGAGTTGACTAGAGTTTGCCTCTGTAAGGCTTTATTGAATGATCCAAAGCTGTTGTTTTTGGACGAACCAACAGCCGGACTGGATCCAAGCATAGCCGAGAAGGTCTGTGAGCTTTTGTTAGAACAAAGAAAAAAATCTGGAGTCACAATCATTTATACGTCGCATAATATGCGGGATGTGGAAAGACTCTGCGATCGGATTATTTTTATGAAATCGGGAAAGATCATCACACAGGGAATTCCTCTGGAAATAGTGCAGGAGTTTAAACAGAGAAATCTAGAAGAACTGTTTATTGAGCTAACTAGGAAATAAATCAATGAGTCTAGAGAGAATATTGGGTCTATTTTTACGTTATACCTACGTGTATAGACGAAGTTGGATTCGAGTTTTGGAGTTTGTTTTTTGGCCCGTAATGGATCTTCTTGTTTGGGGATATCTGACTCTTTTTCTTTCTAATGCAGAGAAAAGCTTTTCAAGTCCATTTCAATTTTTAATCGGTGCGATGATTCTTTGGGATGTGCTCTACAGAACTCAGCTGGGGATAACAGTATCTTTTTTAGAAGATGTCTGGTCAAAGAATTTAATCAATCTTCTTGTGACGCCAATAACTATTCAGGAATTTTTTATAGCGATTTTTCTAGTGGGAATCTTCAAGTCTCTTTTAATTCTTGGATTATTGGGATGTTTAGCGGCTCTATTCTATCATTTCCATTTGACGCAGATTGGCTTCTATTTATTACCGCTGATTGGGAATCTTTTTCTAATGGGTTCAGCTTGTGGTGTTTTAACCATTGCTTTATTATTGCGATGGGGACAGGCTGCAGAATCACTTGCATGGGCTATACCTATTCTTTTTCAACCGTTTGCGGCTGTCTTTTATCCGCTCTATGTTCTTCCTAAATGGATCCAACCCCTTTCGTTTCTTGTCCCTGCAACGCACGTTTTTGAGGGATTAAGAGGTGGGCTACAAGGGACCTATTCCTATAGCCACTTGTTTTGGGCAACCTTTTTAAACTGTTGTTATTTATGCTTTTCTTTTTTCCTTTTCAAGCGCTTTTTTTTAAGTGCTAGAGAAAAAGGACTACTTGTTAAAATTGGAACTCAATGAACCTTTTCGCTGTTTGTCCATTTTCTTTTCGCTTTCTTAATGGCTTCTTTAAAGGCTTCTTTTATTTTAAAGAAAAGCTCGAGCCCATCCCTTCTTTGAGCGGGAGAGGTTCCTTTTCCTGCTCCTTTATTTTCTTTTCGGAGGGGCTAGCACCCAGAAAACTACTAAAGAGGGTAGCACCGACCAGAGCCAGAATCCATCCTCCAAAAAGGAGGAAAAGCACGATAAATCCGACGAGTGTACCAATAGAAGAAACCAAAAAGGCAATAATATCATTTATATTCATAAATCCCTCCATTAATTAGTAAATATTATGAATAAAAGTACATTAAAAGCAAATAAGAATATATAAATATTACTCAAAATGTGTGCGAAGGAAAAATACTTGAAAAATGTTTTTTGAAAATCATTTTATCTACAACTTAAAAAGAATTACAACTATTTTTTTTTATAAAGAATAAGTAATGCTTTTTTTTAAATATATTAATAAAATCAATTGTTCTATATATGACAGAAAAATCAATTGAAGAGAAAGCGAACGAGATTATTAATGAAAGGCTAGAAGAAGATCGAAAAAAGGAAAAGTGGCTATTTCATGTTTCTTTTTCGATCATTTTGATGGCTGTATTGGGAACGATTGTCACGGCGGATTCCGAAAATAGTGTGACAGAAGCCATTATATTGCGTAATGAGGCAGTTCTTTATCAGGACAAAGCGACGGATATGTGGAATTTTTTTCAAGCAAAATCCATGAGAGAAACGGGGTATCGTATTGCCAATATTTTAAATCCTCGGCCTGAATTTGAACAGGAACTGAAGAGGTATCAGAAAGAAAAGAGCGAAATAGAGCAAAAGGCCAAACGGCTAGACGAAATGGTTGAGGAGAGAGTAAAAGCCAGCGAACGCTATTATAGGAAACATCATATTTTCAGAATGTCAGGAATTCTTGTTCAGGTTGGAATTGCTTTGTCTTCTGTTTCTGCCTTGATGAAGAAAAAAGTGGTATGGTATTTAGCAATATCCCTGGCTACAGGAGGACTCATTGTATTTATAACAGCCTTGCTACGATGAGTAGCCTTCTCCATCTGCTTCTAAAGGGATACTAAAATGGAAAGATCCATTTTGCTATTTTTAGGAAGATATCCTTCATGGTAGTTTCTTTTTCTATATCATGTTTCTGAAAGTCCCGGTTCGGGGAAATACCAAGAGATTGAATGGGAGCTTGGAAATGTTTTTCTACAGTTTCTATGACATAAGAATAAAGAAAAGAAGCTAGGGTCTCACATTCCATGGCAGATTTTTGCAATTCAGTGGTTGTATCTGCTTTCGGTTCAACAAGGATACAAAGAGATCCAGTAAAGAGATCTTTCCCGTAGCCTGAAATTTTTTCGGTCCATTTCCCCTGATTTTCATAGGCCCCTATTAGGATTTGTAAATCTTCTTTTTCTGCTTTCAATTCTATAAAGCCATAGGTTTCAGATAGCCTAAAAAAAAGAAGAAGCTTATTTTGAAAAAAACTCTCGTAGACAGCGGGTAATTTTTCTATGGAAGGAGGGAGGCTTTGGGAAAAGTCAGTTTCTAGCCTTTCTTTGAGCAGGGATAAAGCAGAAGCCTTAGCTTTCAAAAGCAGTGGGAAAAGTAGCAGAGACTTTGGGGACAACGGAGGCAAAGAGGGCCAGGCTGATCGGAGAACATAGGATCCATTATGAAAGGAAGATTGATAGAGGAACCAGCCTGAAAGCAGGAATAGTAAACCAACTCCATAGTAGGGAACAAGCAGTAGCCCAAGTATCCACAACAGTCTGACCCAAGTCATCATGTCGATTGATTTGAGCCTGACTAGCTTATTTTTTTCTAACCACAGTTGCCAAGGAAAAGCCCTTTTTTTATGAAAGTGACAAAGAGAAAAAGGAGAAGCCACATCAGGATATTTCATCAGGATAGTCTTGACAATCTGTTTGACATGCTCTTGGCTGGGGTCTACCACTCGGAAATGTTTTTTACGTTCCATTATGGCCATCGTGATGTCCACTTCCTGTTCAAACTGCCGAAAAGGGGTATAGATAAACTGAAAGCGAACGGAGGAACGAGCAATGATGTCTTTAGATTTTGGATGGGGAAACTCTAGCCTATATTCTAGCCAAACGGTTGCTTCTAATGGATGAGATCTTGAATGAGAAGCTTTCGTGCCATACAAAGCAAGTTCTTCCTCCATCCAGAATGCAATCTGTTGCGAAGTCTTCAGTAGTTGAAGAAAAGGATCGGTTGGAGTCTCTTTATCAAGCCCACTCGTTTGAGACAGTGGGGTTTTAGTTTCGGCTGCGGTTTTTTCCTCAACCACTTGCTCCTTCTTTTCCTGTTGAGCCTCCTGAATTAGTCTTCCGAGTGGTTCCCAATCTTTAAGGTCCTTGTGCCATGCAAGGGTTTGGGTATTTATTGTTCCTTTTTCTAGCAGCTGAAGGATCTCCTCCATTGAAAAAGGCCCCTCTTTTTTGCCAGATTGAACGATATAAATTTCCATAGCCATTTTGTATCTGTCTCAGGAATCTTTCAATGGGCTACAAAGACAGAATGCTAATTGTTATATAGTTAAAATTTTGGGAAGGAAAAAGTTTCCCTATAAAATACGCAAAAAGAAATAAAAGAAAAGAAAATTAGAATAAAATGGGAAGAAAGACTTGGCTTATAAAATGCAAAAGCGGCTAGCTTATGATTCCATACTTTTTCTCCTACTTGCCAGCCATTTGCTTCTATGATTAATTACCCAATCAAGAAGTGCTTTTTCAAAGCCAATATCGTATCCCTTTTTTTCGCTTTCAATCCATTTATGTTTTAGAATTTCTTCTCTTTCCAAAAGAAATTCTCGATAAAGAGTCGAATATTTCAGTAATACCGATATACACTCTGTCTCTTTATTTTCCTCCATTCCTCTCCTCCAAAAAAAATTTTAAGCTAATATGAGTCAAAAGTTGCGATTGAAATTATAGTATTTTTAAAAGAGGCACTTTAGATTTTTATTTTAAAAAGTCAATAATTTTTTTAGCTGCTTCTAAAAAAACCTTGCTTGTTTGTCTATCCGGGTCTGATAAAACGATGGGCATGCCATGATCGGAAGAAATCCTCAATTCGGCTTCTATGGGAATTTCTCCTAAGAATGGAACCTTTAGCTTCTCGGCTTCCCTTTTGCCACCCCCGGAACCAAAAAGATCGTATTTTTTATTGTCACTAGGACAAAGGAAATAACTCATGTTTTCTAAAATTCCTAAAATTGGGACATTGACTTTTTTGAACATGGAGACAGCTTTTCTGGCATCAACAAGAGCTACTTCCTGAGGGGTTGTAACGATTACTGCCCCTGAAAGACGAACGGTTTGTACGATTGTCAGTTGGATATCACCCGTACCAGGGGGTAGGTCGAGCACTAAGAAATCTAGATTTCCCCAATCGACGTTTTTTAAAAATTCCTGAGTATAGCGAGTCACTAAAGGACCTCTCAAAACGGCTGGTTGATCGGATTCAAGAAGAAAGCCCATGCTCATTAATTTTAATCCATATCGTTCGATAGGTATGAGCTTCTCGTCAACAGAGATTTGAGGCGATTCAACCGTTCCAAACATCATAGATATACTTGGTCCATAAATGTCACAATCACAAAGCCCGACATGGAACCCGATTTTATGAAAAGCACAAGCGAGGTTGGCTGCAACGGTGGATTTCCCCACACCCCCTTTGCCACTAGCTACAGCGATAAGGTAGTTGATTTCAGATCCTTTTGGAGCCATTCTCTGCGTGAGGGGAGCTTCTGGCCTTTTGATGGCAACCTGGATGTTGCTGATCGCTGTCAGGGAGGATAGAGTGGCTTTAATTTCTCTTTCCAATAGTTCGGGAATGTCGGGATTAGGGCTTGAAAGCTCCAGTTTTATATAAATGCTTTCTTCTGTCGTTTCGATCTCTTTTACTAGACCAAAAGAAACGATGTCCCTACTAAATCCAGGGTAGCGAACTTTTCTGAGTTGGTTTAAAATATCTTCTTTTTTTAATTCTGGCATAAGACATTATCTATTAGTTTTTTTTTCATCTATGTAACGGAGAACCGGAGAGCAGGTTAAGCACCATAAACAAATGGTAAGCAGAGAATTCTAAGAAATGATATACTGGAGGGAGATTTAAAAATATAAGAATCGCAATGAACCAAAAAATGCCCATTTGGTGTTCCCACTGATCAGGGATTCTGAAAATATTTTTTACGATTGTCCACCCATCGAAAGGCATCACAGGGAGCAAATGAAAAACGGCAAGAAAGATAGAGGCAAGGACAAAAGTGGCAAAAAGCTCGCTTAATTTATGATCCTGTGGAATAACCACTTTGGCTATAAGGAGGATAAAAAAAGCAGTTATTATATTAGCCAAAGGTCCTGCTAGAGCAATAAGGATACCTTGTAGTCTAGGGTTTTTTAACAGGGATGGATTAATAGGGACGGGTCTACCCCATGCGAAAAAACCAAAACCTCCAGGGAGTAGGAAAATATTGATAGCTGGTATAATTAAAGTACCAAATAAGTCCATATGAACTAGTGGATTGAAAGTTAAGCGGCCCTCTTCCCTTGGTGTTCTATCACCCATAAGGGTAGCCACCATGGCATGGGCAAACTCATGGATGGTAATAAGTGGAATAAGAAGAAGAAAAAGATAAAGTCTATCGAAAGAGGAGTTCATGGAGAAAAGTCTTTATCGCATTGTCTACAGGTTCATTAATAAAAAAATATTAAAAAAGAAGGTTCTCATCATATCGATGCATCGACTGATTTTGTTATTTTTTATATTATTCATTATAATACATTCCATTTATCTGGATTATTTGCAAGCTACAGTCATCGATTTAGGGATCGATGTTCTTGTGGAAAATCATTTTCATGGCTTGGAAGGAAAAAAAATTGGATTAATCACAAATTTGTCGGCTGTCAACAAAAATGGAATTTCTACTTTAGAACTTTTTTATCATTGTCCACAAGTAAATCTTGTTGCCATATTTACTCCCGAATACGGTCTCTATTGCATGGGGTTAGATAAACAACATACGGCTTTTTATATTGATCCCTATACAAACCTTCCTGTGTATCCACTCCAGGGAGAAACACTAAAACCAACAGATGACATGCTAGCCAACCTAGATGTCCTTGTTTTTGATTTACAGGATATTGGGACAAGAAGTTTTACATTTTTAAGCACAATGGGATTGGCTATGGAAGCAGCGGGAGAAAATGGTAAAGAATTTTATGTCCTTGATCGGCCCAATCCTCTTGGGGGCGAACGTGTCGAAGGGATGCCTTTTAACAACTCTTTTCGTTCTTTTTATAACGAATGGGATATTCCTTACATCCATGGCATGACTCCCTGTGAAATTGCTGGAATGATTAATGGAGAAAATTGGATTTTTAAAAAACCCAAACTCACTCTTGTCCCCATGAAAGGTTGGCAAAGGCATATGCTTTGGAAGGATACAGGGCTTCCTTGGCTTCCGCTCTCTCCCTACTTGACTGATGAAGAAAGCCCTTTTTATTTTGCCATCAGTTCTTTTTTAGGCTTAAGTCCTGTGCTTAATAACGGGATTGGAACCGCTTTGCCTTATAAATTGGTAGGAGCCCAAAAAATTGATCCTTTTACTTTTGCTAGGAACATGAATAAAAGAAAAATCCCTTTTTGTTATTTCAGGCCAGTTTTCTATTGGCCTTTTTTCGGAAAATTTCAAGGAAAAACCTTGGGTGGTTGTCAGATACACATTAAAGACTTTTCTAAAGTCAAACTTGTGGAAATAGGTCTTTCTCTATTACAGGAAATGATGACAGAGCTAAACCAAGATCCTTTAGCCTCTTTGACGGCTGAACAACTTGAGTTTTTTGATCGCTATTGTGGGACGGATGAAATTAGAAAAGAACTTCTATCTGGAAAGAGAGTTCAAGCTATTGTGGATAATTGGATCCCTTATTTAGAAAACTTTAGAGAAAAAAGAAAAAAATATTTATTATATCCATCTGATTAAAAAGAATTTTTAGCAATTTTAAACAAACAAAAGACCTTCTATGGATATTGATATTGAAAAATTGTTCGAAAAACGGATAGAGGAAAAAAAGCCCTTTCAGATTGTTTTTTGTCATCAAAGTCAGCAGGATCTCTCTCAGCTTTCCAAAGCTGTACAGTTTCAAATTCTGGATTGTCTAGAAATGATACCAGAAGTCTTATCAAACCCTCATTCAGATTGTTTAAGCAAAGCGGAAAGAGATAACAGAATCCTCTATAGGTTCCGATGCAAAGACTACCGGATATATTTTGAAAAGACCGACTATGGGATATTAGTGCAGAGAATTTTGCTCAAAAATACCCTAGCTGACTTTCTTTTCCGCTCCAATTTAACTTTTTCCGATACCAATCCTTAATTGGTAACTGCCGCTGGCTCTTTGGCCAGAAAATAAAGAGGAAATGACATGGTTCTCACAATCTAACCTACAAAGCCTTTTTCCAAGCAAACATCGAATAATTTGGATCGATTCTCTATCCATTGAGGATCAGATGCTTACAGCAGCAGCACATGTTACTTTAGCCTAGAGGCTATTCTGCTGCAGGCTCAAGAAATCGGTAGCCGATTTTTAGTTTTATAGTGTTGGAATCTTCAAAGAGGGTGTTCTTTATGTTTTTGCTCTATCCTCTCAGAAAGAAAGTCTTATTTTCCATAGATTTCTATCCTCTTGATTCAATCCTAGCTCTTGAGCATCCAACTTATAAAAACTTCACTAAGCTTTGCCGCCTCCCCTTTGTAGGGGTAAGTTCAAGCAAACAACAAACTTTTGGTTCTGCTAAAATCCGTTCGTTGGTCTTTCCTTGCTTCTGTTATCGATTGATTGATGTGGAGGAGGAGAGAAGAGAAAAAGCCAACGCTCTTTCTTTTCTCTTTATCTTATTGGGATGCATTGAAGCAAAACCAAAAGAGGTTATTAACAATAAAAAAAATATGTTGGAGATTGTTCTTACTAAGAAAGATTTAATTTTTTGATATTAGAGGCGACATGTCGAGCGCTTTGTTGCAGTGTCAAAAGTTCATCTTCTCTCAAAGGAAGCTCTAGTATTTTTTCTATTCCATTTTTTCCGAGAACCACTGGAACGCCCACATATTGACCTGTGATTCCGTATTGACCTTCGCACCAGGCAGAGCAGGGTAACAATCTTTTTTGATCTTTTACAATACTTTCTACCATTTCTAGTATTGCTGCGGAAGGAGCATAATAAGCACTCCCTTTTTTCAAAAGCTGGACGATTTCGGCTCCTCCATCCCGTGTTCTTTTAATAAGCTGTTCTATTTTCTCTTTAGAAAGGAAATGTTCTATACTCACCCCAGAGACCGTTGCGAACCTTGGTAAAGGAACCATTTCATCTCCATGCCCTCCTAACACCATTGCTTGGACTTCCTGAGGAGCTATACCAAGTTCTGAGGCGATGAAATAACGAAATCTAGCAGAATCCAAAACCCCACCCATTCCCATCACTCTGTTTTTGGGAAGCTTCGTTTTAAGGGCGACAAGATAGCTCAACACGTCGACCGGATTGGAGACCACTATCACTATTGGGTTTTTGGAAAACCGTGCAATATTTTCGGCAACCCCACTGGCAATTTCCGCATTTCTGTTAAGTAAATCTTCTCTGGACATGCCAGGCTGTCGAGCCAAGCCGCTGGTAATGATATAGATATCTGAATTTGCACAATCTTCAAACAGGTTCGTTCCGACAATCTTTGACTCAACTCCTAGTAATGGAGCCGACTCCATCATATCTAAGGCTTTGCCTTGTGGCATCCCCTCGATAATATCATGGAGAAAAACATCTCCTAGGTTTTTTTCCCAGATTCTTTGGGCTGTTGTAGCCCCAACAAAACCGGCACCGATGACTGATATTTTCATTTTACCATTTAAGAACGCTTTTCAGAGAAAAACAAAATTTTTTTTTAAGTTTAATCTCATTTCCGTTGGGAAATTGCATTTGAATATTTTTTGTATTGCAACAAAATATTTGATGTGAGTCTTTGGAGAAATTCCGTTTTTCTTTGTTGTTTTTTCCTTTTTTCGCTGTCACTAAAAGGGCAATCCTTATATGATGATGAAATTCCAATCAAAGAAAAAGACTTACGGGCAATCTTTCAGTCCCCGATCCTCTTTTCTGATAATAGCCTTTATCAGAATTCCAAAACAAGGATCTTTTCTAATTTCTCTTTAGGAAATTCGAATTTTATTTCTTCTGGAGGAAAAAATTTTGAGCTTGTTGAAGATCAAGACAGTTATGGGATAACTTTTGAAAGCAGGCCAACAGAATCTTTATCGGTAGTGTTGAGTCCCTCGACTGCTATTCAAAATGTTGCGCCTCTGAGTGGAGGGCAAGCAGCGATTTTTCCCTTTGGTTCTCTTTCTCCAATGATTGGTAATCTTCTGTCCACGAACACAGCTTCTATGTCTTGGAATCTTGATCGATTTTCAGCTAAGGGTTGGGTCAATCAAACTTCTACTTTTAATAACTGGCAAACCTATGAATTTATGACAGAAGGGACTGGAATGGATTTTTCGTATCAAGCAAAGACGCTTACCACTTTTTCTATTTCTCTGGCTAACAATGTCAATCAGTATGGGATGGTAATTCCCAATTGGTCTTATTTATATAATCAATCGGATTTGCTCTTAGCAGTAAGGGTGGAGCAGCCAATAAAAAATACTCCATTGACCTTTTGGACCGAAAGTTCCATTGATAAAAACACTGCTATGTCTGGTTTTGAGAATTTCAACTACTACTATGGTTGGACCATACCCAGTGTGAAAAGCGGCTTAAATTGGTCTGTCGATCGAAATAGTCTCTTTTCTATAGGCGCCTCTGCTTCTGAGTTGCTGTACACTCAAGGGTATGGCTCAGAAAATTTCAAGGATATATTTGGAGAATGGAAACAGAAAGTTTCTTCGAAGGCAGCACTAAACTTAGGGACAGATTTTCAAGATTGTAATTATACAGCTGGCTCTCAAAACTTGCTAGATACAGATCAGGGCAGTAGGCTTTTTCTATCAATTGGGCCACAGGTTCAACTTTCGAAAGACTTTTCGGCTAGATTGGATATGAAATATCGACTGGGTGATCCAAACTTGAAGTACGAAGCCTTACAGATCCCAGAAAGGTATTTTCTTTTCAGTGTCCAAGGGAAGTTTTAAGAGTTGATACTCTATGATTTAAATTCAGACTCTAGGATGACGTTTTTCCCAATTAAAAACGCAAGAACTAAACCCGCCAGTCCAATTAATAACCCCAATAAAGTATTGACCCATGCTTTTTCTACCTCAAACAGTTTGTTACTGTCTATCTGTTTAGCATTTATATAAAAACGGATAGAGGCAACAAAAATGGTGAACACTCCAATAGACATAAAAGCAAAACCCATCCATTGCACCACGGGATCAAAAAATCTGGAATCCGCATGATGGTTTTTATTATCAAACATTAGCCGGATATAGTCTAAAAAAAGAGTAAATTTCTCGATAAGAAACCCAAAGGCCATAATAGCTATTCCGGTACGGATCCAAGCAAGATATGTTCTTTCATTAGCTGAATGATCGCCGAAATTTTTTTTCATTTCATAGCACCAGTCGATCGAATAAGACTGCTTGACCTCCTCCTCCGCCTTCAGGCAGGGGATTCCTTCCTGCCACCAGGGGCCTTGTTGCACCCCTTGGATCGGTCGAACAACTGACTCCCCGGCACTACACCGGAGAACAGGCGAGCCGGGCCAGTCCAGCCCTTAATATGTTCACGCTCCCACTGTGTCGGCATTGCCCTCATACCCGCACCTCTCGCAGCGGAATGTCGTTTGCCTCGGCCGATTCGCTTGACTCACATGTCCGCATTCCGGCTCCGGACAAGTCTGACTCGTCTACGGGGTCGGTACAGTCCCCAGCCAGCCTCTCGACCAATGGAGCTTGTACTCCAAAAACTTCTGGAACATTGACCACCCTTGATCCAGAATCGCTTTGTTCAGCCCGCTCTTCGCCCGCACCTTCTTCCCCGGATTCTCCCTCGTCCCCTTGGCCGACCGGCTCATGTTCTGGATCGGCAAATCCTCCACAAACACCATCGCGCGTGGGTTTTGCTGATGGCCGTGGAGGTCTTGTGCAAAAAATCCCGCCGGGCATTCGCAATATGCGCATGAAGCCGTTCTATCCTGGCATCCTGTTTCTGCCAGTTTCGCCAGAACCGTTTCTTCCGCGACAGCTTCCGTATTT
>Ga0080006_1154886_pt1 | contig 29564 bp, 38 predicted proteins | sample RS3BMetagenome_FD_69209 | JGI IMG/M metagenome (GOLD analysis project Ga0080006, IMG submission 69209) | Ferric oxide microbial mat and aquatic microbial communities from Rainbow Spring, Yellowstone National Park, USA - RS3B (SPADES... ...
CATTGCGTAAAATATAGTACGATTTCATGCCAGAAGCCACGATATGATTCGCCGCCGTATTCAGATCTTTATCTGCAGGAACAATATGCAGGCGCTCGCGGGCTTCCTGGATCGCCGCCGTTAATGCCGCTTCCCCGCGCAGCACATTGGTGAGCGTTGGTTGCTGGACATCAGCCAGCAGCGTACTGGCATTTGCCTGAAGATCGCAGTCGATGATTAAGACGCGATTGCCTTGCAAAGCAAGAGCATACGCGAGATTGGTTGTAAGCGTCGTTTTTCCGACGCCTCCCTTAAAATTCAAAATACTGATTCGCCGCATGGCTATGGCCTTCCTCAAAAATAGCTGACTTTTAGACTTTCAGTAGTCTAAACATTTGACCATTCTGAATGCTAGATGCTTAAACATCTGAAATTTCAACCGTCCTGATACTCTACAGTCTAGCATGCTAAGGGTCTAAATGTCCAGCATGGAGAACTTTTGGAATGGAAAACTTTTAAACGTTCAACCGTTCAAATATCTAGCAGTCTAAGTATTTGAAGATTGAAAAGTTTAGACTTCTAAACTTCTAGCTACTTAGATGTCTCAGATGTTAGACTGCTGGACGTTTAAACTGTTAGATGTTGGGCAATCGGGCATTCCAGAAGTTTAAAAAGTGCCCCCTACAATGGATGTTCCCCTCTTCTCGTGCGCTCAAGCAGGCCACTCACGCGACCGTACAGAACATTCGGTACCGAATGATACTCGGTACCGAATGATGTTTGTAATGGACTCACTCACCTCTCAAGAAGTAGCATCCCCTGCCCTCATCGCCCAGGTGGAAGCTCTAGCCTGCGGCTACGCTTTGTGTCCAAAGACGCTCAGGTAATACCACAACCCTCGGAAGGTAGGAGCCATCATCTCGATCTGCATCTGCGTTAAGAGATGTTCCCACTCCTCCGCTGTCGTCACCCCTGTTTTGATCAAAAAAGGTTGTCCCAGGGTGAAGAGAGCAACAAGATTGCGACAATTACTGACATGCAGGTCGGTGTCGGCAGAGTAGTCCAGGACATGGGCCTGCAACCCCGTCTGTTGCCAGCCTGCCTCGCGCAGAAAGGCTCCCAGCATCGGGGTGAGCTGGACAGCTTCGATCCCTGGCACCAGCACCCGTCCCGTGCGCGCCATCGCCTGCTCGCCCACCTGCTGCATGCGCTCAAAGGCCGGACTAGTGGTCACGCCTGCACGGTCACCTTCGGTCAAACAGATGTGTCCTCCTGGACGGGTGACCCGCCAGCACTCTTTGAGCAAGGGCACCCAATCAGAGGGATACATCAACCCTACCAGAAAGCGTGCGTTGATGTAGTCGAAGGTCTCATCGGCAAACGGCAAAGGCTGTTTGATGTCTGCCACCTGAAAGTGCGCGTTGCCCAGGTGCTGCACCTGGGCTTGCATACGCGCATAGGCCGTCATGCGTTCGCTGATGTCTATGCCTGTTACCTCCAGATGCGGGTAATGGAAGGCCACTTCCTGCACCCAGCCACCAGGGCCACAGGCTACATCGAGTACGGTGGCAAGCCGTTCCGGTTCGATGTGATCGGGAAACCACCAGCCCATAGTGGCGGTGATCATCCGATCCTGATCTAGCAAACGTACCATCTCCGCTGTATGTTCAGAATCAATCACATAGCTATTACGTTCGGCTGAAGCCTCAAAGGCGTCGGTCATGAGGTCTTTCCTTTCTATCCCCCCTGGGACAACGAAGCAGTCGGGGCATCACTGGTCTCGGTGCGGGCCTCCTCCCTGCGCGCGTCGAGCAACTCGCGTTCAAGTTGTTGCAACACCTGTCGCTCGGCCTGCTGCATGCTCATCACCTGTCCCTGCCGGTCGCTGGCTTGCAACACCGCATTCACGCGAGGCCAGTAGTGACGCATCCACGGCTGCTGCTCTTGCACATAGGGAAGCACCCCCAATTGCAGGTGCGTCGGCTCGATGAACATCGATGTATCCAACAGCAAGGCCAGCACCTGCGCATAGCGGGTGAGCGCCGCCCGGTGGGCCGACGTGAAAGAGAACGCCTGACAGCTCGAAGCACACAGGCTGCCCGCGATGCGACCGACCCGTATCACAGGGGCGGCAATCGCGCTCGATTCGCCCGGTGCGGCGTAACCGGGGGCCAGTGAGGTCGGTGCGCCCAACGCTTGATTGGCCTGGGGACGCAGGCTTTGGGCAGCCACTCCCATCAGCGACTCGATGCCCACCAGGTAGGCCATCGTGTCCAGGCGCTCACGGAACGGGGGCGTGCCACGTCCCAGGCGCACCATGAGGGAGCGCACCGGCTCGCCTTCGGCAGGAGGCGTACAGAAGGCCACCTCGACGAACATGCCGGTCTGCTGCGGGTCGAGATGTTTGAGGGCCTGTTGTACCACCATGTCTGGTAAGAGCGCCTGATAGATGGGTTCGGGCGTCGAGGCCGCCGTTTCACACACCCGCAGCAGGAAGTCCAGCGGGGGGGCATCGTGCAGTGCAGGGGTACGCTCATCAGCAGGGACTTCAAAGAGGGTAGGAAACTCCTGCTCTAAGGCGCGGCGGAGGCGATCCTGCTGGGCAGGAAGCGCCAGGGGTAACAGGCGCAAGGTAGAGAAGCGCGGCACAGATTCCCGACGGACCCAGCGTCCCAGCGTGACGACATTGACATGGAGCACCTGGGCAATGCGCTTGCGCTCTGTCGGTGTGCGCATGGCCTCTTGCAAGATGGTGCGCCAGGACAGGGGATGATAGTCCTCCGACATCGGTCGGCCTCCTTTTCATACTACGGATGAAAGGCTCGCTACACACCTCAAGCATAGCAAGAAGATCAGAGCATGTCAAGCATGTCAATCAATGGATACTGTGTATGACATGCAAGGCAGCACAAGCACCAACCTCAACACTGGATACCATTCTCAAACGATGATAATTTCCACATACAGAAATTATCATCGCTGCTCACCGCTTACACCTCTGTTCTTCTTCCTCTTCCTCCCTCCCTGGCCTCACTTGACCTCAGTGAAGGTGGAACGAGCATCAGCTCGTTGGTCACAAAACTGCTTTTCTTTCACCACTTTGCTCTAATCACCATCCTCTTCGCTCTCCGTCTCAACGTCGAAGGTACCTTCATCTTGCTGAGGTGAAAGTGGCGGCACAGAGGTTTCTGGCGGGAGATTGCGGAAGCGCGTTGTCTGCGGCTCAAATTGCAGCACCACTGTCCCAACTGGTCCGTTCCGATGTTTCGCCACGATAATATCAGCGTAGCCACGTCGCTCACTTTGCGGGTTATACACTTCGTCACGATAGATAAACATGACCAGGTCGGCATTCTGCTCGATACCTCCTGATTCCCGCAGGTCAGAAAGCATGGGGATTTTCGACTGTCGTTGTTCGACGGCACGGGACAATTGCGCCAGGACGATGATAGGGATATTCAGCTCGCGCGCCAACAGCTTCAGGGTGCGGGAAATTTCATCGATCACCTGCACCCGATTCTCGTACCTCCTTCCTGACTCATTGGGTTGCATGAGTTGCATATAGTCAATCAGCAGAAGATCAATCCCTTCATCTTGTACCCATCGGCGCGCCCTGCTGCGCATCTGGTTGGGAGAGAGAACCGAGGTTCCGTCCACGCGGATCATGATCGTAGAAAGTTCATCGATGCCCTTCACCAGCCTCTCCCACTCGTCATCCTCAATATTACCGGCTGAAAGCCGTTGGAGATTAATCCCTGTGTGCATGGACAAAAAGCGCTCCGTGATTTGCTCCTGGCTCATCTCCAGCGAAAAAAGGCCGATGCGCTGCTGATACCAGAGCGCGGCCTGTAAGGCGATAGACAGAGCAAAACTGGTTTTCCCGATGCTTGGCCGGGCTGCAATGACGATGAGATCGGACTTTTTAAAGCCACCGGTCAGTCGATCCAGGTCCACAAAGCCACTGGGTACCCCAAGTAACTGACCACGCCGCTCCGAAAGCGTTTCTAGCTTCAGAAAATAGCGCGAAAGCAGTTCAGCCAGGCTACTCTCTTCGCCGACGTTGATAGCCCGTTGACTGATCTCGAAGATATGGCTCTCTGCACGATCTACGACTTCCAGAATATCCTCTTCCGCTTCAAAAGCACTGGCCGCGATGACCGAACTGGCTGCGATCAACTGGCGCTGAATCGAGGTTCGTCGCACGATGTTTGCGTAGTAGCGCGCATTCCCACTACTAGGCACCCGATTGACGAGCGATGTAATATAGCCCGGTCCTCCAACGTCTTCCAATTGCTGGCGTTGTTCTAGCAAGTCACACACCGTAATAAAATCGGCTTCCTGGCGGCGAGCAAACAGGGTCACCATCGCTTCATAGAGCAGGCGATGTGCGTGACGATAGAAATCTTCTGGCCGGAGCTGTTCGATCATCTCCGCGACCACATCCGGGTCGATGAGCATACTGCCGAGGACGCCTGCCTCAGCTTCGATATTCTGAGGCAACATCCTCTCGGCTACTTTTGCCTGTTCCTTGCTCATCGCATTCCCCCTTTCCGCTGCCTGGCCTCTCGCTCCTGCTTGATCCACTCCCGCAGCGACGGGCGTGCCGCTCCAGGCGAGGACTCAGACTCAAACAAGGCAAAACAATCCGTGACCTCTTTCGTACGCTCTTGCCACTCTCGCTCAGAATAAAAGACGGTTTGGCGCACAACCTGGCTCACGGTGTTATCTAGCATGAGTGCATAGGAATGGTCAGCCAACTGAACGACCTGGGGTGTGCAAAGCGCGACCCGGCGGTCATGCGTCACCTCAGCAAACAATCGTTTGACTTGCTCATACGTCATACCGCCGTTAGCACGTAGCGAGATACGTATCGGCACTGATCTCGCCACACGCGGTGGCAAGGAGGAAGGGACAACGTAAGCAGGCCCTGACTGCTGGACAGGGGCAGACGATCCTGGGGCAACTGAGGGCAGTCCTGGTGCGGAGGTGATCGGTGCCTTCATCGCTTCGACCATAGCTGCATAGGGAAGTTGCCCATAATGCTCAACCAATTGGGCTGCCTCATCAGGAATACCTGCACGGTGATAATCTTTGCAACGCTGAATAAACACCGCTGCTGGTTTCTGGATCGTGCCATCTCGGCGATGTACAAGCGTATAAAAAAGGGCCGCAGTGATAGCAGAGGTATCATACTCAATGTCACGGAAAAGTTTTGCATAAATCCCTTGTTTTGTCAGAGGTTCATCAAAGAGCTGACAGCAAAAACGAGCTGCGATACTAACGTTAAACGTTGTAATAGTTTCTAGAATCTTTTTAACGTTAACGTTAGCGGGCGATATATCACGGGAACATTGCTCAGAGTCCCCTTTTCGGGCCACCGAGTCGTCTTTTGGTGCCGTATGGCGACTCTGAATCGGCGAAAAGAGGGAAAGAGTCGCCTTTTGATGTGCGGATACAGGAAGGAAAGAGTCGCCTTTTGGCGAAGAAGGACGACTTTGTGTGAGCAGCGCTGAAGCAGAAAAGTCGCCTTTTGGCAGCGACGGGTCGGCAGAAGGCGACTTTTGCGAAGGAGTTGGCAAAGCATCATCAGCATGCAAACAATCAGAGTTGCCTTTTGGCAGCGACGGGTCGGCAGAAGGCGACTTTTGCGAAGGAGTTGGCAAAGCATCATCAGCATGCAAACAATCAGAGTTGCCTTTTGGCAGCGACGGGTCGGCAGAAGGCGACTTTTGCGAAGGAGTTGGCAAAGCATCATCAGCATGCAAACAATCAGAGCCGCCTTTTGGCAGCGACGGGTTGACGGAAGACGACTTTTGCGAAGGAGTTGGCAACGTATCATCAGCATGTAAGCAATCAGAGTCGCCTTCCGTCCCCAAAAGGCGACTCTGATGAGCAGGTGCCTCAAGAGAAGTTGGCAATAGGCCGCCTTTTGAGGCTGGAAGAGTCGCCTTTTGGGCCTGTGCGGCGATTTCATTGCCAGCGAAGTTGCCTTTTGACGGAGTAGGGCGACTTTGACAATGATACTGAAAGACGTGTCGGATACGGATCACCAGCCGTTGTGCCGTCTCAGCATCTACTTCCTGGCTCACAGCCTGGCAGAGAGCGTTGAAGAGGGCATCTCCGTCAGGTGTGGTAGCCATCGGCAATGCGGAAAGTGGCACAAGAGAAGAGGGAGAGGGCAGTTCACCCTGTTCGAGGAGTTGGAGCAGACGGTGTTTGACCTGACGGGCAAAGGTAGCGACTTTGCTCCTGTAGTCGGTGAGCGGGGTGAGCGCCTCCGGCTCAGGAAAGGTGGGTGCGCACAGTGGGAAATGCAGGATGATCTGCCGCCGCCTCCGTTGCTTGTAGAGGAGACGCAAGTGGCAGAGCGTCACCACATATTTTTCTGTGGTGTCGTAGGAAAGATTGATGAGGTGTGCCAGGGTGCGCAGGCTTTGCACCGTGATGACGGCCACATCGGTGATGTCCGGCCCCATCTCTGGCAGCACCAGTTGTTTTTGTTGGGCATGGCGCAGCAGACGTGCCAGGAAATCGATCCCGTGCTGGCCCGGAAACAGACGCTCAAGCAGATATAACGTCGATGTGGCCACCCGCTCTTTCGGGACGCCCTCAACAGAGGGAAGAGGGTGAACCATGAGGGTGGATGTATCCCCCGCTACATCACTGATACGAGTTCCCATATTCTCTACCTTTCTCTCTTAAAAAAGTTATTGAGAGAGCTTGTGCGTGCTGATGACCTTGTGCCACAGGTGATATTCGCCAACGTGACCACAAATAGTTCCTCACACCTTGACAAAAGTGGTCAAAAGGGTTTATGCTAATAACGCAATGGTTATTAGCAATGGTTGTATTTGTCTGACACAAGGGTAGTTTTAGTAGGTATCCTTGGTCGAGCACAAGCCCCGCCAGACTCTTCGTATACATTTCTCAAGGTTGCCGCTTTCCCAGAGAAGTGTATCGTAGAACTGGCTATTTTTTTATTGTGAAATAGTAATTATGTCATCGGTATCCCTTCATCGAACAATTGTCCACTATTCCCTGGCTGCTTGTCAAGCCTCTCTTTTTTCTTTGGTAAAGCGGGAAAGCTTAGAATTTGCTGAGATTTTCTTAAGCATCCTCTTCGGGTGTCTCGAACAGTGATGGTTGCTGGTTGCCCTTGCGCTGTTCCAGGCGTTTCTGTGCTTCTCGCTGCACCATTTCTCGCTGGATCTGCTGGATGCTCCTGGTCGGTGTTGGTTGATCCTCTGGCATGATCCCGCCTTCCTCGGCGATGAACTGGCGCACGCGCAGGCCCATGCGCCGATGAGCCTCATGAGCTTGCTCTTTGTCTGTAATGCCCTCACGGCGAATCTTGTCCTCCGTCTGGGTGATACGGAACATGTTGGCGGCCAGCTCAGAGCTATTCATGTAATCCAAAATTTTCTGACCGCGCTTCAACCCTTTGCGGGCGTGAATATCCTTCGCACGTAGCCCGTTATAGAGACCGGCATAGCCATGGTCTTGGAAAATGGCAAAATCTGTCGAGGTGATCACCCCGGCCTGACTGGCAGCTTCGGCCAGTTGCACATTATTGAGAGAGATCTGGCCACGAAGAAGCAAGCGGCGCTGCTCCTCACTGAGCTGGGCCAGCGCTTCTTCGTCAGCCAGTTCCTGACGACGGGTTTGGACGGCGAAATAGGTTTGACCCAGGCTCACCAGTGGTTTTTCAGGATCGGCATTTTGAATGATCAAATAGCATGCATAGCGTGAGAGGTGAACATCAGGCCGTCTTCTCCTGGCTCCTTTGCCAACGACGATCATATCGGTGACATCAACGAAATGATCCGAAACCGCCTGGGAGCTTTGTTCACAGGCTACCTTTGCTTTTTCGATGACTCGCTGAAAGTTGCGGTAATCATCATATTGCAAAATATTTGCGAGGTCGCGTGCACGCCAGTATTCGTTGCCATGATCGTCGGTCTGACGAATGGCCTCGAACGGTGATCTGTGATTGCTCTCATCACTCCTCATACTACTTCCTGCTTTCGCTTCATAGAACCAGCACTGGATAGCTGGCGAGGATTTAGTTGCTCGGAAACTTGTTTTATCCGTTTTTGTTCAAGGAGAAGCCGTTTCAGGAATGCCGTGAATGTTTGCATCTCAGTCTGCGCTTGCAGCAGATAGATGCGTTTCACCGGTTCCGGTGCTTCACGAAGCTGCCTCCCCGACCCTGGTTCAATACGAGACATCCCTGGATGCATGCGGAGGACCATCAGGCGGGTGGGTGGGATGGGCCGATCTGCGTAGAAGGTATCAAGCAGCTTGATCAGGGCAGAGAACAGGGTATCGTCGCGTTTCCAGGTTGCTACCTCCAGGCGAAAGGCAAGCTCCGTGGTGAAAAGGCGCTCATACGCTTCAGGTGTGCCAAGATGCCGGGCCTCTTCCTGAAGATCACACACCTGTTTCCATGCGCGAATAAACCGACTGTGGTGTGGGTGATGGATGAGCGTGACCCACGGATAAGGGGTTCCATGATCGAGATGCCCTTCGCAGGATTGCAAGGTCTGGAACCCTAAAAGGTTGAGAGCAACGACCGTCTCAACAATGCCCGTATCTACTGGCATCCCCAGTGCGTCGGTCATTGTTTGCACTGCTGCGTACCCATCAGCCCAGGTCGCTTGTGTCCAATCAATCGTTCTCGCCATGATGCGAACCTTTCCTAGACTTCGATGAAGCCAGTACCGCCACACATGCCGCAGGTGTCTCGCTCATTCACTTTGCCTGTTCCCTTGCAAGGAAAACATTTCACTATCTGGCGGTTGCCCCAATCATTAGAAATGACGACAGTGCCTGTTCCATGACATCGTTCACAGGTCACATGCTTTTCAACTTCGCCCAGGCCTTGACAGTCAGGACAGGGAATCTCTTTGCCCATGGTAGACCTTCCTTTCGCTGTGGTTGCGTGTCACGCTCTGTTGAATTGTTCTCCTAAACGCTTGAATTGTTTTTCCTGTTTCCATTGTCCTTGCCGCGAATAACATTCCCAGGCTTCACTGAGCAGCAGATCTGAGCCTAACTTGCGGGCGGACGCGATAGCGGCGTCGATATGGGTACAGAACATATTGAGGTCGCCGATCTGGCTGGCTGCCCAACTTTGCTGTATCAGGAGATCGATCCGGCTCCGTTCTGAGATGGGCAGTTTTGGAGCGAGTCCATTGACCTGCTCAAGTGCAACAGCAGCTTGTTTGCCGTGATGTAAGTTGAGCAAAGCTAGCCCTTCATGCAGGTAGAGTCCAGACTGGCTGAAGTGGATGTATTGAGTGGCTGGATCATCTTTGGTATCCGATGGAAATGCATGATATGCAGCACCTATACTGGCGCGCACATCTGCCTCCGTTCCCAGTTTGCCTTGTACTTCAGCCATCACTGCATAGAGCCGCGCTTGAACTAATGCTGAAATGTTGCCGACAAGAGGTAGTGCCTCCTGGTATGATTCCAGCGTCCGCCAGGGGCTATGCAAGTAAAGGTACACATTTCCCTGTCTCAACAGAGAGACGACTTCAAGATTGGGATCTCTTGCCAGTTGGCCAAAGATGCGTGCCTGTCGGCAGGAAGATAAGGCACGTTGAAAATCCTCTCTATGCAGAGCAACAACATAGTAAAGCAAGTAGCTTTGCGCAGCGATGCTCGCAATGCGTGTTTGGTACTTGCCTTGTTGTTGTGCCAGTGTCGTCAAAGTGGGGAGATACGAAGGCAAAATTTGCTCGATTAACCCCAGGCCATCTTGTTCACTGAGCTGCCAACAGAGAGAGGTTAACTGTTCGTAGTGAGTAATAGTTGCCTCATTGAGCGCTGTCGGGTCAGAGATTGCCCTGGAAAGGCGTTGATCGGCTTCTGTCAATAGGTGACTGTCTGTAGGTATCAATGAAAGTGTTGGAACGGTGAGGCTGACAAGGCCAAGAAGTCTCTGGAGCAATGCTCGGCGGGAGATATCTTCATGTGCCATATATTTTTCCACCTCTCTGAGAAAACCTGGTTGCTGCAAAATGTCTCCCAGGTGATCAGGTTCACGACTTCCAGGGACAGAGAGAACACGATGTTCGTTGTCCTCCTCATTGACCGGCGATAACAGTCCTAATTCCTGTGGCGATGCTCCAAAGTAGTCACACAGGATTCGCCGCGACTCAGGATGAAGACTGTAGCCTTGCTCCGCTCTCAAAATGGTGCGCTTGCTCAGGTGTGTCGCATCAGCCAGAGCCTGGATAGAAAGGTTATGCTGTTCGCGAAGGGTACGAAGCGGGTGCTGCTGCGTCCGATTCATCTAGTCATCCCTCGTGGCGGCTACGCTATTGTCTAGTGTAGCTGCCTTTTTTCCAGTTGTCGATATCTTTCTACACTAAAAAAGCTCTACAATAAGCAACTGTCACCAAACTGTCATCGAAGAGTCACCAAGGTTGCGCTCTATGTTGCTGTATTTTGCTCCTTCATGGGTTAAACTATTATCAGATACTACTGTTGGATATGCATAGCGAATAGACAAATGTGTTGTTGAATGCAACTTGAGATTGCTTGTTACTGAATACCAAGTGCTTTTTTAATACGTTCAAAGTCTTCTTGGCTATAATACAGTTTACGCATATCATCAGGAAAGCGCCTCGGCTGAATATCAAGGCGCGCAATAATTGTTCTGACTTTGCTTACGGATATATGCAATTCTTTAGCAATTTCGTCAATAGTCATATAACCATTATGTGGCATATATTGTTGTTCCTACTGAATTGCTAGATATTTTAACGTTGTCCAACTTCACGATTCCGTAAAAATTGCTCATAGTCAGATCGGTGAATACGGTATGAACGCTTTAACTGCACTGCTTTCAGTAGTCCATCTCGAATATATTCTCTGAGATCGTTTCAGGATGAACATTTAGTTCTTTTGCAACCTGTTCAACCGTTAGCCATTCTTTTTGCTGCTCTGCCATATTATTGTTGACCTTGATGCTTTTGCTGTTTAATAAATTCATCTAAATCACTTGGACGTATACGCCAAAGGCGACCCATCTTCACAGATGGAAGGTAGCCTGATCTCATCCATGTATATATTGTTTGCACTGTGACTTGTAGCCGTTCTGCTACCTGCTCTGGTGTTAAAAGTTTTTCGTCATTCATATGTGGTTCCTTACCAAAAATTGTGGTTTCCAAGAGTATACACCATTTAGCCCTTGACAACAAGCATTATATTTGGGTATTATCTTTATGTATCACTAAACATCAGTAAAAATAACTTCTTTATGGAAAGGAGGAGAAAATAGTACTATTTAGAAGTCTTATTTCTGGTCTAGTGTGAGAGTCGCTGGGTCGGCGGTAAATGTATCCGGCCCGAAAGATCGGATGAGTAGTACTCAATGGTGGTGTTGGTTTTGTTGTAGGGAATAAGCGATGTGTGGCGGAGGGGGCGTGTCCTGGAGTTTCCTAGGCCCTAGACACGTCTCCCTACCGTTTTCACCAGTTCCTGTGAGGTCCTGGTCACTCATATTCTATCACACGTCCTGGCGAAGGAGGACAGCGGGCAAGGGCCTGGACCTGCAAGGTTTTTGAAGTGGTCGTAGGCCGTCTCCAGGTGCTGGAGCGGCGTTCCTTCCAGTGCATCCGGCCTTTGAGCCGGGAAAGGATGAGGGATTGTATGGCAGATACCAAAGCAGATGGCAAAAACAACAATACACACCTGCGCATTACAGATGACGACTGGAATGCGATGGTTGATCGCCGCGATAAGCTCGACGAGGACATTGAGGATGCGTTCGCACGCAGATCCTTACGCATGGCCGCTATTGCCATCAACGAGCGGGCGCATTTGTCCGCCGCGCTCAAGAAGGCCCACAACATGCGCGAGCGCGACCATCTCGCGCACTATCGCAAGCGGCTCGAAGAACTCAAAGACGAGCTGGAGAAGCAAGGAATCGCCACTACTGAGACAGAGGAGGATGAGGGTGTGGCCTAATGGCACCCTCTCACGTATACGTCAACTTGGGGGCGAAGTGTAGTGGGAGAAAGGTGAAGTCAGGCGAAGGAAAGTGAGAATAGAGCGGGTCTTTTTCCCACTTTTCCCATCTTTTCCCAGCTTTTTGTCACTTTTTTCAAAAAAGAAAGGCCAAATGGAGGCTAATCAGATGTCGAATACTGCTCCTCTTGACCCGAATCAGGGTAGAACGCCCGCTCCTGGGCCGTCTGCTACCGACGGCGCGGCTGCATCTGCTTCATCCTCGGGGGTGCAGGCTCCAACAGGTATTGCCGGGGCCGTCGGGAACTTTCTTGCCGGGCTGGCTGAAGACTGGCGCAAAGACCGCGAACTCAAGCGGGAACTCAAGCGCGCGCAGGCCGATGCGCAGGCTGCCCGCATGAAGCAGCCGCTGGTTGCAGAGGATGAAGAGCAGGAGGATGAGGATGGGGATGAAGACGATGGGGAGCCGACCAGCTCCGAAGAGCAACTCCGGCGCGAGCGCAACAAGCGCATCCAGATGATTTCGGAGTTTACCGACGTGCGGGAAACCTTTGACCACAAAGTCAAACGCTATGTCGCGTCGGCGGCCTGTTTTGTGGTGCCGTGGCTCCTGGTGTTCTTTGTGACCGGCGATGTCGGCCAGTATTTTGCTGGTCAGCCCTTGACGCTGGCTAATTGGCAGGTGGCAAGCATCTTTGGCATCACCTTCCTGCTGGAATGTGTCTTAGCGGTGGTCACCAACGCATGGGGGAACACGATCCACGATCTGCATGCGACGGATGTCCAGCAGGACAAGGCCAAATTGCGTCAACGCGCCTGGACACAAGCCGGAGCCTGGGCGATCTTGAGTCTGGTGAGTGGGTTCGCGTTGTACATGTTCTTGATGCAGCAAGCGGCAGATAACGCTGCGATTGCGAACCAGAGTTTAACGACGGCACAGGTAGCGGCAGGCATTCATGCTACCGTTACCTATCAGCTCAGTCCGGTGATGATCAACATTATTCTTCGTGTCCTTGGCACGCTGGCCATTGATCCGGCCTGTGTCTTTGCGGTGCATATCACCTCGAAGAACTTAGATCAGTTTTTACGGCAGCAAGCGCAGATTACGACGGCCATTACTGAGGTGGCTGAGGCATTTGACAAGCAGGAGGAAGCGGCGGCCAGAGCGGAGATGCGTCGCCGGGAGAATGAGCGGTTTTTGTCGCTCAAGAGCAAGATGGACGATGTGAATGCGGAGATGATGGGCAAGATGGGGACCAAACTCATTGAGATGTCTGACCAGATGTTTGAGCGGATGCAGCTCCCGCCGGGGCGCATTGTCGATGCTGATGACGATGATGAGGGGCGCAACGTGCGCCGTCTGCGTCGCTAACGTTTGTTAAGAAGGAGCAAGGAAGAGATGGCACACGCACGATTAGCGATACGAGCGCTGTTTGCGAACGTGACGAGCGTCAAACTGTTCACGCTGTGGTGTCCCCAGTGTGGCAAGGAATTACGGTCGGTGCGCCAGGAGGAGTGGCGTGATCTGCCATCTCTGCTGCTCTGTCCAGCCTGCGCTGCGGCTGTCAGCCTTCCAACAGATCCTGAAGGAGGAGAAGGTACGATGTTGGTGTGGAACCGTGATAAAACGCTCGATTTGTTCCAGCGTCAGCTCTACGCACTCCAGTCCGAGATCCTTGGCCCCCTGACCTTCATAGATGGCAAGCAGCGGCAAACACACACAAAATATGTCTATCGTGTCTCGGTCAAAGGGAAAACATATACGGCGGTGATGGAAGGGTATAGTCACGATTACTGGTTGCACCGGATTGATCTGCACCCGCTTGCAAAGCAGGTTAACCTGGTAATCTGTTATCGACACAACAGTTGCGTGCGGCAGCGAGTGTTGGAACTCTGCTCACCGACCGGACGCGAGTACGAAGAGTTCGCTCCGCCTGCCTGGTTCGATCTGGAAACGCGCGGGGGGAATGCGTGGGCGCGGGTGTTCGTAGGGGCCTTGCTGGCCGGCTATGGCCCGGCCTATACAGAACTCGAAAAAATTCGTGAAGAGTCGCCTGCCGCTTATTACCGCTATCTGCAGCGCAAGGCAGAACTGGCGACCCACTACTGGGGACGACCAATGGCCGTTTAGGCAGGCATTGCAAAGGAGGGTATGGATGCGCTTGAAGCAGCACTGCGGTGAGCAGCTTCTCAGTCTGCTTGGCCTGATGGGGTCAGCAGCGATGGCGCTCTATCTCATCTTACACTTTGTTTTTCATCTGGTATAGGATACGCATTTTAACTGTTTCACTGGTCTTGAAAGGAGACACCTCTATGACGATTGTGCAGACACTTTCTCTGCTGGCTATCGTGTGCGCTGTCTTTCTCGTGATGTTTGGAGCGTTCCATGTGCGTAAGGCAGGATGGAGTAGCCTTCTGCTCGGCTTGCTTGGTGCTGTCCTGCTTCTGCTGGTCGCGGTGTATTGCCCGGCACTCATCGCGGTTGGTGATCGTTTGCTGCAAGCCTCTCATCTTCCACTCATGGCTTCTGCTCACGCCGCCGCTCCGCCCGCAACTTCTCCTCCGCCTGTGTCTACGCCGCATGTGGCCAGACAGGCAGGCTCTCATTCCACCACGCGGACGGTTCAGCAGGTACATATCCAGCAGCAAACGACGCAGCATGCCACGCAAGCAATCACTCTGGATACCTTTCTTCCCGTGGTGCAATGGCTGCTAGGGTCACTGCTCCTGGGGATATTCCTCTTTATCACAGCGATCATGGCGATCCAGCGCTCACGTGACCGCTCGCGCACCGTATCGACGACCTGTCCCCGGTGCCTGGAGCGTCGGCACCACCTGGCGAAGTACGCCTGGCATACCCAGGAAGGCAAGACATCAGGTCTGTTGTGCGCTCGCTGCGCCCAGCAACTGGAGGCTATTGAACTCTCATGAACGCAAGACCGCATGACCATAGCACATGTGACGTATGCGAGGCGACCATGAAAAAATCCAGCGGTGGAATGTATCGTTTCGTATAGCCAGAGGGCTATAGCTCACTTGATCGTCCTTGTAGCGCGCCGTATGGAAGATCGTTCAGTTGGAGCAGGGAGCGCAAGCAGCTCCCAAAAACGGATTACGCGGCCCCTTACCTGTCGCCTGCAAAACGTCGGTAAGGGCCGCGCTCACCGGAGGTCGCCATGAAGGCTTCTCACCTCTTTTGCCAAGTATACCATGACCTGGCCCTTCTAAGCAACAGGCATGCTGAGATGCATGGCAAAACTGCTGCTCTTGCCCTGGTGGCCTCCGCGCAAGGGAGGAAACCAAACACTATGCAGCGATTACTCGGCTATGTCATTCTCGGCCTGGTAGCCTTACTGGTCTGTGTCGTGCTGTTGGGCGCGATGCATCCCACCTCGGCAGCGACCATGGGGCGTCTGGCGACGCCTACCGCGCATCCGGTTCAGCAGGAATCAACGATTCAGCAGGAACCACCGGCAGCCGCATTCACCTTCTCCGTCCTGAGCCAGCCGCGTTTGTCGCCAGCTTTCATCAACAATGTGCTGGCGGCTTACAACTCGCCCGCCGCCGGGAAAGGGCAGGCGCTCTACGACCTGGGCCGCCAGTATGGCATCAACTCCGATATTGCCCTGGCCTTCTTTGGACACGAAAGCACGTTTGGGACACGGGGCGTCGCGGTTTCCAGTCGCTCACTGGGGAACCTGCGCTGTCTTCCCAACTATGCATGCGTCGGTGGATATGCGTACTTTCCCACCTGGGAAGAGGGCTTCAAGGCGTGGTACGCACTGATCCGCGATCTGTACGTGAACACCTGGGGGTTGACCACGATTGATCAGATTCTTCCCCGCTATGCGCCGCCGTCGGATCACAACGACGACTCGGCCTATCTTGCAGACCTCAAGCTGTTTCTGACCACTTGGTATGAAGGGAAGGTGCGACCATGACCACCCTGCCAACCATACAGCCGTCACGTGACTTTATCATCGAGCCAGTCTATCAGACGCCGACGGAACTCACGGCGGGAGTGCTTCAGGCGTTGCAGCGGCTTGCCATCCCGCTGTTAGGGATCGCTGATCCCACCCTGGCGGACCTGGTTGGCCTGCTCATCCAACTTCAGCGCGAGCATGGTGAGCAAGCCAGCTTAGAGGACACGATCCAGGTCTATGTCGGTCGTGTGCTGACCGAACAGTATGCCGCTCGTCGTGTGCGCAGGCGGCGAGAACAGGAGGCAGCCTGATGACGCATGCACTCTACGTCTTGCCACTCTGGCTGCTGTGGGCAAATCTGGTGGTGGTGGCGCAAAGCTGTTTTCTGTGCTGGCTCTTGTGCCAGAATCAGCAGTTGCGGCGTCATCGGCAGCGACTCCAACACCGGCTGTCCATCTCATGGTTACATCAGCAAGGGCACATATCGCGCGCGGTCTCTGTTTCACCCCCGTGGATCGTTGCGCTCGCCTGGAGAAGCACGACTCAGCATGCCTCTACCTTGCCGGAGAGAGGGTGCCGAGCCGATAGGCCCCTGTCCTTGTTGTACGGATGGTTTGCCCGGCAGCAGCAGCTCCATGAGGGGCTGGCTACCGATGTAACCGCTCTGTGTGAGGAGGTTCCACTGGCGGTGGAGTACCTTCCTTCGTATGCTGGTTCACGCTCTGCCCCTTTCGTGATGGGGATGGAGGTACACCATGCATAAGCAGTTGTATCCCAAGCGATGGCGCGAGATCCGCGAGGCCGTCAAGGAACGGGCGCACTACCGGTGTGAAGAATGCGGTATCGAGGAAGGAACCATTCAGATCAGTCGCCACACAGGACGGCGCTACATTTTGTATCTGCATGCGGCCCACCTGGGCGACAATCCGCGTGATGGGCATCAGCGTAATCTGCGTTGCTTGTGTCCGCCTGCCACATGCGGCTGGATCGTCATCACGAGTCCCAGGCACGGAAATCAGCCCGTCGGCGCGGCTACCAGATCACCACCACGGATCGCCTGGTCGCGGCACTGGCTCTAGCTGGTCTCTCGATCACGGAGACAGAGCGTGGGTATGACTGGCAGATGGATGATCTGCAAGGGCATGCTCCCTCAGCCATCTCTACCGTGGCCGATGCCCTCTACACGCTCCGACAGCTTCGAGACGAGGAGACATCTCTGGCAACCAGAAGCACGATAGCCCCGACAGACGCACGCAGCGTAGCGTACAAGCTAGGACAACTCCAGGCGCAGTTGATTCAGCTCTCATGTCTTCATGACGATGATGACGATCTTTTGCCTGTTTATCAGCAGTGTACTGCTCAGTTTGCCGACGAGGTGCTCCATGATCTGTACCAGGTGATTCACGGGGTACCACCACAGCCATCACCCACCTCACAAGCGGCATACAGAAACCACACATATTCTGCACAACAAAACAGAAACCACACATATTCTGCACAACAAAGGAGAAGAAACCCATGAGAAACCTGTGGTATACGCTTTCGATAACCTCAACAGCTTTTCTCGCTGGTATCGGGATTGGCGCATATAGTGGAATCTCGATGAAAGCCTTGAATGTGTTGTTGTATGGCACTTTGGTATGGTTCATCACGTCTTTAGCTATCTACCTGTGGGTGACAAGAAGACGCCACAACGAAAGGGCAGGCAGATGAAGCGTGAGACGATACGGACACAAGGGACTGCCTTGTCTGCTGCTGATTTTGATGCGCTCTATGAGCGGTATCAACCGGCTATACGGGGCTATCTCTTTCGCCTCCTTGGTGATGAGATGCTGGCTGATGATGTGACGCAAGAGGTGTTTGTGCGGGCCTGGCAGGCGCTCGTTCAACGACAGGTCTTTCTTCCTGCTTGTGAGCAGGCGCGTCGCTATCTCTATCGAATCGCGACGCATGCGGCCTGTGACGTGTTTCGCCGTCGCCGCCTGGTTTACTGGTGTTCTTTGGATGAGATGGATGAGGTCTCCAGTGGGATGGATGCTGACCCACAGAGCAAGTACGATGGGCCAGCAGAGGACATGTCGCTGACCTTCCAGCGGATGTCGGCGCAGTATCGGGGGGCTGTCCTCCTCTTTCTGGAAGGGTACAGCCATCAAGAGATTGCGCACACGCTGGGTATTGCCCCTCAAGGGGTGAAGATGTTGCTCTCACGGGCACGTCGTCGGTTTCGCCAGCTCTATGAAGCTGATAGGAGGTCTGCATGCACACAGGCTCATTCAAACTCTACCGTAAAACAGCATGCTCGCGTTTCCGCCAACTGACAGAAATGGATTACCAACGCTATGGAGGCGTAATCCAGACACGCGAAGGGCCAGCCACTTTCCAGGTAGGCGACTACCTGGGTCAGGACCGCTATGGGCAATTTCCTGTCCGGCGCGTCAAGGTAGAACGCGATTACCGCCGAGTCAGTGCCGTCGATACCGACGGCTGGGCCGACTATCAGCCATGTGATTATCGGCTCGCGGCACGGCTGTCCGAGCCGCTGACGCTTCCTAACGGTCAACATGGAGAAGTCGGGGATTACCTGGTGCGAGGGCGTGATCATCAGGAGTGGATTGTTGCCGGTGATCTCTTTGAGGAAGTGTACCAGCCGTTATCAACGCCCCATGAGCTATGTTCTAGGATTAGGGAAGGAAAGGCAAGTATGCTCATGCAACATTATGCAGAGACGACCCAACGAAACGTCGGGGCGCTGCTCACCCACACGCTCGCGCGCCCCACCATCAAGGCACTCACACTGACACAGCCCTGGGCAACCCTGCTAGCCAGTGGCACAAAACAATACGAGACGCGCAGTTGGCCGTCGAGCTATCGCGGGCCAGTTGCCATTCATGCAGCCAGGGGCTTTCCGTTGGATGCGCAATGGCTCTGCGAGCAAGACCCGTTTCGCCAGGCCCTGCACCACGCGCTCCAGCCGGACGGGACTTCAGCACCAGCTTCGGGTCTGGCGGCGGCCTTGCCCGTTGGGAAGGTCATCGCCATTGCTCTGCTGGATGCTCTGCACCCGACGGAGCATCTGCGTGCAGCGTTGAGCGAGCAGGAACGGGCCTTTGGCAACTACCACGATGGCCGCTTTGCCTGGCACTTCGCCGTCGTTTATCGTCTGCTCACGCCGGTGGTGGCTCGCGGTTCACTGGGCCTGTGGGAATGGGTGATCCCCGATGCGTGCCGCCAGGAACTGGAGGCCGCTCTTGAGCAGTGTGGGCAACAGGAGGGAAGGGGAGCATGAGCATCTTCAAAGCTATGGCCCATTGGCTTTCCCCCTTCGATTCTGCACGGTTCCCTGATGAACGGGAGGAGACGCCGGAGGAACGAGCGCTGGTGTCGGCCTGCTGGGAGCAGATTCGCGGGGCGCTCATCGATGCGGTCGGTACAGATCGCTGTCGTCTCTGGGCAGTGAAAGGCCGTCTGAACACCTTTCACTGCTGGATGGAAGAGGGCAACGATGTCATCATCCGCCTGGAGCATGGGTGTTGCTACGTCGAGGCCATCATACCCAATGCCTATGAGTCCATGCGACGAGGGGCAAGACGATGATATGCCTTTGCGCTGCATAACATGCGCCACCAAGCCTAAGAGAGGAAGGGAGCTATGATGTTCAAAGAAGCAAGTGTGTATACGTTCAGGCGGTTTTCTGAACGGGAACGGGCGGCCTCTGGACTGCGCGTCCTCATCATGCGGCGCTTTCCACGTGGCATCTCCCGCCAGCAGATTGATCTGTGGATTCCCAGTGCCGCGCCCGAACCTTCGGTGCTGCGTGCCTACCGAGAGGGGCGCATTCCCTGGAACGAGGTGGCGACGGTCTACCGGATCAACCAGCAGATGGCCCATGACTGTGTGGTCTATGACTATCGAGGGGGGGAAGGAAGGCCCTCTCCCTCTCGTGTGGCACAAGGCCCGCTGTCCCTGTTGCATGAACTGGAGCGCGAACATGGGACGGTGACGTTGCTGTGTTGGGAACAAGAGGGACCGTGCCACCGCTTTGTGCTGAAGGAACTGCTCGAACAGGGAGGCAAGAGACGATGAGCCGGTCAAGCACGATCACCTGTACGGATATGTTTTGCGGCGCAGGTGGCAGTACGACCGGTGCTGTCCAGGCAGGGGCGGAGGTGCGCCTGGCGATCAATCACTGGCCACGTGCGATTGAAACCCATGCCACCAATTATCCACAGACGGATCATGTCCTGGCTGACATCAGCCAGGCGGATCCGCGCCGCTATCCCTCGACAACGATTCTGCTGGCCAGCCCTGAATGTACCAACCACAGCCTTGCCAAAGGCAAGCGACGGAAGGGATGGGGTCAGCAGACACTCTGGAGTCCGGCAGCACCGGTTGATCCGGCGGAAGAGCGGTCTCGATGTACCATGTGGGACCCTCTTCGCTTTGCCGAATACCACCAGTATCAGATCGTGATTCTAGAAAACGTGGTGGACGCGCGCGCCTGGCGGTTGTGGGATGCCTGGCTTGCTGTGTGGCAGTCGTTGGAGTATGCCTGGCAGATCGTGTACTTCAACTCCATGTTTGCGCAGCCGACGCCCCAGAGTCGGGATCGCATGTACTGTGTGTTCTATAAGCGCAACAACCGGAAGCCGAATCTCACGTTCACGCCAACGGCCTTTTGCCCTTCATGCGGGAAAGATCAGCAGGCCGTACAGAGTTGGAAGAACCCGGCGCGTCCCTGGGGAAAATATGGGCGTGTCGGCCAGTATGTGTATCGGTGCCCTGTCTGTGCTGGGGAAATTGTTCCTTACCATTGCACAGCGGCCAGCGCGATAGACTGGGAGCTGCCAGTCCAACGAATCAAGGATCGTCGCAAGCCACTGCAAGCCAGCACCTTGCGGCGCATTGCGCAAGGCCTCCGGCGTTGTCAAGAAGCCCAGCAGAAGGTGCAAGAGAAGGCGCACGTGTCTGCGTGGACAGCGCAGGTACCGCTGCTGATGACGTTGCGTCATGGCGAACTGCCCTCTCCACCAGCTTGGCTCATGAGCTACTACCGGACAGGGACATTGGCTCCGGTGACAGAGCCTGTTGGGACCATTACTACTGTTGAACGTTACGCACTCCTGACGGCGCAGGCTCTGCACACCCTTCCGATAGAGGAATGTGGCTTGAGAATGCTGGAGCCTCATGAGCTACAGGCGATGATGGCGTTTCCTGCATCCTACCGCCTCACCGGTAACAGGCATGAGCGGGTTCGCCAGCTTGGGAATGCGGTGACGCCACCGGTCATGCGCATGCTCATGGAGCGTTGTCTAGCGGCACTGGCATAAAACAGGAAATTCGAGATGGTGTTCACGAAAAGAGAGGGGTAAGATGGATTCTCTCGTACCTATCGTAGCAACAGGTGTGTGTGCGTTCTCCGTTGTGCTTGTCATCGGGAGCCTCTGGCTCTTCATCTGGACACGCGGGATTCCCCGACGGGCCTTGCGGAAGACGGCTCGTGCATGTGGTGTCTCGGAGGTGTACCTGCATGCTGTCATTGCCAATAATGCCGATGTATGTGCAGGTCGCATCAGTCGGCAAGAGTGGGAACACTGGGCGATGAAGATTGCCTACCAATTTCCGCAGGACAGTGGAATCCGGGCGCACCTGCGCGAACAAGAAGGACTATGTGAATAACGGCTGTTTTGCCTCGAACAGACAGGAAGGAATCGGTGATCTGGGGGATGGTCTGGTGAGTTCGCTTTTGCTTGATGCAGTCAGGACACACCAGGCCATCACCAGTATGAGGAGAGAATCTGGTGGAGAAGAGCCATGAGCATACCTTGTAACAATCCTCGTTGCCCCAATACCATTGAGCAGGCTGGCCCTGGGCGGAAGAAGCTCTATTGTTCAGAGTCCTGCAAACAGAAAATGAAGAGGGCAAGAGCAGAGCAAAAACGTGTCAGTGAACAGCGTCTCCAGATGACACGAAATAGACAGCAACAGAAGCTAGTAGTCGTGCCCTGCACTATCGAGCAGGCGAATGCCTATGTCGCTCGTCTGCACCGCCATCATGGTGCAATCCCCATTGCGCGCTTAGCCTTCGCGGTGGCCGATGAAGCGGGAGTGGTACGCGGCGTCGCTATCGTTGGTCGTCCTTGCAATACCCATCTTGACGATGGATGGACACTCGAAGTCCGGCGCGTCTGCACCGACGGATGTCCCAATGCCTGTTCTTTTCTGTATGGGGCGGCGTGGAAGGCGGTCAGAGCCATCGGATACAAAAGGCTGATTACCTACACCTTGCCTGATGAGGGAGGTGCCTCGCTCCGTGCGGTCGGATGGAGGGAAATCAAAGGATGCGGAGGCGATCCCTGGAAGACCAAAAAGCGTCAGCGCCAAAGCAACCCGCTCTTCCTTGTGAAGAAAACACGCTGGGAAGTTGTGACGGCAGACTATGCGTCCTCCCGTCCAGTCGTATTTGTCGTGCCGGAAAAAGCCGAACAACATTGATAACAATCAAGTCCTTTCCCGGTTTTCACCAGGAGGGGACCAGGATGTTAGCAAAGACTTAAGTGCTTTTCACCGTCAGCCTGCGCTGCTCGCTCTGGTGAGAGCGATTGGTCGCATGCTCAGAGCACCTTCGAGTCCTTGCGGGTAGATGCTGCCACATCCTCTCCGCTCGTTCCAGCAGTACCGCATGGTGCCTTTCACCACATTGCGGGCATCCTCCAGGTCGGTCGTGTCCAGGAGCGGCAAGACCTTTTCTTTGACCAGCGCTGCGTCATACCAGCGCGGCTTTCGATCTAGAGAGAGGCCACCGACAGGGTAGTCCAGATAGGTGATCCAATGGTGGTAGGGAAAACACATCTGCCAGCCCTGTATGATCAGCTGATCAAGCAGCGCCAGAAATGGGGCGTCGATCTCCTCGATCTGCCGCACCTCACAGTCGCATTGCTCTACTTTCCCATATGTGCTCGTGACCTCGCCGGGTATACGGTGTGCGTGCTCCTCGACGCGCCAGGTAAAGTTTCGGGCCTGCTGGTAGGTGCGCTCGATCTCAACCAGATACTCCCCCTGGCAGGCGCGGCAGGTCTCATGCCCTTGCCCGATCTCGACAAAGGGTTCAAAGGGATCGGGGGGAGTCGAAGGCTTTGGCGCTTCGATAGCGGGGTAGAGTGCCTGGTAGCGGGAGTAGGCTCGCTCGTAGAAGGCGATCCCGAACGGGGTGAGTCTCAGGTAGTAGGTCGGGTGGGCAGCGCCTTCGGGCTGCTCATGATATTCTTGAATGAGCGGCGCGGGTTTGTACTCGCGCAGGCGCAGCCAGGTCTTCCACCCAATACGTCCATACTCGCCGAACCAGCCATGTTCCATTGCGACACCCTTGTCCTCGCGCGCGGCATACGCTTTGGCCAGAGCGCGCCAATGCCACTCTTGCAGTGTTCCTGTGACGTGCCTGGTCATCTGGATGCCGAGCGCCTGGCGCACCAGCTTGCGACCGGCGGGCGTGATCTGAATGACGGGGATCGGGTCGCCTTCCAGGATGCCTTGCCACTGCGAGATGATGCCGCGGCTGCGCAGCACCTCCGCCGACAGGTGTTGCACGAGGATGAGGCCGCGGCTGCGCAGCGCCTCCAGCGTCGCGCCGGTGCCCTCTGAGATTTGTTCTGTCCACGAGAGGTGCTTTTTGACGGTCATCGGCAATCTGCTTGGGAAAGAGGTGGCATAGGGCATCCAGCGCCACTGCTCGGCAGGCCGCGCCCGTTCCCCAAAGCTCCAGCGTGAACGTTCGGCGGCCTCGACTTCCTGGTCAGCCTGGTAGATGGCGGTCAAATAATCTTGCTGGCGTTTGTTGAGCGATTGCCAATCGCTTTGTTTTCCCACAGTCTCCCCCCTCTTACAGGTCACGGCTCAGAAAGCCCCGTCCTTTTCAGGCGGGGATGAATGAGCATTCCTTTGCGGGGTTTCCTGGTGGGGATGATAGTCAGGGTCATCCCACGCCAAGAAGGTATCAATAGCCCGTCTCACCAGTTCAGCAAGGGATAATCCCTCTTGCTCTGAACGGGCTTTCAACCGCTCTACCTGCTTTTCTGTGAGGTAGAGATTGGTACGTTTCATCTCATTTCCCTGCTTGCTATACATCGTTTATTGTGGTATACTGAGTATACCAGACAGAAGGAAGGTGAGTCAAGGGCATGTTGATCTACGAGTACAAGTTGGATGGGAGCAAGAAACAATTTGCTGCCATTGAAGAGGCCATACGGGTGACACAGTTCATCCGTAACAAAGCCTTGCGCCTGTGGGTCGATACTCGTGGTATCACCCGAAATGATCTGCAATGCTACTGTGCTCAACTGGCAAAAGACTACGACTTCGCCGCCCGTCTCAACTCCCAGGCCCGTCAATCGGCTGCTGACCGTGCGTGGAGTGCCATTCGTCGGTTCTATGACAACTGGCCTATCAGTGTTTTTCTGACGGAAAAGTATGATGTACCATAGAACTGAGGTTGAGCTTGCCCATTTTCTTCTTTTCTGCGCTTAAAAACCGGATTTCTCTCTTCACCAGCAGGCTTTATCAGATATCGAGCATCTCATGAGGCTTCAGGTTCCATACAACGACATGAATATCTTTAAGCAGCGTGCGAGGGCCTCTAGGGCCGATTTATCAAAAGCTCATACGTAGTTCTATGGTACATCATACTTTTCCGTCAGAAAAACACTGACAGGCCAGTTGGCTCGGTGCTTGCCTTCAGCTTCCTCGACCAGCACTCTAGTGGGCTATCAAACGCGGCATGACAGTGACTGAGATAGGGCAGTATTTTCAAGCCAGCGAAGAACTTATTCGGTTTCGACGCCAGATGACAGGCATTGATAAACAGTTCTCACGACTACTTGCTCGATAAGATTTATAGGCATCGCTCCAAGTGAGGCATTTACTAAAAAATCTAGATACTGAAATTATTATATACCGGTGAGTGAGGTGAAATTGGCTGGTAACCATCATGTGTCGATGGTCACTCACAGGCACAACAACACGCAGTTATCTCTGAGCAGTCTGCCTCCTCCCTGATTCTTACAACTAAGCAAGGGGGCTTGCGGGGGCGTGGTAGACTGAGGGAGAGCTGAACTAACTGTCATTAGTTCAGGTCTGTAAGCCGCCGTGGCAAGCCAGCAATGCCAGGGATCGCCGCTGCCTCCACGCGCTGGATCGCCTCTCACGAAACGGGACATCTCGTGATTGGCGCACGTTTCGGCACACGGCCCACCGGTGGGCCAATCCGGGTGGGACATCGCTGGCAGGATGGAATACGCTGGCCACGAGGAGCCGACCGCTCCTCGTGTGCATGACGGCACCTGCAAGAAGTGGGTGCGGCGTTGCCCCCCCCCGCCTGCCAACAAGTGCGCGGGAACGCGCCAGCGAAACCGATGAATATCAAGAGGATTCTACCATGGTCATGGATGAGAGAGATGAGACGAACGAGCACGAGATGGCTCTGCTGCTGTCAACAGCATCGCACAGCGCTCTCGCCCCGCTGTCACCCAGGCACCGCTGCGTGGTACCCCAGTGCCCCGCTCCCGTGCAACTCCCCGACGACGGCATCCTGCTGGTCATACGCCTGAACTCAGCATTTGTAAAGCAGAGGGTGAGCATCAAACAGACACGTCTGCTTGGGGACATGGCTCACACCAATGAGGTCGAGCAAAACCAGATGGTCAGTAGCCCATCGTAATGCATTTGCTCCACGCCAATTGCAGCGTGACAACGTACTACCCAAAAAAGGTCATTGAGTGTGTTGGCGTCTTCATACTCAACGCCCTCTTCCGCAGCCGCTAGAAGCTAGCACGTAGCAGACAGTTCCTCGATCATCATGATTATATCCTATGGCTATAAGAATACTCTCTTCTTTCATGCATAAGCGCGTGTATGGGTTTTTCAAGCGAGTATTCCGGGCATCCTGTTCGTAGGTGTTCTCCGCTGTTCTTTGGAGTTCACCTCCGTCTTTTTTACCGTTTTGACTCGATACCGAAAGAATGGTATTTTAATGCCGGTCACTGATCGTGTGTCATCGTCGTACATTCATTTTCCATCCAGGACGTCCCATCTCAGAGCACCCCTCTGCCACCTGCCTGCTTGGAAAGGAGCTTCTATGGACACTGAAGCAAAGGAACTCGAACAAACCATCATTGCCATCTGCCAACAATACCCCATTGCTGTCGAGATTGCCCCCCTGACAACCTGTTTCGGCGTTACCTATTATGAATGGCATGTTGCCGCTGCCGCAGGCAAGGCGCATGGCGTCGCCTGTTCGCTCTCTGAAGCCCTCGGTGAGGTACGTGAGGCACTTCACGTCCTCTCCACCGTCTCGGCTTCCTGCAGACGATAGATGCCTGCCTGTTCCGGCCTGGAACACCTTGCCCGTTCCAGGCCCAGGCGGCGAGAACCTTCCACCTTTTTGGCCTCCAAAAAGAACCATCCTACGAGAGAGGAGTATCAAGCAAGCATGGAGAGCAACACCGGTCAAACGTCGGAACATACCGAAGCACATTCGGTACCGAATTCGGTACCTTCTTGTTCTGGACATGGCTCTTCAGGCCCATCCATGAGACAGGCGACATGAGAGGCGCGACACCAACCATTCATCTATGAGGCACCTGGGGGACATCTGGGAAGCAGAGCGTGAGCATCGTCCCTCTGTCTCATGAACACGCTTGCTGGGGAAGAAGAGAACACGGGTTCCCTTCAGGCATTGCCCCCTCCTCGGTTGTCTTCGTTGCCGTTTTCTGGAGCGCGTCCATTCTTCATGTATCATAAGGAGATGATCGTGTGATGACTTCCGGTGACACAAAAACCACCTTTCATCTGACCTCGCGCGATCTCCTGTGCCTGCGCTGGATCGGCCTGCAATATGCGGCCCGTTTCGATCAAGTGCAACGCCTGCTCTATCGGCACACGCCCGCCGAGGATCGCTACAAGCTCAAGCCCAACGTCGAGTGCGTGTCTCAGGATCGAACCTATGAACTGTTGAGGAAGTGGGCGACCCTGGGCTACATTGAAAAGAAGATGATCCTGCATGGCGATCAACTCTGGGTCTGGCTCTCACGCGAAGGACTGCGTGTGACGCAGTTGCCCTTTCAGTATGGTGATGGGCAACCTTCCTCGGTTCGCCTGCCGCACCTCTACTACATTAATCAGGTACGCCTCGCAGTCGAAGCCAGACGCCCCGGTGACCTGTGGACGTCTGAGCGAGAGATTCGCCGGGAGATGGGAGTCCCCATCAAAGGGGAACGTCGTCCTCATATCCCTGATGCCTTGCTCACCAATATGACCAATGGCAAAGTCACCGCCATTGAGGTCGAGCGTACCTCCAAGACCGAAAGCGCATTGCTCGATGATTTACGTGAACTGGCTGTGACTTATACCTCCATCTGGTACTTTGCTACCAGCGCCACCAAAAAGTTGCTTGAGGCGAAGCTGGCGGACTTTGCCCCATCGATGCGCAAGCCGTTCCGCCTCTACTCGCTCACAGAGTACGGAGATGCCTATGACCTCAGCTAACTCATTCAACAACCGCTCTTTCGACCCCTTGACCGAGCTTGGGCCAGGGCTGACGGCGCTCCTGCTTCTGATGGTGGCCCTCTTCGCCTTGCCCGCTCTCGCGCTTGGCCTGCTCGCCCACCGCTTCACACGCGCGCTGCCCCGCCGCGTGAGCTTGCTGCTCTGGGTGCTGCTCGCAGGCGTCAGCGGCTACCTGCTCTCGCTGTGCTGGCAACATGGCCTGAACGCTTTGTTCGCCAAAGAGATGGTTGCCTATGTGCAGGCGTTCTCCCACGTCCAGTTCAATCTGCTCAAACTACCGCTTGCCCAGCTCTGGCCGGACACCTGGCCCGTCTGGTTGCGCACTCTGGTGGGCGCGCCTTTCATGGGCCTCGCGCAAGAGGTGTTTGCTCAGAAGGCGCGGCATCTCGACCCCGCTCAGGCGTATCTGGCACGCGAGCGCCGTCGGCAACGTGCCAACGCACGCGCTGCTGCCCGCACCCGCCGCCCTCGCCGCCTGCCCCCCAGTGTGGGAATGAAGAAGGGATCGCCACTGATGGTGATCGGCGTTCCGCTCGATGACGAAGAACAAGAAGAGGTGTAATCACCATGGGCGATCTTCCCTGGCTCCACCACGGTTTCTTTGGATTTCCGCTCAAGGCACTGCGCCACCATGCCGTGATTCTGGGCAGTTCTGGCTCCGGCAAAACAGAAACGCTCCTGCGCATCGCTTTTGGGGCCCGGCAAGCCTATCAACTCCAGGTCATCTATCTGGATGCCAAAGGCGAAACCAAACGCGCTGAAGAAGAGAGCGAAGATAACGCTGCTCGCTTTCTTGCAACGATGTGGGCCGCAGGAGCGCACCGCTGCGCTGTGTTTCCTTCTCTCTTCTACAATGGCTGGCAAGGCACACCTCTCGAACTCAAAAACCGCCTGCTCTCTGTGGTCGATTTCTCTGAATCTGCCTATTATGGCGATGTGGCTGCCAACGTCCTCGACTTGGCGCTCAATGCTCCCATCACTCCTCGCAGTAGCCACCACCTGCTGGCAAACCTGCGCATCGACCAGTTGAAAACCCTCTACCGCCATGATCGACGCCAGTACCAGCGCGTCCTGGCGCTGGACAAAACCCTCGTTGAACAGGTGGAAATGCGCTACCAGGTCTTTTTCTCGGCCCTGCATGGCCAACTGGACGGCATCCTGGACTACGGTATGGTCGATGCCGCCTACCTGCGCATCCCTGGTTTCACCTTACAGCAGGAAGCTCCTCGCCTGGGACGCTTTCTGATTGAAGACTTCATTCATTACATCAGCACCCGTCGCCGTCCAGGCGTCCGCACCCTGTTCATTATCGATGAGTTTAATGCACTACGTCTGCGTGAAGAAACCAGCCGCCTCTTTGAACAATGCCGCAGCTTTGGCGGCAGTCTCATCATTGCCGCACACGGTTTTGCCGGTTTAGGGCCATCGGACTATGCGGAACGCATTTTAAATGCGTGTTCCACCTTCATTCTTCACGCCTGTAGCGATCCCTTCCGGGTTGCGAAACGTGCAGGAAAGAAACTGCATCTGGAGACCACCTGGAGTGAAGGGGCAGATGGAACCCTGCGTCAACACATCCGTCCACGCTGGGTCTGGAAAGTCCCGGAGAGCGCGGTGATTCACCAGGAAACTGGTCAGGCCTACTGGATCTATCGCGGACACACCCAACAGGTACAGACGGTCCAGGTACCCATCTCGGAAGCAGATGTCCACCGTGCCTGGCAGGCCATTCGCCGCCAGGAAGCATGGCAACGGCAGCAACGGGTGCGCGCCATCAGCGCGGCCAACGAGATCACTCTTTCTTCCACACCCACAGCACCACTGCCAAAGGCACAGCAGAACACACAGGGAAACAGGGGAACTGTCGGCACACCGTCTCCCACCGGTTCAGCATCCGCGACGGCCAGCAGCAAGAACCGCGCACAGGGAAAGAAGGCCAAGCAGCAGGCAGCGCTACACAGGACGGCCCCATCCCCGACGGAGGACCCACCAGGAGCATCAGGGGGCGCATCGCCGCCCGTGCCACCTGCCATTCCCATCCCTGATCCTGATGACGATGAACCCGATGAATTATAAGTAGTTGAGAGGGTGAACGAACACCAGCCGACGCAGAAGAGAAAGATGACA
>Ga0080006_1154968_pt1 | contig 29560 bp, 30 predicted proteins | sample RS3BMetagenome_FD_69209 | JGI IMG/M metagenome (GOLD analysis project Ga0080006, IMG submission 69209) | Ferric oxide microbial mat and aquatic microbial communities from Rainbow Spring, Yellowstone National Park, USA - RS3B (SPADES... ...
TGTGCGGTTCTGAAGACGAGACCAGAGGAGCTGACGCGATCCAACGTCGTCGGGCCGCCTCTCAAGGTCAAAGTGTATAAGGAGAAGGAGAAATCGATAGCATGCAACCGATCAAAAAAGGCTGGGAAGCGTCTGTGATTGGGTATATAGACTCTCTATGGTCATGAATCGTTTAACTAATCAATGATCGAATATCACGAATGCTTTTGTGTAGTCTATGCTAGTTTCAGATTATACTGGAACACTGAATCACGCACTCTGTTCCTGCCTTGCGAATGTTTGAGAGCATATTTAAAGATAAAGCCTCGAGATTTGAAGTTGAACAGAAAGGCTTCGCGGATGCATGCGTGGTAGTAGAATTCCCGGGCGTCTTTTCGGAAAGGCAACTGTCAACTTCTGCCTCTGGAATCCGTTACAGTACCATAATCAGGATATTTCGAGGCATTCTCGAACAAGAGTTCTTCAAGTATGCCATGTCATTATCCAGCCCATTCATGCAAGCCCCCAGGCGTCTCCTTTCCTGACATGTTGCATCGCTCAAATCAAGCAGTCTTCAATGTTTCGCTCTTTCTGCTTCAAGGCAGCTCGTGTCCACAGTGATTCGCATCTCTGGACGGTTACGGAAAAATCTTGAATTGGTCCCTTGATAACTTATCCGCAAGCTCATGCCAAATATTCTCTGAGCTTCTAACTTCAAAAAACGAATTCCATTCCAAAGATAGTTCCTGATCTTCTTGTGCGCATCAACGATACAGCGTCGGACTGCACCGAGATCCATTCTCAGGATATACTCTCAAAGCCTCCTGTCTCTTCTGTATGCGTGGAATTGGGTCTTGCGCTTGGGCTTTAGTCATCGCAGCGATCATGTGTAGTGGAAATTGCGTCACCGCAGTGAATGCAGGAGGCGCAGAAGTATCAAAAGGTGCTGGCATTTTCTGCCCCATGGCAGTTTCCGTCCGATACTTGTTCCATCGTGGACAACATCGTTTGCCAAGAATCCTTTATACAAATCGGAATACCGTGCCCACGCATGTGCAGCGTACAGAGAACGTACCAATGGGATCGTCCGATGAATCCTGTGATCTTAGGGTACAGCACGGATTACGGAAACTGAGAAGAGCATGCGGGAGTGCTTTCCCCATCCGTCATGGATACGTACCTAGCGATGTAACAAGCTTTTGCGCGCGACAAGGCACCTCTCGGAGAACAAGGTAAGGTGGATGTATGCTAATAACTCAGTACAATCAAGTGCCACCGGTGCGTAGAACGCACCAAGGATGTATACTAGGACGGGAATCGGCAAGCGGACCTTAGAACGCAACTTGTTCGAGAGCATGGAACTCGTCGATGAGTGCTGGAAGCTACAAAATGGGGACTCGGACGCTTTTAGCAACATACTTCGACTGCCGAATATGGAGCCGGAGGAAAATGAGAGACTCGAGCTTTTAACGCCAGAAATAAACGAGCAAACTTGAGATCAATCGCAGAAAACGCACGTAAGGTCCAGTTTTGATGAAAATAGGAAGAGTCCAAAACTTTAGAGTGCACGCCCGAGTCACTGAACCCGTTCATCTTTCATCCACCCTGGTTGTAGGAATGATTTTATGAACCAGGAGTCCCACAAGGGTGCTCCTAATCGATACTCAGAGAAGTGCCCTCTACACTGCTCTGCTCCGACGCCCCGGCGCTCCATTTGCCACAGACCAGACTTGTCTTTGGGGCAGGGGCATGAAAAACCAAGGAGCACCTCGTATGAAGCATTGATCCTCTGGCAGCGACACAGTGAACGATGCAGTCTGCGAGTCGACGTCCGCAGAATTATGCATGAAGATGTAGCCGTCTCTAAGTGCGCCCCATCAGAGCCTTGAAGTCTTAAGTCCGCGAGTAAGCGTCCGCAAGGATGTGTCCTAAGTTACTGTGAAATTTCCGTATAATAGAGCTGTTGTTTTCGGCACTCCAAGAGTCAGGAAATCGATCAGAGCTCTTTTCCTGAGGAGAATGCTGCCGAGCTGGAGCTACTGGGATATAAAGGCGTTTCCGGAGGAGCCAGTACCTCTTGTTCTAATAAACGGCAGCAGTTGCATATCCTGCAGGTTCTCGTTAGACACACCGATGGTGCCTCAATTTAAATAGGAATCTGCACCTGCACGCGAAACGCTGTGTTGTCCAGTAGCTCGGCTGCAGCGAGCTTCCTGGGGCGGCACAGGGCAGCTTGTAGACGAGTTTACACAAATTGCGATGCCGTAGACGCTCGCCTCGTTCGACTCCAGTCCTGACTGCAGGCAGTAACGAGCGCTTGCATCGGTGCCGATAAGAAGCACAGACCTTTACGTTTCGACCGCTGATGCATTGTGGATTCGACTCGAGCCAACGACCAACTGAGCAGGCGACGTCTTGAGAAACAAGCAAACGGCACACTGGTCATGTAATGAAAAGCAAGTTGCGAGCATTTCTCGTCGGGCTCCGGACGTGGCGAGAGCAGGTCTCAACGCGAAAGCCAACGTCCAAGTGGCGCAGCCGAAGCTTGGTATTCGACTCTGCTTCATCGAACCAAACTGAGGTATATACTTTTAAAAAAAAAGTAATGTGACTGTCATTGCAACAAACAGTCCCTTTAAGGATCAATACAGGTAGCAAAGCCGTAAGGTCAGGCTCCTGCCATCGAATGCCCACCAGAACGATTGTATCGCAAGGTCATCCTTCGCTGCAAAAGGTACAGTGCGCAGTAGTGGTGCCGCTCTCCTCGTATGCATTTTACCAATAGATTCGTCAGACGCTTATTTCCTGATGTGAACGGCAGGCACGACAACCGCTTAACGGACCTTGGACGCCGACAGGCACAAAACCTGTTCTCGTAGAGCTCCAAATCTACACAAACATACAAAAGCATTCACACTAGCGCCGGACTTTTCGCTCCGCTTTCGTTTGTTTTGTTGAGCGTCCCTTGCTTTGTATCGACTAGCTCGATGGTTTCGCGCTCGGTGCCATCGCCATCGTTGCTGATCGAGTGGCTTCGTGAACTCGACTGCCGTGTTGCGGCTGCTTTCGCTTCAGCGGTGTACGCCCGTCGCCTCTGGAGTTTGTCCCAGCCAAGCCTTACGCAGTTCACCGCAGAGAAGAAGCACCAGATTCCCTCGTAGACAACAAAAGGCCAATAGAAAATCATAGCTGCTGCAGCTGTCGCTAACGCTCCGCCCAGAAAGTTCGCAAATGAATAAAGAATCGAATCCGGCCAGCGCTCCAGTCGCCATACTCGAAACAGGTTCAACAAGAATGCTAGTAGCATCAGTGCGACGCCTACTGCGCCTATCGCCGTGGAAGCGGGACTCTCCGTACTGAACATTTCACTGAAAAGCGAAACACAAAACCTTGAATAGATTCTGAACGCATACAGAACCAACCCCAAGACTCTTTGCGTTGCAAGGCGACTTGGAAATCTAGTTTGTATCAAGAAATGAGTCCCAAGGCCAAAGCTTGTAAAGCACGCGGGCAGTGTTCCGCGTTCACGACTCCAAATTTGCACAAGTGCTTCCCAAATGAGTTGTGCAAGCAGTGTTTCGAAAACTGGATTCTATGCTGATTACGGCGAGTTTGCTTCGCCCAAATTTAGAGTGAGGATACGAGCTATGAAATGTTCGTCGACGTCAGTCGCTAGCATGCCAACACGTCCCGGACGTATCTCACTTTTCTCAAAGCGTCGAGCGACACGCGTTCTCGGCGGTAGAACGGTGTCCGTTGGATCGATCCCGGCGGATGCCGCCGTAGAAGTTCCGCTTTGTACTACACTGTCTCAGGTGCCTCGTGCACTCATCATGCGAATCCCTGAACGCTGTCTGCCTTCGACAGGGTATAAGCTACCACGCATGAAGAGGTGGATGGATTTGCAATTCGTGAGTTGTGCGTTGCCATGCATCAAACGATGTACGCAGCTATGCATTGCAAGAAGTATGCGCTTTCGTGTGTGAAAACGAAAAAGCAGCCATGTCGTGAAGCGCTCCTGGTAAACAGCTGGTAGTGGGCACTGACTGCATATCTCTTGTATGGTGATCTCCGCAATCGACGTGTGACGGGAACGGTGTGGAATCTCGCAAAGCATGCGAAACTCGGCAGTATCTGATGGGATGTCTCTTGCAAGCGGACTCGGGAATTCCTCTAGAAATGATTGACAGTCTTTATTAATGTTAGTCGCGGGTCTTTTGTGAGACACAACATTTCGTTGCACAGGCGCAGTTGCGACTCGGGCTTTACCCGAGTGTTGCAAGAGCCTCACAGGTGATTGCAGAGTATTCGATGTTGTTTTGCATGCATGCCATTATGGGCATGAAAAGCCATTGCTGTCGGTTTCGATGCAGTCGTCGTCAATGACGAGTTTTCATCGGACGCTTGCTCACAGAACAGAGCATCCCTTGCGAATCACACCTGAAAACTCGGATAGGTGCACGCGCGATAGGAAACGTGGTATCACTTGTGTGCGCTGGGCTCCGTTTCAATCGATTTGGACAACGCGTATCCTCGCATGAACCTGCACCCAGAAGAATAGGGCTCTGTTCAAAGAGCTTTCTTTGAGGCCCAAGATCGGCATTCGTCTAGCCCATGAACGAGCTGCATATAGTCTCTCACCTCAGTTGAGTTCCGCCTCCAGGTGCATACCATCAAGTGCTGTCTAGCGGTATATAGCAGATGTGCTCGATGTGCAGTCGTTTCCACAAATCAAGTATCCGACGTAAAGTATGGACATGGTAGTCAAGGATCCTGGCGGGCCGTCATCTCCAGGTGCTTGAAAAAACGAAAATTCCCCTTCTCGCCAAACATCGAACGAAGAAGAGCAAGTGGCGAAGAAAAGGAATGAGCAGATAGACCAGAAAAGGTGTTTGCCCGACGGGCTGATGACTGTACTCTAGTGGCACAGAGGGCATGAGTTCTAGTAATTCGTACCAATGTGCTTTCAGCCAGTGTCAAGAAACGCAAGGTGTTGGTGAGCTGAAACCTCAGCGCCGCCATCAATATCAGAAAATGTGTGGTGCTGAAGACGAGACACGAAGAGCTGACGCGATCCAACTTCACGGAGCAGCCTCTAATACTCGAAATATACACGGAAAAGCTGAGGCCTATTGCGGGGAGGCGGTCAACATAAGGCTGCGAAGTGTCTGTGAGTTGGCGTATACGCATATATACGCTATGGTCGCGAAAAGTTTTCCCTTCATTGTCCCGAACACCAGATATCGTGAGAACTCATGACAGGCTTTTCCGCAACAGTCCATAGAAACCAGTATTGTAGGTCGTGGTTCCGGGTGCTGTAGCTAGTTACCAGCGCAGTACTGAGACAAGGCGAATGGCCCGTATCCGATGCTCGCAATTCGCTTCCCCGTGAACACCGTTCGAGAGTTCTTGTCGGGTACACGTTTGCTCTGGTCGTCGAAGGCGCCGTCGTTGGTATACTGGCTACTGGCTAGCGGAGAAATAGAGCATTCTGGGTACAGCTTGCTTCTGAGGGAACTCGAGGCTTCGAAGCGATAGGGCAGGTGTCATGCCTGGGTGAGTCAGCTGATCGGCAACCGCGCAGCGCTTCGTGTCATCCACACGGGAACGAAGCGAAAGTGCTGCGGTTTCTGCACCCTAGTCGTGCGATTGCGCTGTTCTACATTCGTGGGTGAATGATAAGATCGCATACGCGACGTATGGAATCAGCTGCTTCGGTGCCTTCGGTTTTCGCTGTTCCGATAGAGGACGTTCTGGCCGCTGTTCAGGGTGCACGCGTTCAGTGCATAGATCCTAGTTTCTTTTCATGTTGGGGTCGCCAAGAACGAGCACGATCGTATCGAGTCTGGGTGACAGACGACTTTCTGGAGTTACGCAGTTGCCCGTCGTGGCCAAACCTCTTCTGTCTATTCGATCTTGTCGCTGTGCGTGCTGATACGTGTGCGCTATCTCTTGAGTTCCAGGTATCGAGTATGCGCCTGGAGCGCAGCAATAGCGGCTCGCTGAATTCCTTTGTCGATGAAACCGTGCCGGCAAGTCGAGGTCATACGAATTCTGCTCCCATCGCAAAAGTACGACGACTTGTTCTCGTCTTTGAACAACAGCGGATCATGCATCAGTGGTTGAACGCATTAACCGCATGTGCACCCTCGTCATGTCAGTTTATGCTGCATGCGCTACCAGTCCAGGGATCAAGGAGGTCGAGCAATGAGCGGCGTTGGCAGGGAGCACACATTCTCGGATTCCACGACGAGCTGGGCCCCATCGATGGACTCCACTGGCGCGGGAAACCCTTGACCACTTATCCTAAACACGGCGCTGACGGGCGTTACGTGTTCTTATGTGTCCTTGGTCGCGGATCGATGGGGGAAGTCCTACTCGCGATGGACTTGTATTCCCGTCGCTTCTACGCTGTGAAACAAGCTATTCTTCGTTGTAGATTCGATACGCAAACGGGCTCGCTCCGTGATACGAGCGCTTGCTGTGACCACAACAACGAGCGAATGTTGATGGAAATGGAGCTCATGCGAGGTCTCCGACATCCTAACCTCGTGGAGTTGATCGATATCCTACCCGCTGAACGTCGAGATGCCTCACAGGCACCATCGGACGCCGGCACTGAAGCGATCCTGAATGGCGACACTGGCCGCGATTCCGCGCAGCCTCTGCCGCCTTTGTTTCATGGCGCTGGTGACCGTCGCACTTGGCAAAAAACTGATGCGAGCCTGGTGTCGAGCACAGATCCCAAGTCTTGTAGTGCTTCACCCACAGAGCAAATGAACGGTCAGTCGATGGATTCGGATCTGCCTACTGCGAGTGATTCGCTCGTGCTTGCTCGCGAGCGTGATCGTTTGCGTTGGATCCGCGATTCGGGGCTGAAGCCTCTAGTATCCGATGGGTCATCGCGAGAGCTGAGTGTACCGCTCCAATTGGTCGTCGAGTTTGTACCCGGCTTCCCGGTGCTTCAATCCAACCAACTCGTGATGAATCAGTCTTTATCGGAAGATGTTGCGCTTTTCGTACTCTGGCAGGTTGCGAACGGTCTTGCTACCTTGCATGCTCGAAACATCGTTCATCGCGACATCAAACCGGATAACCTGCTGCTCCATGTGGACGGCACCATTAAGCTGAACGATTTTGGCACAGCATGCGTCGCCGATGCACCCGATGTCCAATGTCTGGTCGGGGCACCCGCTTTTGTGGCGCCCGAAATTATTTCCAGAGTGTGCCAGATCTGCGATGAAGAGGACGACGACGTGAGTACGCACACAGCGAGATCCCTGGTTATCGATCCAATAGGAAATCCCGGAGAGCGCGGCGCTCCCCAGTGCCCTACCAGTGGAGCAACCCCGGATTCCGAGATCAGTAAGCGGAGCGACATCTGGTCGTTGGGGGCAACGCTCTATTACCTTTTGTTTGGTCGACCACCATTTCTCGGGGACACCCTATACGAACTCTGTGAGAACATCATGCATCAGTCGGTATCTTTCGACCGAGAGCTTCACCGAAAATGGAGCAACTCGAGCGGGCGTAGTACGGATCGGGCACGACCTGCACCCTGGTATCGCAGGCGCCTGTCGCGTACCCGTTCTAACGCGCTCAGCGAAGCGTGCACTGCGCTTCTCCAGGGCATGCTCACAAAAGACCCGCGAATCCGACTTGATATTCACGGTGTGCTTGCTCATGCAGCACTGGATAGGTATAGACACATGACCGTTACCGAAATGGAGTACTTTACAGAACGCCTGCGCGACCAATCAACCAAATCAGGTGCGTTCCGTCGGTAAACTGCGTTTCACGCAGCACTTGGATTTTATGGAGGTCGTCACCAGCGCGTACCCCATGACATTGTAAACTGTACCCTAAATGTCGAGTGACCGCGAATTGCGTCCCCGTGCAATCCGGAGCATAGATAACCTCTGTGCTTCGACCATTCCACTCTAAAATTCCGAAAACTAGTTTGCACTTGATCACCGGATTCGCTGTGGTGCACATGCTGCGTTGTGTCATTCGAGTCCTCTTGTGCAACGACGGTGAGGTTTGCTCCAAACCCGTCTCAGATTGCAATGGGTTTCCGAACCGCTCGATCTGTTCATGCCCAACGCTTTTTCTCGAACTTTTTCTCAGAAGTAAGTTCCCGACATTGGAAGTGCAGCGAGAATTGCGTATGCATTCATACGTAGGTTACGGTTTTTCGGTCATCTTTTGCAGTGGCTCCTTCGATGCTGTGCCGCTGAAATCCGTTACGTTACCGCCACCAAAATGAGTTAGGATGTCCTCAAACAAGGGTTCGTAAACTAATTGATTCCATTGTCCAGTTTATTCGTCCGAGCGTCCACATTTCTCCATATCTTACGAGTGGGATGCTCAAATCGCCCATTCTTGAACTTGCCGATCTGTCTGTTTCAAAGCAACTCGCGATCACAGTCATTCGCGCCACTGGATTGACGACGATTAAAACTCGACGTGAGCCTTGATGCCTTGTTTACAAGCTCGTGCTGTACGTTCACTGACCGTGTCGCGCCAAAGAAACAGCATTCAACAGCAGTGAGATACCGCTCACGGCATATGCTCCAAGCGGGTCAAGTCTCCTCAGGTTTGCGTGGGAAAGGGTCGTTGACCTGTACTTGAGTCATCGCAGCGATTGCTTCCAGTGCAGCGTGCGTGACCGTTTTACACGAAAGAAGCGTAGATCGGTAGAGATGTTTTGGTTGCTCCTGTAATCTGGATTCTCAGTAAGGTACTTGTTTCGTTATGGACATCATCGCGCCCAAAAATCCTCTGTCAAATGGAACAGCATGCAAGTGCGTCGGACAAAGCTCTCGCGGATGGCATCACCCAGAGCAAACCCGTTGTCACAGGATAAGGCACCGGATATGGCAACGGAGGAAGGCATCGAGGCGAGCCTTCTGTACATGTCAAGTCCATGAACCGAGCGATGAAGCAGGCGTTCACGCACCACAGAACTGACTTCGGAGAAAAAGATGTAGTGGCCGCACGGGAATACCCGACTATAGTGAATCGTGATAGTTGTGAAAACGCACAGAGGCTCCATACATCTAAGAAGAAAGTTGAAAACGATGCGTAGATCGCAACGTTTGCCCGTGAATGAAAAGCGTGAACCAGAACCTGAAAAAGCATCATCAGAACTTTGACGCTACCATCAACATCTTGCGACTGCTTACAATCAAGAGTGACAAACAGTATAGATAGCTGTTTTTAAACCCGGATATAATACGTAGCAGAATGAAGCAGTTGCAGAAACTGCCCGCCAAGGCTCGTGTTGATGCTGATGTGAAGAGACCCCAACGTTCGCATCTGCGCTCGACTAAGCTGAGTTTACCTGTTCCATACTAAGCTGACATGGGTGTTAAATCTGTGCGGCAAGGCGTACATTGACAGCTACAGACGCACTTGGCTAGTGTCCGCATGTGGGACAACGCCCGTATTTCGAGCATGCCTACGCAGGATAAAACCCCGAGGGCACCCAACGAGGTCGGGCGTGCATCCACCAGCATAGCAAGCGATACCGCTCTCGCTGCTTCGCTCTTCGGCTAGCCCAGGTTCCTGGTGTTGAGTCACGTACCGTGCGAAAGCCGCGCGCGAGCAGTTCACTTTTTTTCACGTATACGCAGTCATATCGAGTGATGGAAAATCATTTTTTCTATAATTGCCCAGGAAATACGTTCTTGGTTTATGCATTCGGCGCTCGAGCCGCACCATTCCAGAGCCTTGCTCCAGGTGAGAACGCATGCCTCAGTGTTGGCGAGGAAAATCGAAAGCGCTCATCCAACGCTCGCTGTGAATTTATTCGAAAGCCTCGTGCTCGCTCGCCGAGACCAGGCCAAACAGAATAGCTTATAAACACAGAATCGTCTAGGGCGATATCATGCACTTTGAAGCGATATATGACAACCACATTGAAGAGGCGCTTGAGGAAGCGTTGGGGCTCGCATTCGCGAAGGAAATCTGCTTCGCGCTCGAGCGCTGTATTCAAGACCGCGTGTTATCCCAAGATGCAATGAAGTCAGTTATCGTGTTTCGCAAATTCTTCGGATACCACATCCATCCGTCCGAGGCCGAGATGCACACGACAAACATCGACCATCTGAAACGGTTCTCGGGAACTTTGCAGCGTCTCTTCCGAACCTGCTGCCACCGCGATCTCCTCAGTCACTATTTCGTCGTTTGTCTCCATCGACGCCCATGTATCGCTTCCGCCAGTCCCCCAGGTCTGGGGTTACCAGGGTTCGGGTCCAACGCCAAAAGGGTGCGCCTCATGTAGCGCTCAAAATTAACCTACGTACGCTAGGGCTTATTGAGGTTGGTTTGATCCTATCGGGAGCTGTGCTCTGGATCTTCCGATCGCTGAAGTAACAGGGGGCGCATCAAGAGACTCCATAAAGGCCGTGTTCAAGTCTCTGAACCTGCGATCAGGCCGCGCTCCATCTTGTGTCCCGAGCGTGCCTTCAATTGTCAAACGAAGGTTCGATCGAAACCCTTCCAGAGGATTATGGACAACCAGCAGCGCTGCGTCCGGAGCTCCTACAAGCAGTTGCTTGGCAAGGTACGTCAACCGGAGAGCAGCTGGGCGTGGCTTGCTTGAGAAAGAAGCTATGCAATCTGGGACGGCGTGTTGCATCTCACGTTGTTTGGAATATTCTTCCTATTGACATGTTTTCGTAGGGATGCTTCAGCAATAGCCTCAGACTGATTCTTCTGCTCCGACAGGTTTTGTCTCCTGTTACGCAAGGTCCTTTCATTCAAGAAGAACTTGCTCTTCTTTTTATGGTGGACTCTATGCCTTCTCCTGTGCTTCTCCGGGTGAGATGGCTGCGGTCGCTGCACCCATCTCCCACTGTACCATCGGAATTCAGATGGTCTGGGTGTAGAGCGTGCCCGGAATTCTTCCTTTTCTAAGTTTGTGCTATCGACTATCCCTCGAATATGTTTTCATTACCGTTATCCTGCCGAGCACATCAGCGGACCGAATCGCACGTTTTCGCTCCCTCTCGCGAACGAGAAGAGCAGCAACAGAGCAGTTGTCAGCTGATGAACATCGAGAACGACTTTTCGTGAGAAGAATTATCAAAGAACGGCATCACGAATGCGAACGATCCGTCCCTTAGTCCCTGAGCGTGAAAATGGTGTTTGACAAAAAAGACAGCGCCGTCGACTCGATTGAGACAGCAGGAAAATCTTGGAAACGAGCTGCTCTCCGCCAGTCTCAGCTGTGTACTCCTTGACCGCTTTTGAATGACAGGAAGCAACGCAGTCGATGAGAATGACACAAGAGCTTAGGAAGGAGAGGCCATGAAACGCGTCGTCGAAGGATGAGATGTTGGACGATTCTGTCCGTTTGCCGAGTCATTTGCGACGAAACACTTGAATCGCCGCCAGCTCTAATGTTGTCGGAATGCTCGCTTGCGTCTTCTTTAAAAAACGGCGGTTTGTCTCTCTTTGGCCACTCATGCGCAGGTCTATCTTTTCTCCCGAATGCAGTCTCATCGAGTGAGAAGAACACTCGTCCCAGCTGAAAGAAGCGTTCGTGTTTCAGTACTATATCGATAGCGTGTGCTCTTCAAGGCGCGAATTTATCGCATACAAGCGCACGTCTTCCACTGTCAATCCGCGTCTCTCCATCACCGCTGTATAAATGGTATGGAAACACTACATCCTGTGGCTTCTCTGACGGTACCTCTCAGAGAGCGTAACGAACGGAAAGGATTCATCACGAGACTGCCGTGGACGTAGCGTTTGGTGCGTTCCGTGTCGAGTGCACGACGTTCAGAATATGGACAAGAAAAAGAATCCACCATCCACGTGCTTACCTTTGCAAGATTGACTTGCATAATTGAGGTCGTTTTTCGCAAGCCAGCGGTGGCAGCATCAAGTCATTCTGCGACTTTTCTCTAATCTACAGGATGCATTGCTTTTCTTGGGACCCTGCGAGAAAGACAAACCAAAACGAAAAGCGCGTGCTGTACACGTGTTCCAGAATTCACTGGTCTGAGTATAACGACTACAAATCTTTCTTGGTATAGGATGGAGGTACCAGTGTGCGGCTATCTTTGGATGCTGCTGAGCGCGGGCGTGGCGTCATGGCTAGCCGGGGCTCCACATCATGCTGTGGGCGATCCCAGGCCTGCTCCGAGGCGTCGGATGATTCTGGTGCTGTTTCGGAGTGCTCCTCGCTCATAACCTCGGGGATGGCGTAATTATGCGGTGGCCCAACAAAGGGATCCTCCTGAGGCGGTGCACGAGTAGAGCGAGACGCTGAACGATACTCACCGACCCAGGACTGCACCGTGTCCTTGACGCCGTGCCACCAGTGGCTTATCGTTTCTTGGGCTTGATCAAGCACCTCTCGCACATCTGTGCTCAGCGATCGGTCCGTTTCTTGGGGTCCACGATGCTGCTCGCCAGGCGTAGGCGGCGAGGAGGTTCCGCGCGACCCCAATCCGTCTCGGTTGCGCTCTCGAACGCTAAGTGCGACTGCCCACTCGCGATCGAACTCTGCTTGTAGGTGGCGAGCTAAAAGGGCGTCCTCGTCAACAACGTTGTCGTCTGTGCCTGCTACAGGTTCCGCGTCGTTATCCACGCTCCCGGACGTGCACTGTACTAGGTCACAGTCCCGCAACACTTCTTCGACATTCTGCGGTTCAGAGTTACCTTCTTCCGGTTCGGAAAGGTTGACAGCGCTTAGATGCCCCGTGTCATGCGCTTCCTCCAGGAGATGCGCCGCAGCCCGCTCCACGTTGTTTCGATGAGCTTCAAGCACTAGCTCCAGCTCCTTTCTACTGCGTTGCGGAAAGAGCGCCGCTAGCGCCTCGAGCGCGTCTGTCATGCCGCTGACGTCCACCAGCCGCCTTGTTCACTAGACACGCACTCACGAGTGAGAAAATACACCCGGTTACGTTCGCAACTGCTTCTCGGCGAATGCCCTGTTCACAAGACACGCAATCACGCGTACGATGCTCACAGTCGTGGCGTTCCTAATTTCTATTCAACGAATGCCGTGTCGATCGCCTCACGAGCATTCAATGCATCTCGATTGTTTGCAGAAGCGTGGGGGCGTCTCCGATATCGAGTTCTGCTAGACGAAGGCTTTTGGATCTGGAGGATGATTGGAGTTCGGTAACGAACGCGGTATGACATGAATTTGAGGCGCCTTTCGAGCACATATGGGTCTTTTCGATGACCGCTCTCCCCGAGCAGTATGATCTAGTTTTGCAGTCTTGGGTAAGCCATGGGCATCGCGTATGCGTTGCTTATCAGAAGAAGCGGTGTATATGCTGTTGGATTGAGAGGTATACGTGATTGCCGAGATCGAGCTCGCTCTCGAGAGGGTACGCTACGAGCGGTCCGGTAACGCTCTTTCTAGCGATTGGCCCGGGGAGGTCCTTGCGCAAGTCGCATCGCTCATCCTGTATATATGTAGCTGTTCACGATGATACCCCGTCACGTCGAACGTGTGCATCCACCTGTCCGCCGTTCACAAGGAATAGAGCGTAACAAGCAGCAGCACGTGCGCTATAGTTGAGGGAGTTGTTGTTTGTGTCCTACTCACTCTTCTTCTTCTGCTACTGCTGCTGATGCTAAAGGACTATATTGGTATTGGATGCGACGGAACAAGCGGTAGGAATGGACGGGAAATCGATAGCTTCATGGAAGAACTATCATGGATGAAAAGCGGACATTAAATGATCGCGCGTTTCCGCCTTCTCGGCACAGTGTTATTTTCACCTTAAAAAGAGATATCCAATAGCAGATACCGTAACACTGGAACAGGAGCGGCATCTCGACCAGATGCGCACGAGATCACGGGCGCATGCCTTCACCACAAGGGCTAATGCTTCAGTTTCTAACACGTTCCTCTGACTTTTTCCACGGTATAAGATCCATGATCCCAACCAGATTTCCTCTGGTGGCGCTCAAGCTACAGAGGAAAATGAAAGAGGCCTCGGTGATTCGATCATATGGCTGCTCCAAGAAATGACGCACCTGTTCACGAGCGAAGACTCTGTCGACGGAAACGCAAACTGTACATGGAGTCCACGCACGTCTAGAGGTTTCCATTGATGGTGTAAAGAATCCTGGATCCAAACAAGGAATGTCTGGGGTGGCTATGTGTAGTAACCTCAAGCGCTCGAACACCTACAGGTTCCTATACTCTTTCAACTCAAGTACGTATCATCCTTGAAGTGTCGTATACCACGAGATCAAAATCTCAACGCAATATACCGCACAGATCCAGGACGCATTGCCTCTAGTATATGTTCTTTACTGAACGCTGGAACGAGGACTGCACTTCTCTTTCTGGTCAGACGTACCGCAGTACTCAGACCGTGGAAGAACACTGGAAGAAAGAAGTATATGCGCTCCCCGCAAAAAAACTGTCATTGTCAAAGCGTGCACGCGGCCAATTGTGGAAAACAACCTGTTGATTACATTACGGAAAGCAAAAGCGACGATGGTAGCCACCACGGAGTCCCTGTTTCTCAAGAGCTTGTTCCCGTGATCCTACAAAAACTGGGGTGCAGTCGCCTAGAAGAGCCCTCATTCATGCACGGCTACATTGCATCGAAATCGCAACGACAGCGTTCCTCGAACGCCGCGAACGGTATGAAGAACAGGTACGTTGGTTGGTTTTTTCAGTTGATGGGACTTTCTTCGGATGAAACGGCAAGAGCATATGCGGGTATGCGCGGAGCAGGGAGCTCGTTATATTTACGATCAATCTCGAAGAGAACGACGACGACGTCGACATCTGCTCTAGCTGCACTGAATTCATTTGGCGACATCAGTTTCGCTCCTAGAGAAAGCTCATACAACAGCACCAATCACTTTGTCGAATCATTGAAGACTTTTCCTTCGCGTCTGGCCACGGCCTTCTCTTCAACAACGTGGTATTCAACCATTCTTCTTGCGTACAACGGTTTGATGAAGCTATCGGAGAAGAATTGAATTTCGTTCATCTGTGCTCTCCGTGGTTCGACAGTTTCTTAGGAGTGTTTTCTATCGTGGAAGGTAATGCTCTTCCACTGGAAGAATCGCAGAAGCGTTCAGCTCACAGTGACACACCCGGGCACATTTCGTCTTTCGGCCGCAAGTCCTTCTTCTTCAGGGAAGCCCCGCAACTAAAGACACCAATAGGTGCGTTCATTTGAAGAAATAAAAAGTCCAAGGGATGAGCTTGCGAGGGAGGGGGGCGGGAACACACCAGAAGGTCGAGAAGGAGAAAAGACAGCCGAGCGCCTCTGCGATAGAAAAGCATGGACTGCTGGCAGAGCCGCAAATGGGACGGATGGCACGAGTTCGAGGACTATTTGCATTGATGAACTCAGCTAGCGGCAAGAAATGCATGGAGTTTCTGAACCGAGTCTTCAGCGCCGCCATCATGATCAGGAGATGTGCGTTGCTGGAGATGATACGCGCAGCTGACGCGAAGCAACTCTATCGGGCAATGTCCCAGGTTCGAGGTACGCTGGAATAGACTGAAACCGCTAGCAGGGGCTGGCAATTTTTACTGGAAAGCGTCTGTGAGCAGATAGTCATTTAACCTATCGTCGCGAAACTTTTCCGCTCTACTGACTTGACTTCGTGGCACACACGCGCAGCGTACTAGGATGAGGGGCGAAACGCGAGCTGTCGTTACTGGACTCTTTGTGTACCCCATAAAGTCGTGTCGAGGTATCGCCATAGAGCAGAGCGCGCTCAGTCTTACGGGTTTGGCTTACGATAGGCTCTACGTCATCGGTCGCCCCGGGGTAGAGGACGGAGGCCGTACGGCGCGCTTCGTGTCTCAAAGACAAGAGCCGCAGCTATGCCAGCTTGTTCCCGAGCTCGACCTCGAGAGCAGCACCTTGAGGGTGCGCTCGAAGGTAAGACCCGAGCTGGAGCCGCTGGAGCTGCCATTGGAGGTGTCCAAGGAACGCACCGCCGACACTCAAGTGCGCATCTGGAGCGACATCGTACCCGCAATCGACTTTGGCGGTGAAGACTGGTTCGCTGCTGCGCTGGACGATCAACTGTCTTATCCAGTTCATATCTACCGAATGCCGGCGACGTTCGAGCGGACTGTTGACCCGGAGCGGGCGTTCCTGTCGCCGTCATTCGACAGCGTGGTGGGCTTTGCCGACGCGTTTCCCGTATTGCTAACCTCGATGCAGTCGCTTGCGGAGTTAAACCGACGAATAGCTTCTCAGTCTGGGGTGGCCCACCAAGTGCCCATGAGTCGCTTCAGACCAAATATTGTCATTGACGCGTTGCCGCTCAATGAGGAACGAGTCTCAGCAGTGCAGCGCAGGTCTCTGGAGCCCTTCGAGGAGGACACCTGGAAACGAATCCAAATCGGAGAGCAGGTCACGCTTCTAGTCGCGAAGCCTTGCAGTCGTTGCCGAATCACGACGACGGATCAGGATACCGGCCGGGTAGATGATGCATTTCGGGAGCAGCTGCGCACCCTAGAAACTTTTCGCAAACAACCCCTTGGGCTGATATTTGGTCAGAATTTGGCACCGGAATACCCACGGCGATCTGGACAGCTTCTTCGTGTCGGTGATGTAGTGCAGGTGCTCGAGTGGCAGACCAACGATTCTTCACCGTGGTGGTGGCAGCGGCTCTATCGCGGTTTCTGGGGACGTGCGTCCCGCCCTGAGCGTCCAACGGCGTCGTAGCGAAGGAGCGCGCGACTGCTGCCTCACAGAGCAGGGACTCGCGGACACCAAAACCAGCTTGAACGTGGCATGCCGTTGATCTGGACAGGTTATGAACGCTCGTGACACCCATCTGGGCACCATGGTTGTGCAACCTGTACCGGACACGGTTCATTTTGCGCTGCAAGCGACCTGTACGCATTCGGGCGGAGGCGATCCTGCCCGATACGCAAGTCCAAAGCGTGTCCGCAGCAGCGCTCGGCCCGTGGTGCACACCACGTCGCATACGCTGCGCACTGGATTCACGATACATAGTCTGGCAACGCAGTCAGCAGTCTAGGCGTCGCATGGGCTGCGCACTGAGGTCACGTCAGTAACATGGGATAGGCTCCGGTTGCACAGGAGACGCATGATCCCCAGCGCAAGCTGCAGTATCCTCGCCGTCGATGCGGATCATCGCGCGCATACAGGCCTCCATGTGAGCAACTTTGTCAACAGCAATCCCTGGACAAACACACCACAACAGTTCGGCAGCGGTACGCAGCGGGACGGGGTATGAAACACCCTCATTCTTGTCCAGAATCGATGCTCGCGGCAGGGAGCGTACATCCACGTGCTGCAGTTCGATAGCGCGCGGCGTGTGACAAACCCACTGATGCACTCGTCGGCGACGCACAACGCTATTGCTTCGACTGGTGTGAACGCCGTACCGCGCTCGTTGCGTCAAGCGTGAAGCCTGCACCGTGTCCTCAGGGACCTGTTCCACGAACCGGGCAACCGCAAGCGTAACCGATGCGCAACGTCCGCAACGCTACGTTGCCCAGCACGGTGTCATATACCGAAAGCCGAGTGCATGGTATCGGGATTTGCAGTTTGCACGAACTGAAAAGCGAACGTAAACGTCAGTTTTATGCAGTCATTCACTTCATGTTTTCAGCGACTGAGTTCATCCCAAATGGTTTATCTCTACGCCTGCACAGAAACGCCACCAAACACTCGCCCTAGCCTGCAAGGCACTGTTGCGATCGCCATCACTATGAGATGAGCGAAATGGCCTCCAAACGCATACCGTGGCACGCGCACAGCACGCTTTCGCTGCACCGATATGGATTTCGTTGCTAGCACTCTGTGGCATCCTGGAATTTGTGTTGATCGCCTCAAAAGCGAACCAAAGCAAGAGATGTGCTGGAAACCTTGGCAAGGGTTCCGCGTACCGACCAGAGCAGTCTGGCGGGAAGCTCCCGACGATCTGCCGGCAATGTAGGCACTCGATTTTACATCATGCTCGAAGACTCGCTTTTTATCCTGCGGGTGCACGTAGATGTGCGACAAGCGCATGAACAGTAGCTGAAACCGCAATTGCCTCACCAGGAAACCTAATAAATTCACAATGCGTCAATGCACAAGCACTCAACTACACATACCATCAGTCTACTATCGTACGTTGCATCCATCAAACAAGGCGTCCTCTGAGCGCGCACATGCCCTGGTACCCAAGGCCAGCACGTCCACCCGATCGTTCGATATCCATGCGCATCCATCCAGGTTGCGTGTCCTTCTAGTGCGTGCCCGCGCTCGCATACGCAACTGCAGCACACGCAGCTGGGAAAAGAATGCCCCCGCGCATGATCATCGCCATCATGATCTGTATGCTTGCACAGTCGTATGCGCAGACGCAGCAGCATCACGAAGTCCTATATGGCATACATGAACCCTAAATGATGAAGATCTCTACATCGCCGGCGATTGATGCGCGCGGCCTCACGTCGACGACGGGCGATGCGATCGCAGGCGAGCGCGTCTGGCCTCCGTCGATGCTCGACGGAAGGCGCCGCAGCGAGCACGCGCACAACGAGCCGCAGCGAATTGCGCAGCGCCTTGGACGATCCCGTAGACACTTGGCGTGTTGGTGTCGATATCCCCAAACGCGCGATAGGCCTACCGCTCGAGGGCGTGGTCCGTGTCTGTGTGTGTCGAGGTAATTTGTTTCAACATTCCTTACCTAAATTGAAGCGCAAAATGGTGCTGGGCTTTAACGTTGCTGGAGCTGTGCGAACAACAGCGGTGCGGGAGCGGCCACCGGTCTGCGGTGTAGGGGCTCAGAGCTCGCGCTTTCGCGGTGACACTATGGTAAGCGTGGCGAGGACTCGCGCGTTTCTCGCGGTGCCGCCTTTGCGCAGTACACGCTTGCCCAAACCAACACGACAGACATGGCTGCACATGCAAACGTCGACGATGCAGAAAGCGCGCTATGCGGAGAAAGCACCGCGAGGCGTCCACAAAGAAGCTGCCGTCGGTGCTGTCAAGTCGGAGGCGCTTCAGCGCAAAAACATTCAGCGTCCAGTGATGGTCGGCGTTGCGGCTGACTCTGGGGCGGGCAAGTCTACCTTCTTGCGCCGTGTGATGCGCATGTTCGGCTCCGATATACCCAAAGGTCATACGCCGCAGGGTGAGCTTATCACCGTTATCTGCTTGGATGATTGGCATAATCGCGATCGCCAGGGCCGCAAAGAGGATAACATCACGGCTTTGGATGAAAACTGCCAGAATTTTGACCTGATGGCAGAGCAGCTTGAGGCGCTCAAGAATGGATTCGATATCATGAAGCCTATCTACAACCATGAGACCGGGCGGATCGATCCACCCGAACTCGTTTCTCCGAACCACATCGTGGTTGTCGAGGGTCTGCACCCCATGTACGATGAACGAGTGCGCAAACTGCTGGATTTCTCGGTATACCTCGACCTGGATGATGAAGTGAAAATCGCGTGGAAGATCCAGCGTGATATGGCAGAGCGTGGCCACACACTGGAGGCCATCCTTGCATCTATAGAGGCCCGCAAACCCGATTTTGAACGGTTTATCTTGCCGCAACGACAGTATGCGGATGCCGTCATCCAAGTGAAGCCAACCGAGCTCATACCAGAGGACAAAGAACGGAAGATTCTGAAAGTTCGCCTCTTGCAACGCGAAGGCGTGCAAGGTTTCAAGACCGCCTACCTCTTTGATGAAGGATCGACGATCGAATGGATCCCATGCGGACGACGTCTGACCTGCTCCTACCCTGGCATCAAGTTCCACTACGGCCCCGAGAGCTTTTACGGTGCAGACTTTTCGACCATTGAGGTGGACGGCGAGTTTGCCAAGCTCGAGGAGCTCGTCTACATTGAGTCACATCTGTCAAACACCGGTACCAAATACTATGGTGAGCTCACCCAGCTCATGCTGGCAGCGCAGAACACGCCCGGAGCCTACAACGGAACAGCATTATTCCAGACGATCATCGCTTTGAAGATTCGTGAGATCTACGAACAATTAACTGGTCGCAAGGTGGACCCCGTGGTGCGATCGTGACCATCCTGAACCGAAACGTTGCTCGTTTCGACATTTAGCTCACGTGAGTGCGCTCTATCACGGCAAAGGTAAAGTTGGTTCGGAACGACGTTCGTTTCCTCCCGTACTGAGACTTGATTTCGTTGCGGAACACGGCAGTGATACCGTGTTCCCTGAGGACGCGCAGCCATTTTCGCAGGTACTATGGCTGTGCGCCGGGCGTCTCAAAAGCACTGCAGACGATCTGTGCAGAGGCTGGCGCTTCCTTTCAGCGGCTGCTATGCACTCAACCTGTGTGATGGAAACCTGCTGTACAGCCTCGAGTCGTGCTCCAGGGCGAGAACGCAACTAGACACGCGTCCAAGGTTCGCTTACGCTCGAAAGCAACATCGACTCAAATCTGGAAGTTGAAGCGAGCGTTTGGGGCCAAACGCAGCCTTGTTCTTCTATAAAAGTGTCACACCAGTAGGAATAAGCAGTCGTGAGAAGATGCATCGCGCAGCGGGACTGTGTCGCATCAATCGTTATGCGAGGTCCACGAACTCGCTGCCTCGTCTGGAGTCTCCCTTAACCGTTTCCAGTGCAAAAAAGGTATCGTTGCAGTCGATGAACTTCAGGATAAGCAGCTAGAGCGCTAGGGGACCTCTCGTAACCGATTCGTAACGACGTCACTCGTTTCCGGCGCGACAAGCCACCGTTGCTGCGTATGGACAGAAGCAACTGCTGCTGCAGGCGCAGAGCTAAAGAACAGTTCGAAGCAGGATCACCTGCACTTGGACGTCCTGAGAAACAAGCTCTAGTCTCGCTGTGAACACTAGGGAGACCGCCAGTTTTGCAGGGCGATCGCACTGCAGATACCAAGCACCAGACACACCGTTAGCTCGACAGCCTGCAACCGACCTTTAGAAGACTCTTCAGAGGCACTAGGCCGTCTCATGGGTGTCTGTTGGAGTGATTCGGAGGAATCCAGTACGAAAAAACGGCCTCGTTCGAGAGTGGTCCCTGAATTAACGCTGCAACCTCGAGGCAGGACGAGCCCTGAGGAGCGTGCTCAGGGAAACGTTCGCTCCGCAGCCGCAGCTACAACCTTCGTACTGCATAGCGTGAGCCGGAACGCACTTTCCACTTCGCAGCACGAGCAGCACGAGCAGCAACCGCAGCAACCGCAGCAACAGCAGCAACAGCAGCTATGGGGACACCCGCTAAAGCCCAAGGCGGCAGAGACCATCTTCAACCTTCCGTCTTGCGACTTGGTGCGATTTCTTGGCCAGGGGATGCTCGGTACCGTGGTATTGGTGCGCGAACGCGCCACTGGCAAGTTCTATGCCGTCAAAGTCATGTCGCTGCAACGTGTGCGGCAACGCGGGCAGGAACGCAACGTCCAGCTGGAACTTGAAATAGTGCGCAACTGCGGGGCACACCCATTTATCGTGAAAGTCGAGGCCGGGTACCAGACTCGCCAGGCGCTGGTGCTGGTGCTCGAGTATGTCAGCGGCGGCGACATGTACAACCTACTAGAGCGCTACCGATGCATTCCAGAGGACGCACTTCGTTTCTATGTCGCTGAGTTAGCGCTGGCACTCGGGCATTTGCATGCGCGCGGTTATGTCTGCCGCGACCTCAAAGTGGAGAATGTACTTATCGATAGCCGAGGTCATGTGCGTCTAACGGACTTTGGCTTGGCAGGTCGCGATGCCGACGGCTGCACTGATCGCAGTGGCACACCGATCTACCAGGCACCAGAGGTGCTGCGAGGCGAACGCCATGGCCGTCAAGTCGACTGGTGGGCACTCGGCATTCTCGCCTACTTCTTGCTGGCAGGAACACCGCCCTATTACGCGCCAACCGAGCGGGAGGTCTATCGCATGATTCTGGACGAACGCTCCGAGCCAGCGTGGCAAGGTGGTTACATGACCGGGGCCAGTGCGGTATGCAAGGATTTCCTGCGTCGTCTTATGGATCGAAATCCGCGGACTAGGCTCGGCAGCGGGGCCAGCGGCACAGCTGACGACGTCGACGAGGTCTTGGCACATCCGTTCTTCTCTGGGGTCTCTCGACGGTGGCTCACGGAACGCGGGAATGTGTCACCCACACTGCTTAGTATGATGAGGGACGATGATCAGCCTGGCATTGATGTGGATAAATTCTTACGATATCAAGCGGTTCCACCGCTGGAGCCGGCAAAGCAACCAGCAGCGGATTTTGAACCTGTAGATGAGGATGTTCTACGAGCGGATGAGAATTTGTACGCTGCGCTGACGGGTGATAATCGCCCCCAGGCCCAGCATCTTGCCAATATGGTTCAAACCTCCACTGAATCGATGGCTAGGGCGAAGCTGACTACTGAGAACGCGTTCGTTCCCGGTTACAAGGTGTATTTCTGGGGGGAGCACCATGGCGATGTGGTCGCCAACAGAGCGACCCGCCGCAGCCCATGGAGGTCGGGGTCCAGGCACGGGTTGGGACGACGCTCACCTCTAGCTCACGCAAGAGCCAGTGAAGTTGCTGTGCCACCTCTCGCCGTCCAGCGGACATACTCGATGCCTGCCTGGATTGGAACAGTTGACCAGGACAGGGCCGAGCGGTCTCCGACGGAGCGTCGCCCGTATAGCGGTCGCACCGATCAGAACAGCGCCGTTGCTCAGGCGTTCGGAATCACATCCATGACTGGCTGCAGTATTCAGCGTCACCGAGAGCATGACTTGAAAGCATTTCGTTCAGCGAAGACGCTCGGAAAGCTATGGATGCGACTGGGTGGGCAGCAACGCTTGGCGATCCGCTCTGACGGAGATGCGGAAGAGTTGGTGCTACCCACGTCCGTATCCAGCTCTGACGTTAGCGCTATGCATGGAAACGTGGTTAACGACGCAGACGAGGAGTCGAGTGGCATATGGGAAATTTCGGAGGCACAGGAGACGCCCCATGCGGGCGCGAGTCGATCACGTACTTCGATCGGCTTGAATTTTAGCCGCACCCGTCAGTATCTCTTCGAGCGGACCTGGACGGGCACCGATGATGACGAAGGTCGCGTCTACCGCCTAGCGGGGTAGCACGAGTGTCGAGCAACCAAGAAATACCCATATGTTCATGTTTTTTCCAAAAGCTGTGTGCAGGCAGGAAACTTTACGAGCACTGCGTTTGTCGCAAAACAGCGAACGGCGACACAGAGCCACCCTTCGGTATGCTCTGATCGATCCAGGCTGTGTCGCCTTCTTCTGCCACGACGATGGGGTCGGAGGTATCTAGAACTAGATATCCGTGAGTTCAGTGTATTCAGCAAAGCTGGGAGCGCACCTGCTTCCCCAACCATCATGGGACGCTCATAAGGACACCAGCCACGGCTACAGCACAGGGCCAAGCTACTGGACTACTCTACCAGCAGATGCAGCGGTAGAGCTGACGGACTCAGGCGCGCGCTGTCCGGGTGTACACTCATATGCAACACAAAACCCTGGTAGCCACTGGTGGATCCATTAATCGTATCCTTATTCACGACCCCGAGACGTGTTTGGAGTTCGTGAAACGCAAAAGCCGCTGTATACTGGAGCGATGGACTTCAGGATTTGGCCACCAGCATCAGTGGCGAACCTATGTGGATATGAATTGCTGTATTCATTCCACATCTTAAAGAGCTTTCTAACCATCGCCGCACACTGGAACAGTTGCTTGGCCGGGAAATACCTCTGCTTTTTCGCCTTTGTGATCAGTTTGTGGCGGCGGTAGCAGTGGCTGCGAATCCAGCGTCTGAGGCATGTTTGGTCGTGCAGGGTCGCTAGAACAATCCAGCCTCTACCCCCTATGAGAGCGCTTCTCTAGGACTAGAGAAAATACCTCATATTCAGGGCGGAGGCGTGGTCTATTTCCGGGTTGTAGGCAAAAGCAGTGGATCCGGAGTAACCCAGCCCGAGACATCGATTCGCTGATAATCATAACAGCGTTTCTCTGGGATCCAATATCGTTCAAATGAAGCAGGGATCATCGATTCGCTGATAATCATAATAGCGTTTCTATGGGATGTAATTTCGTTTAAGTCAAGCAGGGATCATCGATTCCACGATGACCATCGAGGTGTTTCCACGGGGCGCATAGATGCACGCTCCCAGATGGGCTCGATACTGTACGACTGCCTCTGGCACACACACTGCGAACGCAAGGCGCCAATCCTGCATAGGAGAAAAGGTTTTGTGGCGTTTCGTCTAGCTACCCAGCGTTTACAAGGTGCCTCTCACGAGCTCAAGTAAAGGGTTACCTGACGCGGCTCCAGGTGCTTATCCGGGGCGGCAAACGAGTGGTTCCTCGCGCTGCATCTCAGCGTGAAGATTTTTTGGTGGAAAACGCGTTGGCGCAGCGCGCTCCGTCGTTTGCTTCTCCGCGAGGTGCAGCATCGATAGCCTTCAAACCCTGATGACTCCCTGGCCGGACTGGCGGGAGGCGTTCCCGAGCTGGGCGCGGCAGTTCCGATACGGTGTTTGGATATTGCTGGCAGTCTTGCTATTTATCCATATTTTGGCGTTCTGGGGTACTTTGTGGCTGCTTCAGAACCAGTCCAACCGCACAGAGCGACCAAAGCAGGAATAGAGAACGCTGCTCAGTACTGGGCGGCCTTATGGCACTCTACCAGAGATGCGAGCGGGCATACATCGGATGAAAATGGTTACCAAGTTGCTGCAACAGGTCTTTGTGCTGGAGCAAGCGCGTGCTAGGCCTGGGCCAGAGGATTGAACGCGGAAATACTTTAAAACTCTCAAAATTGCGAGCGAGCCGTTGCACATACGGTGCGGAGCCGGAGGTCACGCCCTAAATTAGTGTCTAACAGGCTGTGGATGCGATCTGAAAAGCGCTTTGCACCGCTGTGCAGGCTTTTGCCCTCGCATTGCGCTCCGCTTCGACTCATGGTTCGCGTTTCACATCCTGCTTTTCAAGGAGTCCTGTTATGGCCAACCCATCTGCCGAGCAGACATGGGGCATTCGCTGAACGTTGACGAGCTTCTGCGGTGATCACTCGAAAGCCCGCTCGCTTGTAAAGAGAGAGTGCCCCAGCGTTTTCCCTCTCTACGTGGAGATAGATTGTGCGATGCTGCCACGCTCTGGTCTGCGACTCGCACTGCGCCAATAGATATCGGGCAATACCGCGTCGACGATAGTCCGGATGCGTCGCAAGGTTGTACAAGTAGACGCGCCGCACGATTCCCTGGTTACAATTGCGGCCGTGTGCGCGTCCGGAAACATTCTTACCCGCTATACGTTCGAGAAGATCAAGCAACGCGGCCGTGAATGATGTCACCTGGACTCGCACAGGTTCGAGCGACATTTCCACTATACCGACAACCATCTCTGCAACTGGCTCCGAAGCGCCCCCTGGTGCATGCAGACTATCGCGCGGCGGTCGCGGCGTAAGCGCTTTGTCTTTCGAGCATACAGACGTCTTTGCTATGAAAAGTCGGTGGTTATTTGGCCGAAACTTCATGCGTAAGCGGAAACCTAGCCAAGCCTCTAGCGTCAACAAAAAGAGCTCCCACTCTTCTCGCCAGCCGCGGGAGAAGGACTCAGGTGCGCCAGCTGAAGACTGATTATCTTTCACTTGGTGCGCAGAATCCTGTGTGGCGTTACTGCGGAAACAGATTGCGTAAACCTGAGCGGCCTTCCAGACCTCATCAGCCGTGCAGGCCTCCTGCACACGAACTAACGAACCGCTGCCTGTTGTCGACAGCAACGGTGCGCCCTGAATTGCAACTTCCGGTACCTTGACCAACGGTTTCTTCGATTTATTCTCCGTCGCCAGTGTGCATTTGGCCGCTTTATACTGAGCACACAATCGGGCTCTGATAATAGAGCTCTGGAACGCTGCGAATAGCTTGCGAGCCATGATAAACGGAGATCACCAAACGAATCTTAGGCTGAAGACGCCTCGCACTGGGTGCGCACGCGCGCGCTCCTCTGGATGTCTGGATTGTCCAGTCCTTCATGTTTCTCCCGTGATCTCGGTTTGCATGGCCCCTGGCCCTCTGATGTGTCGTGTAGCTCTATTGGTATACTTGTCCAGCTTTTGGGACAATCAAAAGATTCGGTTTCTTTGTCATCTGATCCACACCAGACCTTGAAAGTTTTATCTGTGACTGTTTTCTTTTGTTATCTTACATTTGGGGTTTCAAATTTGCCGATTTCTTCTGTTACTCCAGCACCATTATCATCCGTGGAACGATATTGGGAGCATTTTGCAAGTACCGATTTCACAGCTTCTTGCCACTTTCTCCGGATTTATTGCATAGACGGAAGTTGCGATCTACGCCTCGCTCACCATTATCATATTCGAAGTATACAGGCTCGATACGCGGTTGGTATGCGTGAGATTTGGCTCTGGTCAGCAGCACCCATATGTCCAGAACATTGCCTGCTTCAATTGCCGTCCTGTGGCAGGTGAATGCTTGCTTCCTCGCTCGGTGAAAATCCTCTACGGGCGCAGAGGGCTCTCCTCGATGTGCTCCTCCATTTTCGCGTCCGACGCCGTATTCTATGATCGCGAGCATCTTTTGGACGCCCCCCTCGGTAAGTGTTCTGTCCGCTGCACACGTGATTGCACATTGTTCAACTCGATATTCTAGCATCCGATTCCGTGCACGCTCCTCGTTTTTCTACGTACCCTTCTAAAAAAGCTGACCCATACAGGCAACGGGCATCGATATAACTTAGCCATATGCGAGAATCTTGTCCACAATTTCCACCCGCTTGCGGCGATGCGGCGTAGGCTCCAGAGACTCACTTTTGCTTCGCTCGCTAGTTTGCCAGACCGTTCCTTCACTCGTGCCCGTCCGCTGGGACGATTATGACAGGCGCGGAGTTGAGCTTCACGACCGCGCATGAAAGTCGGAGTGATCGAAAGTTGCTCCACCAAAGCGTTGGCCGTTTCCATAGGGATGTCGGCCAGCTATTTGAGTCTCACGGAAGCGCAAATCTAGACGCACGTAGTCCTTCGTTCGAGGCCGATGTAGACCGCATTTTGGTGAATCTGTGCGAGACCATGCGTGTGCGAATCTCACCGCTCGTCCGAGTGTTTCGTATTCTGATCCTTCTTGCGTTTCTAGCCCTCATAAGAGTTTGATCTCTGTGGGAACTTCGAGTTGTTGACGAACGATCCCCACTTGCAATTGACTTCGACGGAGCACAGTTCGCCACCTGGCTGTTGCGCAAACCTCTAGTTCGCCCATTTATTCTCCGCATATGCATCTTTCTTTGTCTTATGTCGCTCCTTGTTTGTCTCCTAGTTCATGCATACCTTCGATTCTTCGGGCAAAAATGCCTACTTCGCTTCATGAACTCGATATTATAGAGCAGTCCTTCCTCTTCTTCGACGCTCTTGTTCTGCATTTGATGCAAATTTCGTACCTCAGCGTGAATGCCAACCCAGAACGAATCGAAAAAGACGCGCAGTGAAGCGCTTGTCAGAGCGATCTAGAGGCGCGTTTGCAAAAGTCTATTATACTCTTCCAATGGAAAACTGGAAAAGCACTCCAAATGCAGAACCATCATCGCTTTTGTGGGCGGGATATCCCCCGGCAGCAGATCCGTCTTGTCCCTCACATCTTCGTCTTCCATGGACATTCAACGGAGATGTGTCGCGCTATCTACATCCTCCGCGCCGACGGGCTTCGACGAAGCTCCTGCCATGAGGAGCTCTCTCATGCCGTTGCACCTTGTGATCGAGTCATCGCCCGCTGGTCTCTACGTCATAGAATCCTTTGTCCGCCTGTGTCGCTGCGCGCTGAAACACCTCAGGATTGGCATGAGAACTTTCACATCATGGTGCACCTTTGCGCCATCGAAGTCGTTTTGATTCACAAATCAAGAGCGGCCTTTGACATCGCAAAGACGCTCAGCAGGGAAACGAAATGCGTGCGGGGTTGGTGACGGAAGGAAGCGAATGACGTGCATTCGGTATGTGCTCGGGTAGACTGAGGACAAGAAAAGCCGTCGGTTTCTGTAGCACCTCTAATAAGTCCTCCATTTTGACATGGGCTCCGACACACCCGAAGGACAAGGTCTTGAGCGTGAAGTACGTACGTTCCGGGAGTATGCTCTGAAGAAGCACTTGTTCTATGACGTTGTCAACATGTTTCGGCTACGGCAAATACGTTCCGGGATGTACCTTAACGACCGCTGCGTTGTGGTGTAGCGATGAGCGCGTCTCCTCGTCCGACAGAACACCCAAGCTATGAGCGTCGGTTAACTGGGTATTACATCCAAGCGTGACGAGTTTTGCTGGGGACGGTATCTACCTCCGTGCCAAACACTCTAGGATTTCTTGAATGCTCTCACAGAATCATTATCCTAAAATGCCGGGTGCGCTCAGAATGTGCATGCTACTTGATGGATAGAGTGTCTCTACTTACGCTTTACGGATTGTCCATCTCTGTTTCTCATGCATAATCGTAATTCAGCAATCCACAAACGTTAGGGAATATTGTCAAACAAGCGTCAACGATCCCAAGGGCCGCGGTCGCCGCAACAAAAGAGTCGAGCACCAGTCCATTTCGAGGAGGATCCAAGCTCTCGAACAAGCATTTGCCTTTCTGAATCTGCGCATAGTAGCCCGAAAACGTTTTCAGTCTGGTCGAACCATGAAGAATACGTTGGGGCGCATAAGTTGGTCCATCTCCTATTCTTTGCTCTTTTCCAAATGGAAGATGATTTATAGAAAGCAATTTTGTTTCTGATGATACAAGTACTGGAAGAAAAATCCGTATCGTAGATGTCCAGGAATTTCGAACTCTCTATGCTTTTTTGATGCAAAGCTATGGTGCAGTTTCCATTGGACACGATTGCCGCGATGGCTCAATTCCAAGACACTGTTCCGTGCTAACAGAAAACAAAGAAGGCTCTGGGAGCGTATCCAGTGCGAGGTTTCCTGCCGCCTTTAAATGCAGTTTTCTCGATGGCTACATACTGAAAAGGATTTGTCATTCGAATGGAGTCGGGTATTTCAAGCGATACCTTCAGAGTACGTTCGGCATGAGCCAGTCAAGGAGTCTTTATATATCGACGTCAAATGCTTCCCTTCTTCCACCTCGCGTCACGAACTGCTGCATTCACGAGTTGCTGTTCAATGAAAAGATCAAAACATGGGTAACACGCAATTTGAGCATGCTACTCGTAAGGAATAGAGAATCATATACGCCTGTGCGTATGCATTTGATCATCATTTGGGTTATTTGACGAACCTTTGTTCAACGGCGCCACGATGCATCTTAAAGGCGGCGACTTGCTGAATTCTAGCGGCGAAGATTCAATGGAGCCGTTCCGAACATATGACCAATAATCCCAGAGCTAGGTATGCATCCGTATGCCATAATTGCTGTATCTTGGATGTCTACGTTGTGCAAATAACAAAAGTCGGGAATAAACGAAATGCAGGAACAGAGCGAGCGCTTTACGATTCCACAGTCAACTGACACGGGTGTGGAGGCGTGCTCGCGGTTCCGCCATCGCGTCCGTCTGCTGGAACCCGAACCCTAAATCCATCGGTTTATCGAGGTCCGTCACGATCACTTTTATCATCAGCTCATTTTCCATAACGATTTCCTTGAGACCATATG
>Ga0080006_1113677_pt1 | contig 29548 bp, 32 predicted proteins | sample RS3BMetagenome_FD_69209 | JGI IMG/M metagenome (GOLD analysis project Ga0080006, IMG submission 69209) | Ferric oxide microbial mat and aquatic microbial communities from Rainbow Spring, Yellowstone National Park, USA - RS3B (SPADES... ...
GTCGGGGCGCGCGGGCCCGCGGGGGGGGGGGCCGGGGAACCGAGGACCCCCGCCCCCCCTGCCCGGGGGCCGGGCTCCCCGCTGGGGTGGGGGCGGGCCAGCATCGGCGGGATGATGTCGCGCTCGACAGGGGCCGCCTGCCGGTCGGCGGCGGCGCGCCAGGCCGCGCCGGTCTGCCAGAGCTTGTCCCAGATGGGGTTGAGCGGCTTGGCGATCAGCGCCTGCAGGCCGGGGCTGACATCGTCTGGCACCGGCAGGCGCTTGGCCGGCACCAGTCGGGGTGCCAGGTCGGCGGAGGTGCCGGCCGCGCCGGCCGCTGGCGCCGGTGCGGAGGTCACGGCGGGTGGCGCCGCAGCAGCGGGGGGCGTCGAAGAGGTGGGCGTCGAGGCGTGGGCGGGCGGGAGCGCCGCGCCGGTGCCCAGGACTACGGCCAGGACAAAAGCTGCCCGATATGCGCTCGAAACCATGCTACCTGCCTCCCGGATGGCTGCGTCGGGGCCGGGGCCCGATCCGCGGCTCTTGTTGCGACAATTTCCTCACGACTCGACCCCGCTGGCCGGCCGGCGCAACTGGCGCGCCAGGCGCAGCAGGATTGCGGCCGTGGCGCCCCAGATGTCGTGATCGGGATGCGGCCACGACCAGCTGCCGCGCCGCAGGCCGGTCTCGATCCGCCTTGGCGCGCCAGGATCGAGCAGGAGCGACAACGGCAGGCCGAAGATCGCATCCACCTCGGCGGGTGCGGCCTGCCAGCGCGCCTGGGGTGCCAGCAGCCCGACGAACGGCGTGATCAGGAAGTTGCTGGTCAGCGTGTGCTGGTCGGCGAGCCTGCCGAGCAGCTCGACCTGGTCGCGCTCGAGCCCGATCTCCTCCTGCGCCTCCCGCAGCGCGGTCTCGACCAGGCTGGGGTCAGACGGGTCCGGCCGCCCGCCGGGGAAGCTCACCTGCCCCGAATGGGTGCGCAGCAGACGCGATCGGCGGGTGAGCAGCACGAAGCCGCGCGGCGCCGGCGCGAGGGCGACGAGAACCGCCGCACGCCTGGCCGACCGGAGCGACCCGGCGGGTGTGCTTTCGGCCTCGGATATCGCGACGGGCAGCAGGCCGCGCAGACGGCCGCGCAACCAGCCGGCGGTGAAGGCGGGCAGCGGCAAGGTGGCGGCGCCAGTAGCAGCACCAGTGGCGGCCCCGGTGTCCGCCGCCGGCGCGCCGGGCGGGGGCTGACAAAGGCGGCTCAAATCCGCGATTTCGGTCGCAAAATCGACGCTCCTGTCCTAATCATGCCGCGCCGGCGGGCAGCGTATCGTTTTGTGCCACCGGTCCGCCGTCTGAGCGGCGGCAGAGGAGCCTGCCCGGAAGCGGGCGACAGACAACGCCACACGCCGCCCGGCGGCAAGACCGACCGGCCATCGATCGATCAGGAACCGCCCGATGCCCCGCCTTCGCTCCGCGCCCCCCGCCTCCTCAGCCCGCACCTCCGGCCCCGCTGCGATCCGCCTCGCGGTTCCGCTGGCCGCTGCGCTGTCGCTCGCCGGTGCCGGTGCGGCGTGGCTCTGCCTGTCGGCGCCGGCCGCGGCACAGGGGCTGACCGGCGGGGCGGGCCCTGGCGGGAACAGCGCCGACGCTGACGCCGACCACGAGGCGGCCGAGGCACGCGCCAACGCGCCGCCGCCGGCCCTGCCCGGCGCGGTGCCGACCATCGCGGGCAGCGCGCGACACGCACCGGCCGACATGGACCCCAACACCGCCCTGTTCGACGCGATCGACCGCGACGACGTGACCGAAGCCAAGGACGCGCTGTCGCGCGGGGCGGACCTCAACGCCACCAACGTGCTGGGCCAGAAGCCGATCGACATGTCGATCGACCTCAACCACAACGACATCACCTTCCTGCTGCTCTCCATGCGCGACACCGCCGGCGGCAGCGAGTCGGCCGGCCAGACGGCGTCGGTCAGCTCGAACGGCGCGGGAAGCCTGACGGTCAATGCGAGCAGCACACGGCGCAAGCTCGGCGTCCAGGAAGCACGCGCCACGCGGGACAGCGACGGCGGCACGCCCAAGCCGGAGATCGGGTTCCTCGGCTTCAACGGGTCCTGAGGCGGGCCCCGGCCAGCCCGTGGCATGAACGGTGCCGCCAATCCGATCGCGAGCCTGCTGGCGATCCTGCTGATCGGCGCGGCAGGCCTGAGCTTCGGCCTGCTGCACGCGATCGTGCCTGCCGTGCTGCTGCTGGTCGCCGGCCTCGTCGCCTGGCAGAGCATCCGGGTGGCACGGCAATGGGAGCGTGCGGTGGTGCTGCGCGCCGGCCGGCTCCGGGGCGGCGTGCGCGGCCCGGGGCTGTTCCTGATCCTCCCCGTGATCGACAGCGTGGCCGGGCTCGTCGACCTGCGCATCCAGACCACGCCGATCGCCACCGACAAGACGCTGACCCGCGACCTCAGCCCGGTGGATGTCGATGCGATCGTGTTCTGGCAGGTGTCCGACGCCGAGCGCGCGATCACCACGCTGACCGATTATGCCAGCTCGGTCGGCATGGTGGCGCAGACCAGCCTGCGCGAGGTGATCGGGGCGAGCATCCTCACGGTGCTGCTCGAGGACCGGCGGCGGATCGACGACTGGCTGCGCGAGACGATCGCCGGCAAGACCGCGGGCTGGGGGATCAGCGTGCTCGGCGTCGAGATCCGCGACGTGACCCTGCCGCCGCAGCTCCAGGACGCGATGAGCCGGCAGGCGCAGGCCGAGCGCGAGAAGGCGGCGCGGGTGACGCTGGCCTCGGCCGAGCGCCAGGTGGCGATCGAACTCGAGGAGGCGGCGCGCACCTATGACCGCTCGCCGACCGCCATGCAGATCCTGCAGATCAACCGCATCTACGAGATGAACAAGGAGCGCGGCGCCACGGTGCTGCTGCCGACCTCCTTGGCCGATGCGCTGGGCGGGCTGTTCAGGCCGGCGCCCGCTCCCCAAGCCGGGCCGCCTCCTCCGGTGTCCTGAGCACCAGCGAGAGGGCGTGCAGGCCGGCCTTGAACTCGCCGTCCAGCGCGGCATGCACCGCACGCGAGCGTTCCACCCGGCTCAGGCCGGCAAACGCCTGGCTCACCATCAGGAGGTTGTAGTGCGTCTCGCCGCCATCGAGCCCGCGCGCGCCGGCATGGCCGGCGTGGCGGGCGCTGTCGTCGACGATCTCCAGCAGGCTCGGCGCGAACGCCGCCTCGAGGGCGTGGCGCAGGCGGGTTGCACGATCTGTCATCAGCTTTTCTCTCCAACGGTCTGGCCAATCAACTGGCCAATCATCTGGCCGCTCGCCTGGCCGATCATCGGGCCTTCGGTCGGGCAAGGCGGGCGCCCCCGGGCGCGCCGACGGGCCTTGCATGGCACGACGCGGCACGCACATAAACGCCTTGATGATGCGACGACACACGCGACACCGGGCCTTCGATCCGGACCCGGATGCGCCGGGTCGCTGCTGTGACATGCCCGGCTGCGACCAGCCGGCCGGCTACCGCGCGCCGATGTCGCGCGACAACCTGCATGAATACAGGTGGTTCTGCCTGGAGCATGTTCGGGAATATAATTCGCACTGGGACTACTACCGGGGCATGACACCCGGTCAGATCGAGGCCCACCTGCGCGCCGACGTGTCCTGGAACCGCCCGTCCTGGCGGCTCGGCGCACTCGGCGGCGCGCGGGCGGCGCAGGCGCTCGACGATGAGCGGGTGCTCGACCCGCTCGGCCTGCTGGATGGTGGCGGCGGGCGGCGGGCCGGGCGACGCGGAGCCCGGCGCCAGGCGTCGGATCCGCGCCCCGAGGCGCTGCGCCAGCCGCTCGAGGCGCTGGGCCTGTCCTGGCCGGTCTCGATGGATGAGCTGAAGTCGCGCTATAAGGATCTGGCCCGCCGCAACCATCCGGACGCGAATGGCGGCGACCGGGCGGCCGAGGAAAGGCTCAAGACGATCAACGTGGCCTACATGGCGTTGCGTGCCCATCTCATGGAGCAGCGCCAGTCCGGATTGGCCGAAACCGGCTGAGGCGCAGGCATATCGCCGCCCGCTGGCGCCCGACCGGGCGATGTCACGGGGCAGGACAGGAAGAGGGATCAGCTCGTTTTGATGGATGAAGTCGCCAACCTGGCCGGAACCGGCAACGAAGCGCGCCCAGGCGGACTGGGCGATACGGGCCTGCCGGCGACCTCCAAGATCTCGCTGCCGGACCGCACGGTCGGCGCGCGCGAAACCTTCGGCATCGACAGCGACATGCGTGTGCCGGCCTTCTCCGTGCGCACCGAGCACGTGCCGGAGATCGATCTCGCCTACCGCTTCGACCGCGAGACCACGCTCGCCATCCTGGCCGGCTTCGCCTTCAACCGCCGCGTGATGATCCAGGGCTATCACGGCACCGGCAAGTCGAGCCACATCGAGCAGGTCGCCGCCCGCCTGAACTGGCCGTGCATCCGCATCAATCTCGACAGCCACATCAGCCGCATCGACCTGGTGGGCAAGGATGCGATCGTGCTCAAGGACGGCAAGCAGGTCACCGAGTTCCGCGAGGGGCTGCTGCCGTGGGCGCTGCAGCATGCGTGCGCGCTGACCTTCGACGAGTACGACGCCGGGCGTCCGGACGTGATGTTCGTCATCCAGCGCGTGCTCGAGGTCGAGGGACGCCTCACCCTGCTCGACCAGAACCGGGTGATCCGCCCCCATCCCGCCTTCCGCCTGTTCGCCACCGCCAACACGGTGGGCCTGGGCGACACGACGGGGCTGTATCACGGCACCCAGCAGATCAATCAGGGGCAGATGGATCGCTGGAACATCGTCACCACGCTGAACTACCTGCCGCACGCGGAGGAAACCGCGATCGTGCTGGCCAAGATGGGCTGGGACGCGAAGGACACCACCACGCGCCGTCGCGTGGAGAGCATGGTGGCGCTGGCCGACCTCACGCGCGCGGGCTTCATCAACGGCGACATCTCAACCGTCATGTCGCCCAGGACGGTGCTCACCTGGGCGGAGAACGCGCAGATCTTCGGCGATCTCGGCTTCGCCTTCCGGCTGACCTTCCTCAACAAGTGCGACGAGGCCGAGCGCGCCACGGTCGCCGAATACTACCAGCGCTGCTTCAACGAGGAGCTGTCGGCTGGCCAGACACCGGGTGCGGCCACCAGCGTCGGGCTGGCCGCACAGGCCGGGCGGCGCTGAGCGGCGGGCGGGAGATGAAGAGCGGGGCACGATGAGCGGCGGCGGCGACCCGCAGAACCGCTCGGAAGCCTTCAAGCGGGCGACGGCCGGCGCGCTGCGGGCGATCGGCGGCAAGGCGGACGTGCAGGTCAGCTTCCAGGCCGGCCCCGGCAGCGTGGTCGGCAACCGGGTGCGCCTGCCCGCCCCGTCGCGCGGGCTGCCGACCACCGAGGTCAGCCGGCTGCGCGGAGCGGCAGACGCAGCCGCCCTGCGCCTGGCCCACCACGACGCGGCCGTGCATGCCGCCCGCGTGCCCGGCTCGCGCGACGCGCGCGACGTCTATGACGGGCTGGAACAGGCACGCGTCGAGGTGCTCGGCTCGCGGCACATGGCCGGGGTGGCCGCCAACCTGCGCGAGCGGCTTGAACAGGAATGCCTGCTCGGCGGCTATGAGCGGATGACCCGCCGCGACCAGATGCCGGTCGCGGCCGCCCTGGCGCTGCTGGCCCGCGAGCGGATGTCGGGCGAGCCGCCGCCGGCCGCCGCTGCCCGCGTGCTCGAGCTGTGGCGCGACAGCATGGGGGAAAGTGCAAGCCGGGCACTCGACGACCTCGCCTCGGCGCAGGCCGACCAGGCCAGCTTCACCCGCGCCGCGCGGCGCCTGCTTGCCGCCTACGATCTCGCCGAGGCCGAACTCGAGGAGCAGCCGTCCGAGGACAGCGACGAGGCCGAGCCCACGGCCGAGGACAAATCGGCCGAACAGGCGCCGGAGGCGGACGAGCGGCGCGGCGACGAGGGCGGCGAGGAGCAGCCGAGCACGATGCCGGAGGCCGCCGAGGCCGGCTCGGAGGCGGAAGAGGAGCCCGAGGAGGAGCCGCAGGGTGCGGCCGAGGGCGAGGACCGTCCGGGCGGCCCGCAAACGCCGCGCGAAGCGGCCGAGCAGCCGGCGGCGAGCTACCGCGCCTTCACCCGGGCCTTCGACGAGGAGGTGGCGGCCGAGGATCTGTGCGACCCCGACGAGCTGTCGCGCCTGCGCCAGCAGCTCGACCAGCAGCTTCTCAACTTGCATGGCGTGGTGAGCAAGCTCGCCAACCGGCTGCAGCGCCGGCTGATGGCGCAGCAGACGCGGGCCTGGGAATTCGATCTCGAGGAAGGCATCCTCGATGCCGGGCGGCTGGCGCGCGTGGTGGTCAACCCGACCCTGTCGCTGTCCTACAAGCGCGAGCGCGACACCAACTTCCGGGACACGGTCGTCACCCTGCTGATCGACAATTCGGGCTCGATGCGCGGGCGGCCGATCACGGTGGCCGCCATGTGCGGCGACATCCTGGCCCGCACGCTGGAACGTTGCGGGGTCAAGGTCGAGGTGCTCGGCTTCACCACCCGCGCCTGGAAGGGCGGGCAGAGCCGCGAGCGCTGGGTGGCCGAGGGCAAGCCGCGCGAGCCCGGGCGGCTCAACGACCTGCGGCACATCATCTACAAGGCGGCCGACACCCCCTGGCGCCGGGCACGTCGCAATCTCGGGCTGATGCTGCGCGAAGGGCTGCTGAAGGAGAACATCGACGGCGAGGCGCTGCTCTGGGCCTACCGCCGGCTGCTTGGCCGGCCGGAAAGCCGGCGCATCCTGATGGTGATCAGCGATGGCGCGCCGGTCGATGACAGCACGCTGTCGGTCAACCCCGGCTCCTATCTCGAGCGTCACCTGCGCGACGTGATCCGCGAGATCGAAAGCCGCAAGGCGATCGAGCTGATCGCGATCGGCATCGGCCACGACGTGACCCGCTACTATGCCCGCGCCGTGACGATCACCGACGCCGAGGAACTCGGCGGCACGATGATGCAGAAGCTCTCCGAGCTGTTCGACGAGGACGCCCGCCGCGCCTGGCTGCGCGAGCAGGACCGGGTCAGCGCCCTGGTCGCCTGAGCCGCGTGCGCCGGCGCCGCAGCCGGCGCGCGGGACCCGAGGCAGCAGCCCGTCGACGCCCCCTTCCCCGTCGGTGCTCCGGTGCGGCGGGTGCTACCGTCAGCGGGCGGTCCGTCTCCTGACCATGCCGGCTCGTCCTGAGCCGGTCAGCCGGCAGGTGCTGCCGGCGGGAGGGACCGGACGAAGGTCCGGATCAGGCGGGCGAGATCATCGGGCGCCTCGAGCGGAACGAGATGGCCGATGCCGGGCAGCAGGGCGAGGCTGGCCTGCGGGATGCGGGGAAGAAGCTCCGCTCGCAGCACCGCCGGCGGATCGACCCGATCCCCCTCGCCCGAGATCACGAGCGTGGGGGCGGCGATCGCGGCCACGAGCGGGGCGATGTCCTCCTGGCTGGTCGCCAGCGGCCACGCCGTCCTGGCCGCTGGCGCACCGAGCAGGCTGTCGGACACCACGGCATGGAGGTCCGCAGCGCCGAGCGGGCTGCCCGCCAGCACCTGCCGGACGGTGGCCACGATGCTGTCGCGGCTTGCATAGGCCTCGACCATGCCCCGCCTCACGTCGAGCGGCAGGTTCATCGGCGTGGGCGGCGATGGTGCGACCAGAACCAGGCCAGCCAGTCCCGGCGGGCGGCGCGACGCGAGATGCTGCGCCACCTTGCCGCCCATCGAATGGCCGACCAGGACGTAGCGCGCCAGCCCGAGCGCCTCGATCACGCCCGCGGCGTCGGCGGCAAGGCTGGCGAGGTCGTAACCGGTCTGCGGCTTGTCCGACCGGCCCCAGCCGCGCTGGTCCACGGCAATGGTGCGCAACTCCGGTGCTAGGATGTCCGTGACATGCCGCCATGTCCCTGCCGAGCCGCCCCAGTAATGAAGGAAGACCAGCGCCGGCGCGCCGGTCCCCCGATCCTCGACGTGAAGCGTGACGCCGTTCGATGCAATCTTCATGGATCGTGATCTTTGCGGCGCCGGATGCGGCGCCTGCGCCGTGAGGGACGTGTCAGGCGGCGGCCCGCAGGATGAAGTCCGCCACCGTCCGGGGATGCGACAGCATCGGCACGTGGCTGGACTCGACATGGGCGATCGTGGCGTTCATGCGTGCGGCCATCCGCTCCTGGTCGACGCGCAGGATGGCGCGGTCCGCGTCGCCGATCAGGTAGAAGGTCGGACGGCTGTGCCAGGCTGCGTCCGTGAGCGGGCCGCCGAGTGCCGCGCCGTTGATCGGCCCCTGCGTGGCATGCAGCACGGCCTGCGCGGCCGGGTCGAGATCCTGCGCGAACAGGTTGCACACGCCCTCCCGCGTGAGGCTGAGGAAGCCCTCCGCATCTGGCCGGATCTCGGCGCCGAGCGGTGCGGACTCGAACTGCGCGAACAGCGAGCCCGCGGACTCACCTGCGTCCGGCGCGAACGCGTCGACATAGACCAGGCGTGCAACCTTCGGATCGTTGCCGGCCTGGCTGATCACCGCACCTGCGTAGCTGTGCCCGACCAGCACGACCTCGCCGTCGGCGAGCGCGATCGCGCGACGCACCGCCGCGACATCGGCCTCGAAGCTGCTCAGCGGAAGCTGGACCGCGGTGACCGCAAGTCCTTTCCCGGCCAGCGCGGGCACCACAGCAGCCCAGCTCGACCCGTCGGCCCACGCGCCATGGACCAGGATCACGTTCGCAATCATCATGACTTCCTCGGTTGAATCATTGAACGAGTCGGGCATGCCAGTGTGAGCCGCGGATGACGGAGCAGAAGTTGCCCCGGCGGAAACCGGGCTCCCGGTCGGCGATCACGTCAGCCTTGACGTTGCCGAAGGTGGTATTGGGCTTGTGCCTGATGCCTTCGTAGAAGGCCTCGATGATGTCTTCCTTGAACCGCGGCGATCGCGGGAAGGTGCCGACCACCGCCTCGCGGATCTCGTCGGAATAGCGATCGTAGGTGAGGCCGAGCACGTCCATCTCGACGCCGGCGGTGGTGAGTGCCACCACCGGGTGCATGAACTCGGGAATGCCGGGCGTCGTGTGCAGCGCGATCGCGTTCCAAACCTGTTCGATATCCAGGGGATCGACGCCGTGACCGCCCAGGAAGTCGCGGGCGGCGTTCGCACCGTCGACCTCGAAGCGCCGGTCGGCGCTGCTGTGCGCCGCCATCAGGCCAACATCGTGGAACATCGCGGCGGCGTAGAGCAGTTCGGGGTTGAAGCTCAGCCCGCGCTGTTGCCCGGCGATCGCGCCGAAGCAATAGACGCGGCTCGAATGGTTGAAGAGCAGCTCGCTTTCGGTGTCGCGGACGAATTCGGTGATGGCGCGGCCGAGCCTGCTGTCAGGAATCGGGACGCCCGGGCTGGCCGCGCGGGGAAGCATGGCTGCCGTCGTGCGCGGCGGTTCATCGACCATTGTCGTTCTCCGTGTCGGGGCGGGCGGTGACCGTTCGCCCTGCAAACAGGGTGTGCCTCGCCATCGATAAGGACCGGGGATGGCGGTGCCGGAGGTGCGGCGAAGCACGTCCCAACCGGCGCCTCCTAGATCGCAGCCGCGCGCCTTGGCAGCAACGTCGCCCCGCATCGTAAAACTGCCAAGCGTGTGCGATAAGCTGCCCGCGGGCGCTTGCACCCGGTCGCGGGCCCGGCCGGCGTCGGCGCACAGCGCGGGGAGGCGGACGGCAGGCAGATGGCACAGCGCGAGGTCGCCCTCGTCATCCATGACGGCGTGCAGGCGCTGGATGTCGCCGGCCCGCTCGACGTCTTCACGGCGGCCAACGGCTTCCTGGCCGAGGGCGAGCAGTATCGCTGCCTCCTCGTCGCGCGCGAGACATCGCCCGTACGCAGCGCCAACGGCATGTGGATGACGGCGGATCTGGGTTTTGCCGGCGCGTGCCGCGCCTTCCACACGGTCCTGGTCGCGGGCGGCCCGTCCCTGCCCGATCGGGCGGCCGACGACGCCCTCTCCGACTGGCTGCGGCGATGGGGCACGCAGGCGGCGCGGTATGGATCGATCTGCAACGGCACCTTCGCGCTCGGGCATGCGGGCCTGCTCGACGGGCGCATGGTCACCACGCACTGGCAAAGTGCGGCACAGCTTGCAGCGCGGTTTCCGGCGGCGCGCGTCGAGCCCGACCGGATCTATGTGCGCGACGACCGGCTGGTGACCTCGGCCGGGGTGACGGCCGGGATCGACCTGACCCTGGCGCTGGTCGCGGAGGATCACGGACCGGCCCTGTCTCTGGCCTGCGCGAAGGGGCTGGTGGTCGCGGCACAGCGGCAAGGCGGACAATCGCAGTTCAGCCCGCTGTTGCTGCCGCTCGGTGCGTCGACCACGCCGCTCGGCAGGGTGCAGGCCTATGTCACGCAGCACAGGCGCGAGGCGTTCCCCGTCGAGCGGCTGGCCGAAATCGCCGGTGTCAGCTCGCGCAGCATCGCCCGGCTGTTCGTCCGCGAGCTGGGCATGACGCCGCACGAGTTCGTCGAGGGCGTCAGGATCGACCACGCGCGCAAGCTGCTGGAGGCGACCGGCCTGGCGATGAAAACGGTCGCCTTCGAGTGCGGCTTCGCGACACCCGGCCAGATGCGCAGCGCGTTCCAGCGACGGCTGGGCGTGAGCCCGGTGCGCTACCGGGAGAACTTCGCCACGGGCGGCTGACGGGGCGCACTGGACCGCTCGGAACCGCCCTGCAACCGGCGCCGGCCTCACGGGCGGCGGAAACCCGCATGCGACCGATGAGTGCCGTGAGCGTGCCCGCGATCGTTGGGCGCCCGAGCCGCGCTGTCACGATCCGTCGACACGCCTGCGGCTTGTTGCCGGACGAGGATCCGCGCCGTGCCTGGCCTCGCCGGCAGGCAGGATCAGCGCGCCGGCCCGCCGACCGGGACCGGGCTAGCCCGCGATCGGACGGCCTGCCCGAGGTCGGCCACCCAGTCCCGGTCCGCTTCGGTCAGCGCCGCAGACGAGTAGAACAGCTAGACCGGAAAGCCCGTCATCGATTCCACCATGTCGAGATGCGTGCGGCCCTTGGCGATCGGGCTCAGGGTCCAGACATGGATGGCGGTCAGGCCCATGGCATGGCCGGTCCAGGCGATCATGCGCTGCCTGTCGACAACGGCAAGCTCGGACGAGATCAGCGTCCCGCCGATGCGCCAGTCGAACCGCGTGCCGGGGGCCCGCGGGCCGTGCAGCCGCGCCGCGCTGATCGACGCCGCCCAGGCCGGCCAATGGCTGATATCCGCGAGCAGGCACCAGACCCGCGCGGGAGGTGCGTCGAGCTCGGCGGTGAGCCTCGCCTTGATCGGCGCGGCCTGGTCGATCAGGCCTTCGCGGGCGAGCTGACGGGCGTGCTGGCCGGGGCGACTGCAGGCAGCGAGCGTCAGCGGCGCGATTGCTAGGGAAGTGATTGCCAGACACGCGATGGCCCGAGACGCGAGCAGGCCGGCCAGGCGCGGGCCAGAGCGTGCGGCGAAGATCGGCTGCGCGCGGCGGCGTTGGGGGCTGCGGCTCAGATCCGGTTCTTGGGCAGCAGCATGTGGACGCCCTTGTTGCCGTCGACGGTCTGCGTCACGCGCAGGTCGCCGGCCAGCGAGCAGAGCATGTAGGCCTGGTTGCGCGACAGGTTGCTGCGCCGGCAGACATGGTGGACCATCTCGCGCACCGCCTGCTTGGCGGCGTCGTCGAGATCCTCGTCGAGCCCGATCGACATCAGGTGGGTCGGGGTCTCGGCGAACGGGAAGGCGACCGGATGGTCGCGGCGCACGGTGAGCCGGAAGCGGCCGCTGAGCCCGGTCTCGAGAGCGGTGATGCAGACCTCGCCGTCGCCCTGCACGCCGTGCCCGTCGCCGGCCATGAACAGCGCGCCCTCGTTGAACACCGGCAAATAGAGCGTCGTGCCGGGCTTGAGCTCCTTGTTGTCCATGTTGCCGCCGAAGGCGCGCGGCACCGGCGAGCCGCAGCGTCCCCACGCCCTGGGCGGGGCGACACCGATGATGCCGAAGAACGGGTCGAGCGGCAGCTCGGTGCCCCAGGGCAGCCGGCAGACGCCGCGGGCGCGGTCGATCTCGGGATGGATCGTCTCGTAGTCGGTGAACTCGTCGGGCAGCGTGCCGAGCAGCGGCAGGATGGAGACGAAGCCCCAATCCATGCGCGGCGTCGCCTCGAGGATGTCGACCTGCAGCGTGTCGCCGGGCTGGGCACCTCGCACGAAGACGGGGCCGGTGATGAAATGCGGCCCCGGTCCGGCGGGCAGGGCGGCGAGGGCTGCAAGGTAGTCCTCCGGCACCCGCCCGTGCGGCGGCAGCGCCTCGCGCCCGCCGGCCGGGAAGGAATGCAGGATCACCTCGTCGCCGGAGTCCACGCTCAGCACCGGCGGCGTGGTCGCGTCGAGATAGCCCAGCACCATGTTCTCGGGTGTTGCAGGGATTTCATGCAGGGCCATGCAGGCTGTCCCCTCGCGGGCTCGGATCAATGGTGGTGAAGCAAGGCGCGGGCCAGTCCGTGCGCGATGTAGCGCTCGTCCTCGAACAGGCGGCCGATGCCGAAGCAGATGAAGAAGGCCGCACCGGCGAACGGCCCGGGTTGCAGCTCGGCCCAGCCCGCGATCCGCCCGGCGAGCCGGCGCGGTGCTGCCGTGCAGGACGACCAGACCAGAAGCAGGCCGATCCCGGCGCCGGCGATCGTGTCGGACGGGTAGACGAAGCCGAGATAGACGCGCGCCAGGCTGGTCAGGGCCGCGAGCACCAGTGCTGCGGCTCCCAGACGCGGCCAGACGAGCGTGATCCCCAGGGCCAACGCGAACAGCAGGGCGGCGTGCTCGGCCGGGAAGGCCATGCCTGGGCTGAACACTGCCGGGTCGATCGAGGGCGGCGGGTGGAAGGCGAGACGCGGGTCGTGCAGCGGCCGCAGGTGGTCGGGCAGCACGGCCTGCAGCACGAAGCACAGCACGATGCAGGCGCAGGAGGCGAAGGTCGTCGCGACCAGCAGCGCCCGGCTGGCGCGCAGCGGACGGGCACTCCAGGCGGTGCACAGCAGCGACAGCATCAGGACCGTGGACAGCGTGTCCTTGGTCAGGTCGTGGATCATGTGATCGGCGAGCGGGACGCGACCGGTCAGGTGGTTGAGGCCACGCATCAGCCACAGATCGATCCCGTGCAGCGCGCGGGTGGACATCGCGGCCCCGGCCAGCAGGCAGCACAGCGAGACCGCCAGCCAGCCCGGATGCGGGCGGCGCGGTGGTGCTGCGGTTGCGGCCGCGCGCGTCGGCGGGACGTGCAGGCGATCCGCCTCGATCCAGTCAGGCATGTTTCCTCGGCGTTACGGCAGCACCCCGTATCGCAGGTTGTCGAGCAGGCCAAGATAGCCAAGGCGCGGGGTGGGTGCGACGTGGATGACGACGCAGTGCGGCAGCGTCCAGCATCCGGCGTAGAGGGCCAGTGCGGCAAGCCGCGGCAGGTGACGGGCGCGCGGACGGCCGGGGAGCCGCACCGGCGCGGTCTCGGCGTCGAGGCGCAGCAGGAGCAGGCTGAGGCAGACGGTGTGGATGTAGATCCACCGGCCCCAGTCCTCGGCATAGAGGAAGAGCATCAGCGAGCCTGCGCCCGACACGCCAGCCGCGAGCCAGATGACGCGCAGTTCGCGGCCACGGCCGGCGGCGAGCAGCCGGCGGCTGCCGGCCAGTAGCGGCGCGAGGCACAGCAGAACGAGCGGCGCGTAGAAGCGCCAGTAATGGTTCTGCCCGACCACGGCAGCGGTTTCGCTGCGGGCGACCGCGGACGATACGCCGAGATAGGGGATCGCGCCGCCATGGCAGATGCTGCCGCCGTGCAGCGTGAGGGTCCGGCCGAGCGAGGCGCAGATGCTGCGCGCGGTGTCGAGACTGCCCGGGTGGAGGGTGGCGGCGACGGCCGCGGCCAGCGCGGCGAGGCCGGGGGGTGCTGCGAGGAGCAGGCTGTCGCGCAGGCGGCAGCCGGACAGGACGAGTGCGGCAACCAGGTAGGGCAGGAAGCAGATCAGCCCCTCATGGGACAGGACACAGGTGACGCAGACCCCGAGCAGCACGAAGAGGCTGGCCCCCCGGTGACGCAGGAGGGACTGGCCGCAGGCGAGCAGGACGGCCAGGAACGCAAGCAGGATGAGCTCCTTGCGGAAGCCGCCATGCGGGTCGAGCAGCTGGAAGGACAGGGTGGCCGGCGACAGCAGGGCCGCCCAGGTCCAGAGCGCGCGGCTCGATCGGCGCATCAGCCGTCGCGCGCTCAGCAACAGCACCGCGTAGAGCACCAGGCCGGCGGCGACGGCGAGGGACGCCGGCGACAGGCCGGACAGGCGCGACAGGCGCGACAGGCGCGACAGGCGCGACAGGCGCGACAGGCCGAGAAGCACGCTTCCCGCCAGGCCGCAACGCACGAAGCCGCCCTGGTAGTTGATCAGCCAGTCGGCGGTGGCCCAGGCGCGGAAGGTGGGCGGCGGCAGCAGCGCCCAGACGAGCGTCAGCAGGCCGACAAGCCGACATAGACGTCGATCAGCCAGGCGAGCGGATCTTGCGCGACCGGGGAGCGCAGGCGGGAGGCTCGCGGCAACGCCCGTGTGCTGGTCATCATCTCAGACATGCTGTTGGACCTGGCAGGGCGCAGGCGAGCGCCGTGGCCCGGGCGGGACGCGGCAGGCGGAACACGGCAAGCGGGACACGCCGGCGGGACGCCGCTGCGGCCGGACGCCGCGGCGGGAGCCGCCAGCCGGCAGGACAACGCTCATTGCTGCCACCCCCGGCTCAGAGCATGTGGCGCGCGGTGGTGGCCAGCAGCCCGACATAGCCGAGCCGCTCCGGGACCGACCAGACGAAATGCGGCAGCGTCCAGAGGCCGCCATAGAGCGCAAGCGCGGCGAGCCGCAGCCGGCCGAGTGCGCCGAGCGGTTGGGCGGCGCGCAGCGGCCGGGTGCAGCGGTCGAGGCGCAGCAGCAGCAGGGTGAGGCAGAGTGCGTTGATGTAGATCCACCGCCCCCAGTCCTCGGCGAACAGGAACAGCGGCAGCGACCCCGCCCAGCCGGCCGCCGCGGCAAGCCAGACGATGCGCAGCCCGCGCGTCCGGCCCTCGGCGCGCAGCTGCCTGCTGCCGGCCAGTGCCGGCAGCAGGGCGAGCACGACGAGCGGCGGGTAGAGGCGCCAGTAATGGCCGAAGGCGATGAGCTGGGCGGTCTGGGCACGGGCCGCGGCCGGCGACATGCCGAGGAACGAGATCGGTCCGCCGCGACACATGCTGGTGCCGTCGGTCGCGTAGCTGAGGCCGAGCGAGGCGCAGATCCGGCGCGCGATCTCCGCATCACCCGGATGCAGCGCGCACGTGGCGGCAGCGGCGACGGCGGCGAGGCACGGCAGGACACACAGCCTGAGGCTGTCGCGGACGCCGCGGCCGCAGACGGGGAGGGCTGCGAACAGATAGGGCAGGAAACAGATCATCCCTTCGTGCGACAGGATGGTGAGCGTGCAGACGACGAGCATGAACACGGTCGTCGCAGCCCGGCGACGCAGCAGCGGCTCACCGTAGGCCAGCAGCCAGGCCAGGGCGGACAGCAGGATGAGTTCCTTGCGGAAGCCCACATAGGGGTCGAGCAGCTGGAAGGAGAGCCCGGCCGGCGAGACCAGTGCCGCCAGCACCCAGACCGAGCGGCTGGACTGCCTGACCAGCCGGCGCAGGCTCACCAGCAGCACCGCATAGACCAGCAGCCCGAGCAGGAGCGAGAGCAGCACGGGCGACAGTCCGGACAGCCGCGACAGCAGGAGCAGCGGCGTTCCCGCCAGCCCGCGCCTGACGAAGCCGCCCTGGTAGTTGATCAGCCAGTCACCGGCCGACCACTCGTGATAGATCCCTGGTGCGAAGCAGGCATAGCCAGCGATCAGCAGGCCGACCAGGCAGACATAGGCATCGATCAGCCGGCCGCGCGGATCCTGGGCCGCCCGCACGCCGGCGGACAGACGCGCACCGGGCAGGGAGGAGTGGGACGACATCCCGGACAAGGCTGCTTCGGCGCCGGCGCCGGTTCAACCCACTCTGGTCCGGCTTACCCGAATTGATGATAGGCGGCGGACAGGTGCCGCAGCCCGCCGAGCAGCGCCTCGACATCGGCCCGTGTGGTGCGGTGGTTGACGATCGCAGCGCGGATCGCCCGCCGGCCGCCGATCATCGTGGTCGACGGCACGGCGATGCCCGCCTCGTGGAGGTCCTTGACCAGCTCGCCATTCACCCAGTCGGGGTCGGGATGGCTGGTGCGCAGGCGGAAGCAGACGATGTTGAGCCGCACCGGCACCATCAGCTCGAAGCGCTCGTCCGCCTCGACCAGGGCGCCCAGATGACGCGCGATGGCGCAGCATTCGTCGACCACCTCGCCCAGCCGCTCCGTGCCGAAGCTTTTCAGCGTCATCCAGACCTTCAGCGCACGAAAGCCGCGCGACAGGTCAGGGCCCAGGTCGGCCGGCCACGGCGTGTTGCCCCCTACCCCGCGGTCTACGCCGGTGAGATAGGCGAGGTTCTGGCGGAAGGCGCCGAGCTGGCAGCCGGGGTCGCGCACCACGAAGCAGCCGGCGTCGTAGGGCACCTGCGCCCATTTGTGGAAATCAAGCGCCACGCTGTCGGCGCGCTCGATGCCGCGCACCAGCGGGCGCAGCGAGGGCGACAGGCGGGCGAAGGCGCCGAACGCGCCATCGACATGGAACCACAGGCCCGCACCGGCGGCGATCTCCGCCAGGCCCGCGAGGTCGTCGGTGGCGCCGGTATCGACGCCGCCGGCGGTGCCGACCACCAGGAACGGCTGCAACCCGGCGGCGCGGTCGGCCGCGATCGCCGCGCGCAAGGCATGCGGGTCGAGCCGCCCGTCGGCGTCGGTGCCTATGCGGCGCAGGGCGGCGGTGCCGAGGCCTGCGATGTCGAAGGCACGCGGCACGCAGCCATGCACCGCCTCGGAGGCATAGCCGACCAGAGGATGGCCGCCGACGCCGTGCTCGCGCACGCCGGGGCCGGCCGCGCGGTGGCGGGCGGTGAGCACGGCGACCAGGTTGGCCATCGACGAGCCGGTGACCAGCAGGCCGGCACTGTCCGGCGGCAGGCCGAGGATCTCCGCACTCCAGCGGATCACCTGCCGCTCGACCTCGATCGGCGCGTGATCGCGGCCGCCGAGATTGGCGTTCAGCCCGGCGGCCAGCAGCTCGGCCAGCATGCCGACCGCGTTGCCGCCGCCATGCACCCAGCCCATGAAGCGGGGGTGAGTGTTGCCGAGCTCGTAGGGCAGGACCGAGCGGGTGAAGTCGCGGTAGGCAGCCTGCGGTCCTGCGCCGTGCACCGGCAGCCCTTCGTCGCGGATCGCGGCACGCGCCTCGGGTGGGATCGGCCGCCACACCGGCCGCTCCCTGATCGCGGCCAGCCGGTCGAACAGGTCGTCGATCATCCTGTGGCCCAGGGCCCGCATGTCGCTCCAATCGTCCGGATCAAGGCTCGGCATGCGGCGCGTGTCTCCTGCTCGGGGGGCGCCCGGCTGCGAGGCGGGCGGCGACGTGACGGCACGGCTTTGCTCCCGGCCGGCCATCTTCGACAAGACCCCGCCTTTATCCCGCCAGGATCGGGGGCCAAATTCCCCTGGTCGCGATGCAGCGGCGAACGAGCGGTTCCGTTCTGGCAGGCGTGTCTTTAGGATTGTCGGACATGTTCTTCGATGGATTCACCCTGGAGGAGCGGAATGGCTCGCGGCTCCGCGCCGGGGGCGCCGGTTCGCCGCTCCTCCTGCTGCACGGCCAGCGCCAGACGCACGCCATGTGGCATGCCGTCGCACCGCGGCTGGCCGACCGCTTCAGCCTGATCTGTCCCGACCTGCCGGCCGGGATGGGCGAAGCGGCCTCGGCGCGGTGGCTGCTCGACCTGATGCGCGAGCGCGGCCACGAGCGGTTCGCGGTCGCAGGCCATGACCGGGGCGGCCATGTCGCCTGCCGCCTGGCGCTGGAAGCGGCCGAGCGGGTGGAGCGCCTGGCCGTGCTCGAGATCGTGCCGGTGCCGGAGCACATGAACCGCGAGGACATGTCCTTCGCGCTGGCCGGCTACCCGGTGTGCTGGTTCGCCCAGCTCCATCCCAAGCCCGAAGCGCTGATCACCCACGCCCCGGCCGAATGGTTCCAGACGAGCGATGCCGCGGACAGCGCGGGCATGTTCCACCCCGAGGCGGTGGCGGATTACCTGCGCGCGGCACAGCGCCAGGCGGAGCCGGTGGAGGTGAGCACGGACCGGCGGGCACTCGGCGCGGCGGACGAGGATGGGCGTGAACGACGGCGGATCACCTGCCCGCTGCTCGTGCTGTGGGGCAGCAAGGGACGGATCGGCGGCTGGTATGACCCGGTGCAGCTTTGGCGGGACTGCGCGGATGCGGGGGTGAGCGGGGCGATGATCCCCGGCGGCCATTTCCTCGCCGAGGAGGCGCCGGAGGCGGTGGCCGAGCAGCTTGGCCTGTTCTTCGCGGCGGGGGGCGGCATGCAGGCGGCCCGCGCCGCGGGCGGCTGATGCGCCACCTCCCGGACGGCCAGCGGCGGGCGCGCCGGCGCCTGGCGGCGGGGCTGCCGGCGCGCATGGCCACGGCGGCGCTGCTGGCGGTGGCAGCGGCAACGGCGGCGGCACACGCGCCCGGCCCGGACGGACCCGCGCCGCACGGTCCTGCGGCGGGCTATGACGGAATCACGCTGCCGGCGCCGGGACAGCTCGTGCCGCCACCGCCGGCCTACGGCTCGCCTGCCGCCGCACTCGACGCCGAACTGTTCCTGCAGACCAGGCGCCTGGAGGAGACCGACCCGGCGCGCTGGGCGCAGGCGCGGCGCGATGCCGACGACCGCCCGCTGGCCCTGCTCGCCGGTTTCGCGGCCGCCTCCGGCCGCCCTGCCCCGAACGCGGGCCCGGCCACGCTGCGTCTCGTCGCCCGGACCGAAGGCTTCGTGGCCGCCTCGCTTGCCGCGGACCAGCATCTCTGGCGGCGCGCGCGGCCCTATCGCCACAATCACCAGTCGATCTGCGTGCCGCGCTTCACGGCACTCGACCGCAGCCCCTCCTACCCGTCCGCGGAGGCGGCCGAGGCGATGGCCGTGGCGCTCGTGCTGGGCGCGCTCGATCCCGGCCGGCTCGGCGCGCTGCTCGTCCGGGCCCGGGACTATGGCGAGAGCGGGGTGATCTGCGGCGTGCAATGGGCGAGCGATGTCGCGGCCGGCGAGCAGGCCGGCGCCGTGCTGGTCTCGCTGCTGCAATCCAGCGCCGCCTTCCACGCCGATCTGGACGCGGCGCGTCGGGAGGAAGGCCACATTTCGACGCGGTAAAATTACATTAAAGTTGCCAGTGGCGCGTGGTATGTCTCCAGGCACAATCCTCCTGTGGACCGGGCCGCCATGACGCAGTCGCCTAAGAACCTCGTCCTTCCGCTCCTGCTCTGCCTGCTGGCCTGTGCCGCGTTCCAGGCGCCGCAGCCGGTGGTGGTGTGGCTGGTGATCGCGGCCGTGGCGGGCGCGCTGGTCGCCGGGCTGGCGATCACCAGCCTGTTCCTGATCAGCCTGCTCGCGCAAACCCTGCGCGCGGGCGGTGGAGCGCCAGCTCTTGGCCTCGGACGCGAGCTGAGCGGCGGCCGCGCGGGCCATTGAGGCGCCCGACCCTCTCTGCCATGATCACCCCGGGGATGGGGTTCCCCTTCAACCGCCCGGCCAGGACCGCCCGACCGCGCTGATGACTCCTGCCAGACCGGCCCGTCTCGGGCCGATGGAGGAGCGCGCTTTGAACATCAGTCCCGATGTCCCCACCACGACCCCTCTGCGGTCCCTGCGCCGGTCGGAGTTCCGGACCCGGTTCCTGCCCCGCGACACGGACCGCCTCCGGGTGCCGCCCCTGTCCCGGACCCCGGGCCCGGTGGGCCAGTGCGGATGATGACCTACGCCCTGATCGCGCTCGGCGGCGCCATCGGCAGCTCGCTGCGCGCCTGGCTCGGCACGCTGATGGTGGGCCTGACCGGCCCTGACTTCCCGTGGGGCACCATCCTGATCAACATCCTGGGCTCGTTCGTCATCGGCTGCTTCGCCAGCCTGACGGAAACGGACGGGCGGTTCGCGGTGGCCGCCGACCTGCGCGCCTTCGTGATGATCGGGATCTGCGGCGGCTTCACCACCTTCTCCTCGTTCAGCCTGCAGACGCTCGACCTGCTGCGCGACGGCAGGCCGCTGCACGCCCTGGCCAATGTCGCGCTGTCGGTCCTGATCTGCCTCGGCGCGGCGGCACTCGGCCAGGAGGCCGGGCTTGCGGCGCGGCGCTCGGACCTGGCGGCGGTGGCGCTGCCGGCCGCAGGCGGGATGGCGAGCCGCACGGTGGTCGCGCTGCACCGGCCGCAATCCGTCGCCCCGATGCTGGAGGCGGCCGACCGGCTGATGTCGCGCGAGCCCGGCGCGCGCACCGTGATCGTGCTGGCCCTGGAACAGCCGGTGCTGGCCGACCTGCAGCCGACCGAGGAGCTGCTCACCGCCGAGCGCAGGGGGGAGCGGGCGGCGCGGCGGAAGGACTGGGCGGCCGCCCTGCGCCCGGGGCTCGATGGCTGGGTCGCGGCACAGCGCAGGGCCGGGCACCGCGCGTCCTGGACGACGGTGCGGGGTGACGCGGCCGAGCGGATCATCGAGCACGGGCGCAGCGCGCACCTGCTGCTGCTGGAGCATGATCCAGCCGACCCGGCGAGCCGCGAGCGGGCGCGCAAGGCGGTCGCCCGCTCGCGCCGGCCGCTGCTGCTCATGCCAGCCCGCCGGCCGCACGATGCCTTCGGCCGGGTGGTGCTGGTGCGGCTGCGCGACGGGCAGGACGAGGCGCGAGGGGCAGCGGAGACAGCCCTGCTCGGCCCGGCCGGCCGGATCGTGATCCGCCCCGAAGCGATGACGGATGCGGCAGCCGGCGGGGTCGCCGACGGGGCAGGCAACGGGGCAGGCAACGGGGCAGGCAACGGGGCAGCTGTGGAGGAGACGGCAAGGGAGGAAGCGGCGGCCCTCTTCGAGCAGGCGCGGCGGGAGGGTGCGGACCTCCTGGTGCTCAACCTCGCGGCACCGCCGACCCGTGGCCGGTCTGGTGCCCTGCTCGACGCCGTGCTGGCCGGCGCGACCCTGCCGGTGCTGATCCCGACGGGGCGCGGCTGACCGGGCGGGCCCACTTGTCGCGCGCGGCGCCTGCGCTAGCCTGCGGGCAAGCAAAAGACGGCAGGGGGAGGCGCGGACGATGAGGACGCTGAAAGGACCGGGACTGTTCCTGGCGCAGTTCGCCGGCGACCGGCCGCCGTTCGACAACCTGGCCGCAATCGCGCGCTGGGCGGCCGGGTGCGGCTTCGCCGGCGTGCAGATCCCGAGCTGGGACGCGCGCCTGTTCAACCTGGCGCTGGCCGCCACGAGCGACGACTATTGCGACGAGGTGCGCGGCATCCTGGCCGAGGCCGGGGTGGCGCTGACCGAGCTGTCCACCCACCTGCAGGGCCAGCTCGTCGCCACCCACCCGGCCTATGACGCCATGCTCGATGGCTTCGCCCCCGAACAGGTGCGCGGCAATCCGCCGGCCCGCCAGGCCTGGGCGGTCGAGCAGCTCCACCTTGCCGCCCGCGCCTCGCGCCGGCTGGGACTTGCCGCGCACGCCACCTTCTCCGGCGCGCTGGCCTGGCCGTTCCTCTACCCCTTCCCGCAGCGCCCGGCCGGGCTGGTCGACGAGGCGTTCGACGAACTGGCCCGGCGCTGGCGGCCGATCCTCGACCGGTTCGACGAGGCCGGCGTCGATCTCTGCTACGAGCTGCACCCGAGCGAGGATCTGCATGACGGGGTGACGTTCGAGCGGCTGCTCGAGCGGGTGGGCAACCACCCGCGCTGCAACATCCTCTACGATCCGAGCCACATGGTCCTGCAATGTTTGGACTATCTTGGCTTCATCGACGTCTATCACGACCGGATCCGCATGTTCCACGTCAAGGACGCCGAGTTCCGGCCGAGCCCGCGCCAGGGGGTCTATGGCGGCTACCAGCCCTGGGTCGACCGGGCCGGGCGGTTCCGCTCGCTGGGCGACGGCCAGGTGGATTTCGGCGCGATCTTCTCCAAGCTGGCCGCCTGCGATTTCGACGGCTGGGCGGTGCTGGAATGGGAGTGCGCGCTGAAGGAGGCCGAGACCGGCGCGCGCGAGGGGGCGGCCTTCATCCGCCGGCACATCATCCCGGTGACCGCGCACGCCTTCGACGATTTCGCGCAGGGCGGCACGGATGTCGCGGCCAACCGACGGCTGCTCGGGCTGGCGGCCGGCCCTGAGAACAGTGTGGGCGAGGTGCGGCCATGACCGCGCGTCGCCTGCGCCTGGGCATGGTCGGCGGCGGGGCAGGCAGCTTCATCGGCGCCGTGCACCGGCTGGCCGCGCGCATGGACGACCAGTACGAGCTGGTGGCCGGCGCCCTGTCCTCCGACCCGGCGCGGGCGGCGAGCTCGGCCGAGGCGCTGCACATCGCGCCGCAGCGTGCCTATGCGAGCTTCGCCGCCATGGCGGCGGCCGAGGCGGCGCTGCCGGAAGGCGAGCGGATCGACGCGGTGAGCGTGGTGACGCCGAACGACAGCCACGTGCCGATCGCGCGCGCCTTCCTCGAGGCCGGGATCGCGGTGATCTGCGACAAGCCGCTGGCCACCAGCCTGGCCGAGGCCCGCGCACTGGCGAATCTTGTGCAGGCGAGCGGCCTGCCGTTCGTGCTGACCCATAATTACAGCGGCTACCCGCTGGTCCGGCAGGCGCGCGCGATGGTGGCGGCCGGCGAGCTCGGCCAGCTCCGGGTGATCCAGGTCGAGTATCCGCAGGACTGGCTGACCGAGCCGCTCGAGCAGACCGGGCAGAAGCAGGCCGCCTGGCGCACCGACCCGGCGCGCTCGGGGCCGGCCGGCTGCACGGGCGACATCGGCACCCACGCCCACCAGCTTGCCTGCTTCGTCTCGGGGCTGCGGCTCGAGGCGGTGGCGGCCGACCTGTCGAGCTTCGTGCCCGGGCGGCGGCTCGACGACGACGCACGCATGCTGCTGCGCTTCGCCGGCGGGGTACGCGGCATGCTGTGGGCGAGCCAGGTCGCACCCGGGCACGAGAACGGGCTGCGGCTGCGCGTCTACGGCGACAAGGGCGCGCTGCACTGGGTGCAGGCGAGCCCCAACGAGATGAGCTTCACCCGCTACGGCGAGCCGCCGCGTCTGCTGACCCGGGGCATGCCCGGCCAGTCGGAAGCGGCGGCGCGCGCCACCCGGATCCCGGCCGGCCATCCGGAAGGGTATCTGGAGGCGTTCGCGCAGATCTACACGGACGCCGCCCTGTGGCTGCGCGCCCACGCGCGCGGCGCGCCGAAGCCGGCGGAGTGCGACTCCCTGCCCGGCATCGCCGACGGGGTGGCCGGAATGGCGTTCATCGAGGCCGCACTCGACTCGAGCCAGCACGATGCGGGCTGGGCGAGGCTCGCCGATACCTGAGCGCCGGGGCTACCTGAGCTCGGGCGCACCGAACGCCGCGGCTTGAAGGGCGCCCACTTCTCACGCAGAAGACGGCGATGGCCGAGACCGCGACATCACAGCCGGGCCAGTCCGGGGCGCCCCCCCGGCTGGTGCTGCATGACAGCCTGACACGCGGCGAGGTGGCGTTCGCGCCGCTCGATCCGGGCAACGTGCGGGTCTATTATTGCGGGCCCACGGTCTACGACCTGGCCCATATCGGCAACCTGCGGGCAATGCTGACCGGCGACATCCTGGTCCGGCTGCTGCGGGTGCTGTACCCGCGCGTCACCTACGTGCGCAACATCACCGACGTGGACGACAAGATCAACGCGCGCGCCGCCGAAGGCGGCGAGACGATCGGCACTCTGACCGAGCGCACCATCGCCGACTTCCATGCCGACATGCGGGCCATGGCGATCCTGCCGCCCGACATCGAGCCGCGCGCCACCGACCACGTGGCGGAGATGGTGGCCCTCGCCGGACGACTGATCGCCTCGGGACACGCCTATGTCGCGGGCGGGCACGTGCTGTTCGCCGTGCGCCACTTCGCCGAGTACGGTCAGCTCTCGGGGCGCGATCCGGAGGAGCTGCTGGCCGGCGCGCGTGTCGAGGTCGCTCCCTACAAGCGCGACGCCGGCGATTTCGTGCTGTGGAAGCCCTCGCCCGCCGACCTCCCCGGCTGGGAGAGTCCATGGGGGCGCGGCCGGCCGGGCTGGCATATCGAGTGCTCGGCGATGTCGGAGCGCTATCTGGGGGCCGATTTCGACATCCATGGCGGCGGGTCGGACCTGCTGTTCCCGCACCACGAGAACGAGCGGGCGCAAAGCCTGTGCGGCGCGCCCGGCAGCGGCTTCGCGCGGGTCTGGCTGCACAATGCGATGCTGCTGGTCGACGGCGAGAAGATGTCCAAGAGCCTGGGCAATTTCTTCACCATCCGCGAGATCCTGGCCGACTGGCCGGCCGAGGCGCTGCGGCTGGCGCTGCTCGGCGCGCAGTACCGCTCGGTGCTGAATTTCTCCCGCGAAGGGCTGGCGGACGCCCGGCGGGTGCTCGACCGGTTCTACCGGGCGCTCGCACGCCATGACGGGCACACTGCAGGCTCCGTGTCACCGGGCGTGCTGGCCGCCCTGTGCGACGACCTCAACACGCCGCGGGCGATCGCCGAGCTGCACCGGCTGGCCGACGCCGCGCTGGCCGGCGACGACGCGGCGGCGGGCAGCCTGGCTGCGTCCGGCGGCCTGCTGGGGCTGCTCGGCGCGCAACCGGAGGCCTGGTTTCGCGGCCCCGGCGGCGAGGGTGGCGGGGCGGAGGCGATCGAGGCGCTGATCGGCGAGCGGCTGGCGGCGCGACGGGCGCGCAACTTCGCCCGGGCGGACGCGATCCGGGCCGAGCTGGCCGGCCAGGGCATCGTGCTCGAGGACGGCCCGGGCGGCACCACCTGGCGCCGCGCCTGATGACCGGCGGCCTGATGACGCCACGGCCGATGACTGGCTGCACGACGGCGGTCGCGGGGCGATGACCGGACGCGATGGCGGGGCGGCGCTGGTGCGCGAGCCCGGGGCGCCGGTGGTGATCCTGGTCCGCCCGCAACTGGCCGAGAATATCGGCAGCGTGGCGCGCGCCATGGCCAATGGCGGGCTGTTCGACCTGCGGCTGGTGAGCCCGCGCGACGGCTGGCCGCAGGAGCGGGCCTGGCGCTCGGCCTCGGGGGCGGACCGGATCCTGGACGCAGCGAGCCTGCACGACAGCGTGGATGCGGCGGTGGCCGATCTCCAGCGCGTGTTCGCCACCTGTCCGCGCCCGCGGCACATCGTCAAGCCAGTGCTGACCGCGCGCGGCGCGGCGGCCGAGATGCGCGCCGTGCGCCGGCTGGGCCTGGGCCAGGGGATCCTGTTCGGCCCGGAGCGGGCGGGGCTCGACAACGAGGACATGGCGCGGGCCGACGCGCTGATCCGCTATCCGCTGAACCCCGAGTTCAGCTCGCTCAACCTCGCCCAGGCGGTGATGATCATGGCCTACGAGTGGTGGCTGAGCACGGACGCGACGCCGCCGCGGCGGCTGATGACCAACGAGACGCGGGTGGCGACCAAGGGCGAGCTGGAGAACTTCCTCACGCACCTCGTCGCCGAACTCGACGAATGCGGCTTCCTGCGCAACGCGCCCAAGCGCCCCGGCATGGTGCGCAACCTCCGCCACCTGTTCGAGCGCGGCGAGGTGACGGAGCAGGAGCTGCGCACACTGCACGGCGTGGTCACCGAACTGGCACGAGGGCGACGCGAGCGGACGTGAGAGCCGGCCAGCGGCGTCCGGTGGGGCGCCCCGCCCGATCGGACGGGGTTGCCTGAGGTGCCGATGTTCCGAAGCACTCCGGCGGAACGCGCTGCGGGGCTGAGTGCTCCGGCTGCGGCCTGCGCGTCCGGGCTGCCCACGCAAGGCCTCGTTCAGGAGACGAGAAGCCGGGGCCTGGCTTCGCGTGCACCCAGCCCGTCCTGGTGGGTGCTGCCGCCGCGCGGCCGCGCGCGCCGGAGGCTGGCGCGCGTGATCAGGGCGCTGCCGAACAGTACGGGCAGGATGAAGACGACCGGCTTGGGCAGGAAATGCACGTTGACGACGAGAAAGGCCGTCACCGTTGCCAGGTAGGCGCCGCCCATGCCGCCGAGGTGGACCAGCAGCCAGTCCGGATGCAGGGCGCGCAGCACGCGGACATGGCGCCCGGCAACCAGCAGCGAGCCCGCGCCGAAGAACAGGCCGGTGACATCGGCCGGGTGGAGGCTCGCGCAGAGCAGCCACACGCCGAAGCCGGCCAGCAGCAGCGCCGCTCCCCAGTCGATCGCGCCCGGGCAGCGGAGGGCTCCGGCGCCGGGATCGCGCGCGCCCCGCCGGAAGGCGGCGGCACGCAGGCCGGTGAGCATCAGGAAGCCGGTGAGCACGGAGATGGTCAGCAGCAGCCTGTTGCCGGTCATCAGCGACAGGGCGAACGCCGCCACCACGCCCAGGCTCAGCGAAGCGGTGAACAGCCGCCCGCTGCGCCGGTGCAGCCGGCCGCCCTTACGGGACAGGATCGGCAGCGCGCCGGACACCAGGGCGACACTGGCGCCTGCCACGTGAAAGGCCAGCACCACGTCGAAGATCCTCATGACCTCGCCTCCATCCTGACACTGTCAAGATACGGCGACGCGACGGCGGGTTCAAGCGTTATCTTGCCATTGTCAAGACCAGCCGGCATGAAGGTGGCCATGGACAGTCGCAGCTATCATCACGGCGATCTCAGGCAGGCGCTGCTCGACGCCGCCGAGGAGTTGCTGGAGCGTGAAGGCGTGGAAGCGCTGTCGATCCGCGCGGTCGCCCGCCAGGTCGGTGTCTCGCATGCGGCGCCGGCTCATCATTTCGGCGACCTGCGCGGACTGCTGACCGCGCTCGCCGCCGACGGCTTCCGCCGCTTCGCCCTGGCACTGGCCGAGGCAGGCCCGCTCGCCGGGCAGGGTGCAGCCTATGTCCGGTTCGCGCGTGACCATCCCGGTTTGTTTCTTCTGATGTTCCGCCGCGGGGTGCTCGACACGGAGGATCGGACGCTGCGCGACGCACGCCATCGGGCGTTCGGCATCCTTCGCGCCGGCGTGAGCGAGGAGCAGGCGGCGGCTGACTTGGAGACGCTTACCCCTGGCGAGGCTGGTCCCGGCGAGGTCTACTCAGGGGAGGCTTACCCGGGAGACGCCCGGCCCGGGGACGGCGGCGAAGCGGCGGATCTGGTCGCAGCTATCCGGCCATGGTGTCTTGCCCACGGGCTGGCCATGCTCATCCTCGACCGCCAGTTGCCGCCGGCGGTGGATCTGGACCGGCTGACGGCGCAGATCTTCGGTCTCGACCAGGGCTGAAGGCGGCGAACCGCCCTGGAAGGGCTCGCGGAGCCGCCCAGGGGGCCGCTGGGGTCCGCCCTGGGACCGCCCTGGACGCCCCCCTCCCCAGCCCTTGGGGGAGCCCCGCTCTGGGAGCGCCCGAGCCAGGGCCGTCCCGGTTCAGCCGATCATTTCGCAGCGTGCCAGGCGGCGCAGACCCTTGACGATCGCCCAGATCGTCCAGGCCAGCCACCACAGGCCGATGCCCCAGGGGATGACCATGAACACCAACCCGACACCAAAGGTGAGCGCACCAAGGGCGATCACCACCCCGTGCAGGACGAAGATGGCGAGCCCGGCCAGGATGCAGTGCCAGAAGATGCGGATCTGCCAGTCGAAATGCGACCGCGCCACGGGTCCGGCCTCCGCACGGCTGGCATAGGCGATCGCCACACCGATCAGGGCGGTGATGCCGGTGAAGAAGCCAGCGATGTAGAGGCCATAGGTGACGTTGGCCAACCCGTTGCCCCGCTCGCTCTCGAACGGTGCCTCATATCGCGCGGGAAGCGGCCCTGCCGCACGCCATGCCATCGCTCTGCTCTCCTGCCGCCGCACGCCGGGTTCGGCGCCCGTCCAAGTTGTACGCCAGTTTCAGATGTAGGCCAGCGGGTCGCCGCTCAAGAGGGTCAGGGCATGCCCTCGGCTTCCAGCGTCCAGGAGGCGACGAAGCTGTCGCCAGCAGCGATGAGCTGGATGTGCGGCTTGAGCATGATGTCGCCGTCGAACCCGGTCGGGCTGGCAAGCCCCGCCCAGGGTTCGATGCACAGGAAGGGTGCCCCCGACCTGGACCAGATGCCGAGCTGGTGGAAGCCGTCCCAGCCGATGCGCAGGCCGGGCCCTCCCGGCAGCCCGTAGCGCAGCGAGCGGCTCGCCGGCGCCTCGAGAATGATAGCGTCGTGCTCGAACAGCTCCGGCGCCAGTTCGAGGAAGCGGCCGGACAGGGGGTTCGGCGCCGGATCAGGACGGAGCAGGCCGTCCTCCAGCCGGCGCACCGGGCCCGTCTCCTCGGCGTCGAAGACGATCCGGTGCGCGCCGAGACCCGGCAGCAGCGGCCAGGCAAAGGCGGGATGGGCACCGATCGAGGCCGGCAGCAGCGAGGCGCCTGTGTTGGCCACCGTGTAGCTGACCTCGAGGCGATGGCCGGCGAGCCGGTAGCCGATCTCCAGGCGGAAGGCGAACGGGTACATCGCCCGGGTCCGGTCGTCGTCCTCGAGCACGAAACGGGCATGGTCAGCGCCGCTTTCGGCAAGCCTGAACCGGCGGTCGCGGGCGAAGCCGTGCTGGGTGAGGCGGAACGCGCGGCCCTCGTGCCGCAGCTGGTCGTCCTTCAGCCGGCCCACGATCGGGAACAGCACCGGGGCATGACGCGGCCAGGCCGGTCCCGCCTGCCAGAGCAGCTCGTGGCCCCCGGCGGTGCGCAGCGATTGCAGCTCGGCGCCCTGCGCCGCAACCACCGCCTGCAGGCCGCCGCTGGCCAGATGCACCGGGTCGTCCATGTCCATGATCCCCCCTTGTGGCTGCCCCTGGGGCTGCCCCTGTGGCTACCCCTGGGGCTGCCCCTTGGGGCTACCCCTGGGCTGCGCTTGGGACTGCGATGCCATTGGGCAACAGGTGTGCCGCCAACGCAACCTGCCGGTTGCAACCTTCGAAGCTGCATCTCGTTGCTGGCTGCGCAACCCACTCCAAAGCAAGGAGACTTCTGATCATGGCCCGGAGATACGGCTCGCTGCTGGCGGCCCTGGTGATCGCTGCCTCGACCCTGGCCTTGTCGGCCTGCAACACTGTTGCGGGTGCCGGCAAGGACGTCAGCGCCGTCGGCCACGACGTGACCCGCGGCTCGACCGCGGCACGAGACAAGGCCGACAACGCGACCGACGCCTCGAAGGACTGATCCGCGACAGGACGTCGCCGTCCGGACATGCGGCGTCAAGGATTGCCAAGGGCAGGGGCGTGTCACGCCCCTGCCCTTTTGCTTGGCGGCCTCAGAAGGCGGTCTTGACGGTGGCGATGGCAGCGAACCCCTCGCCCACGAAGTAGTTCGGTGCCGAACCTGCGATCTGCGTG
>Ga0080006_1159591_pt1 | contig 29453 bp, 19 predicted proteins | sample RS3BMetagenome_FD_69209 | JGI IMG/M metagenome (GOLD analysis project Ga0080006, IMG submission 69209) | Ferric oxide microbial mat and aquatic microbial communities from Rainbow Spring, Yellowstone National Park, USA - RS3B (SPADES... ...
AGGCCCAACGGGATACAGAAGAAAAGACACAATGGCATCATGATCCACATGCCAGAAGAGTAACCAGAGAAAGTAGCTCAGGAAAGAGCCCGAAGAAGAAGAAGAAGAAATAACAGAAGAATAGAAAGAAGAACTCCCAAACGAGCCCATCACAAGTCATCCCCCGAAAGGGCACCCCCAGCGGGAACTCAAGAAAGCTGCCACCAAACCCAGTCACCTACTCACAGCGCTGTAGATCCGAAAAGCCGTGCATACAAATCTTTAGACCAATTGGCACGCGAGTTTGTAGCTGGGAATCAGAAGATCGCCAGAGAACTGGGACGGCTGGCACCAGAACGCAACAGTTGCAAACCGCAGTATCTGAAACGACGTACCAAAACTCGGATTGATGAATGCTACCGACTCAACAAGATCGTCAACCGCACCGCCATACGTGCCAACGCCGGAGACAAGGAAGCGAAGGCAGCGCTACCGGCGCTATTGCGGGCGATCAGGGCAGGCGCTCGGTGCACGATTTTACGTATGAAACGACCAGAATATCCGAGAAGAAGTATGGGTAATGTAACTTGGAGGTGGGCGGTTTGATGGATACTTCACCGCACACTAACAAAAAAGAAAAGAAAAATGCGCATAATCGGAGAACGATGGCCTAAGTAAACGTTTTGTCAATGAAAACAAAATCGCAATACCCAAGCGTGCGGAAGATGGTAACGACTGTAACTTACGTCAGAAGGACATGCGTCTGTTGAGGTCCTGGAGAGCAAGATACTATCGAGAATCGGGAATAATGAATGCGAGGACAAAAATCGAGATATGGAATGCAGGAATGAAGGATCACCCCTGGAAGCTAGGAGCGAGGTGACGAGCCTAGGAGCGGACCTTCAAGCTTTTCGGAAGTTTCATGGAAGTTAGCGTTGTTCATTGGGAGGCGCTGCGGAATGAATATACAAAGCCCCGGTGGGCTCGTCTGCGTATGAATCTATATTGTGGGAAGCGGCGTGCATTTGACAACTTTTTTAGTTAGTTGAGCGCCTTGAAGGAGAATGAAAATCAGAGGCTCGTAATTTCGTATGGAGCAGGGCGCTGGAAGACCCAATAAGGGATTACGCCAGCTCCAACGACGAGAACGTACACGGAGTGTGCACGTCGTTTTGTTACGATACCTGTAGAAGAGTTCCGAACGTCCTAGACACACCATAATCTGGGGTGTACGCTCCAGCGGGTTGAGATGAAAAAGCGCCAGCGGAGCTCTGAGGATATAAAAAGTACGGAGCACTGACGGAAGAGCAAATGGAAAGGAAAGCGAAATTTCGAGGATTGCTTGCATGAGTAAGCACAACGAATGATGGCAAGAAACGTATGGAGTTTGTGAACCGGGACTTGAATGCCGCGATCAGTGTGCGGAGATATGCGTTGATGGAGACGAGGTCTTCAGAGTAGACAAGAGTGAATTTTATTGGACAACCACGCAAAGTGGATTTATATTGGAAAAAAATGGAAGTATTAGGTGGCCGCTCGAGAACACCTGGAAGGCACCTGCACGTCAGCTGTAGACGTCTTGTCTAGGGCGGTTTACTCGCCACTACTGTGCACTGCCGGCGGCATCGTTTTTCTTTTCAAGGGCGTTCGGTTTCGGAGGTGATGAACTTTTCGTGTTCCGGAACAAAAGCACTAAAACGTTGCCGTTCCCGGAGCTGGGGTATTTGCTTAGCCGTTTTCAACTTTTCCGTGTAGACGACTGAGGTATTACGCGTTATACTGGGCTGCAGAGGGGAGCACAAAAGCTCCGCAAGCAAACTCGAAGGTATTTTAGGTAGCCTGATCGAAACGCAGAAGCGCTGGTCCGTAACTTCCCGGGTACGAAAGGAAACTTGCAGCGTATTTCGAGAATAGCAAGCGCTCCGCGTCCGCAGGACATGGCTGGTCGTGCGGGAAGTAACTCGCGTTCAAACTTCAACGGGGAACCAGCTGAGCGGTCGCGCCGAACGTCGGCCCGAGGGTACCGCACCACGCTGGACTACGGCGGCGGTGACTGGACCGCACCCGGTCACGCGCCTGATCGCGACACGAGCCAGAGCCAGGAACCCAGTGTTGAACAAGTTTCAGAGCACGAAGTACACGCCGACGTTATGGCTTCCAGCACTGCTTCCGAAGGTAGCTGCTCTGCGGAGCAGCGAGAGTTTCTAACCGTAGAAAGTTACCGACAGCAGAAGAACGGGGAGCAAAAACCTGCTTCTGACTCTGGCTGGAATAGAAACGATGAAACAACGGAGAGAGCATCCAGAGATACGCAATCCGGAGACGCATCTGGCATGAGCGTTACAGCGGGCGGCGCTGTGGCCTCCGTTTCGTCGTCACGGAGCTCAACGGAGGCGTCGACGCCGAGGTGGCTGCATCTATCAAGGCCGCCTTCGTCTGCGGGTAAGAGTTCTGCGGAATTCTCAGAGCCAAGTGGAGCGGCTCGGGAGCGTGCGCTCCGCCGTCGACGCGAGTGGAAGCGCCTGGCGAGGCGCCGAGAGGCCATGGAAATGAACCTTCTCGAAGAGCAGTTCAATAGATACTGTGAGCGGATCCTGAGTGCCCGCGGCTTTTCTCGATCCGAAAGGGGCGCTGCAAGTATGCTCCCCGAATCCATAGCGCTCGCCGAACTGGCAAAGCGCTACCAGCGACGTGCCTCGACTGGGCAGCGCCTGCAGGGACTATCACCAGCCGAGATTCGAGAACGCCGCAATGCACAAAAGCGGGAAAGCAAGCAAAGGATCCAACGATATCGAGAGGAGCGGGCTAGTTTGCTCCGCAGGTTCATCAGTGCATTCAAAATGGAGTTGGGTGAACTGGACGACGACAACGACAACGACAACGACGAGATGCCTACCGAAACTGGCGAGCACGGGCGAAGTGCCGACTCCGCATACGGTGTGCATCCTGGCGATCTCTCCATAGCAAGTACCCAAGAGCGGCCATTCTCGGAGTATGCCATCGCGGACGCAATGCGCTCGAACGCGAACCATGTCCGTCAGAAAACACGACTGCAGGCAGGTAGCCGATCCACGGCGGAGGCGCTTCAAGATATGTCAAGTTTTATTGCAGAATATCGGAAGGATGCTCTCGAGGATATGCTATTCGGTAGTCGGCCCCGGAGCGATGCTGCGAATATGGCGATCGCAGAGCTTGATGGAAACCTGATGCTGAACCAGCAGCTCATTGGTGATGATGATACTGGCCAGCAGCTGCGAGAAGCGAATCAGATTGTCTCGGAATTACTCGCAGAAATGGATGCAAACGGCCCACTGGTGTCGGCCTGGGATCTGAGCTTGTTGAAAACTTCGGGCATGAACACGATCATGGTTCAGAGCCCGAGCATGGGTCGGCTTCTTGTCGGCATACAGGTGTTCCAGGGGCTCTTCACGAGCGAGCGAGCAGCCAGGGTTCTGGGGATATCGGGGACTGTCGCGCGCAACGCGCTCGAACGCCTGCACAACAATGGTTTGCTGTTGGCGATCCCGCGGACAGCGCAGCTGAGTAACGAATACGCCTATCTGGTGCCGGAGCACGTACGTCGCATCCCGCCTCACGTTATCCTGCAACTGGCGACAGAACGCCCAACGCACAAGATGGTAACCCTAGTTGACCTGGATTCGCATTCGGTTGCTTCGGAATCCATGATGATCGAGGCCAAACAGATCCTCTACCGCGTAGAACATAATTTTGTGCAAGAACTAAGAGAACGTCTCAGTCGCTTGCAGTTGGAGTCTCGCTCGGATCAACCGGATGTCTGGGATCGGATTCGGATCTACTTCGACGAGCTCAAGGATGACTTTTTCTACGCCATAGAGGTTGCGCGCAACCATTACGGCATCGTTGGCGTTTCCGACTTTGTCGCCAGCTTCTCATACCCGATTCGGTACTTACTGAAAGCCGAAGCTCGTACCGGCATCTTCAGGGACATTTACGAGCGATTTGAGCCAGCGCTGCGCAGCTACCTGACATCACTGAACAGATTGGGACATAACTTGTCACTATGGACAAGAGATGTCGGCACGTCCGCTGGCGACGTCGTCGCGCTGCAGCGCCAGGTCGAGCACGGCCCGAGCGTGGCCGACTGGCATCGTCTCTACCCGACCTGTCTAGGGAATGAGCATGCAAGCGACGATGCGCTTAGCTCAGCGTTGCTCCTGGGCGGTACAGTAACGTCGGCGGCGATGCCTTCCCCGCTGGCGGAAGATGCACCCTGTGACTCGCTGACCTTGAGCTTTCCCGACGAAATCGAGCACGCTATCCTATCCGGTCTGTGTCTGTCTCGAGCTTGCATCGACTCACTCGATTACGAAGAAGCCGAGCGAATCCTGGAACAGTTACTGGAGGTATGCACGCGGCATTCTCCGATCATTATCCCGAAGAGTCAAAGCGCCAGCAGCAGCGCCCCGAGCAGTACGGCAGTGGCGCCGCTGGGCCCGCGCAGTTTCTTTCCACATCAAGAAGTCCACCTGTTGATGCATCCAACGATTCATGTGGCAATTCTGGAAAACCTGGGTCGTTCGCATGCGCTGCGGGGTCGAACGAAAGCCGCTTGTCGCTGCCTGGCGCAGACGCTGGCACTGCGTCGGCAACTGGGCCAAGAGCAATCCATCCCCTACGCGTTGACGCTGATCTCGTTCGGCGACTCCTTGATCCGTGAACACCAACTCGAAACAGCGCGTACAGTCTTCGAAGAGGCGCTCTCTATCTTCGATCGCTTCGTACACCGATATGCAGAGCGTTTTGAGCTTTCCTCCAGAGCCGAAGCGCTCTACTACCTCGCGCTCCTGCACTTTGTGGCCGGCGATGAGCGCAAAGCCATTGAGTTGTTGAACGTGGCCCTAGAAGTGCTTGATGCTCGACATAGCAGTAACTTTATCTGCTGTAGTCCGCGCACCGTGCTCACACTCGAGACCATGATTTACAAACTGCTCGCCCAGATCTACATCGCTGCCGGGCGACGCGATCGGGCGCTCGTGCTGCTGCAGAACGCACTGAACCTGATTGCTTCCACGTATGCCAGAGGCATCGAAACCGGTATTCACGGAGGCAGCCAGTCGCAGGATGAGCGAGCGACCCGAGATCTCGTCGACGTCCTGAGTCAGCTGAGCGTCGACGCGGAATCGAATGCACGTTAAAGAGACCGCGCATCTGAGAAAAGCTTTGTAAACGACGCACTGTTTTGTGACCTGTATACTGGGCGTCTCTGTTGCATGGTCGCCTTGCCCCGTGCAGGCGCAATGCCCAGTGCTCCAGCGGGTGGTGGAGGTGGTGGTGATGATGGTGATGGAGCGCGCTTTGCAAGCGCCGCACCAGGCAGCATGCGCATTCTGCGCCTTGTAGCTGACTGGCAGCTAGCGTCTCGCAAAGCAGGCGTGCCGCTCAGTCAGCTCTCCTGGGTAGCAGACGAAACCGGCGAGACGCTGGTCGATGACGCGATCGCCTGGAGGTACGGTGGTATCCACCAGGCAAAGTACCAGTTCGCGATGCTGGCTGGACTTCGACCAGAGACCCGCAGCAAGCGCTGTGTTCCCGGAACGGCTGCATGGAGGTCGGTGTCCGCTAACGGCACCAGTGCTGTTGCCAGGTTTGCGATAATCGTCCCGAGAGTGGCCACGCTCCGCTTCTGGGTTGCTGCTAATGCAACCGGTTCAAGTTGCGGCCGCTCGACAGTATCGCTTTCGACCCTGAGCAGCTGCTGTTTCAGAGCGGGACCTGGCCATGCGAGCACCTCGCTTGGGAACAGGAGCGCCAGTTCGGGTGGCAACGTCGCGTCTGGAGGTCGCTGCAAAAAAGCGGCAGCCGCCTCGGCACGCTGTAGGGCGTCGGTTGCATCCGGAGACAGAATGCCTGCAACGGTGCGTTTGCGAATCACACCCGTGTAATGGGTGCGAGCGGTTAACTCTTGTCCGAGATAGCAGCCCTTGTCGAAAGCGATCGCTCCAAGCTGTTCAAAGTTACATTCGAGCGGTAACGACTGGCCCGGGACCACGTCCTGAATGCCCTGCGGAATCGCATGGAGCACGCGATGTGCCTCGGCAAGCCAGTATGAATGATAACAACGCTTGTGTTGGCCAGTTCCAGGCATCGTTGTGCAAGCTGGTGTCGACGACGTTAAGCACTGCCAGCGGCGCATACCCAGCACGGGGGAGCGCGGGTCGATCGCATGCATCTCCTCGTGACCGGCAGCGGAAACACGAGTTTCAACCTGTTTCACTGTCCCAGAACGAGTATCCGTGTTTGAACCGCTCCCCTGGTGTGCGAAAGCTTCCACATACAGCGTCGCAGGCAGGTGTTCCCATGCAACGCGCGCTCGCATTCGGTGCAACGTCAAGTGGCGGAGTGCGAGCCCCACGACTCGCCCGTCGATGTCCAAGTACACGCGCTCCGGGCCGTGAATCCATACCAGGGCTTCAAAAAGCATTCTGCCACGTCTATCAAGAAAGCAAGTGCTCGTACAAACCGGTCCCTGCTCGTTCGCATAGCGTGTCAAGTGCGCGGTGCAGAGACCGTGCAGAAACGGGGTTGTGTCGGGGCCACGGACCAGGACGAGCGCACGTCGCGGCCTTCGCGGTGTTGCTACCCGAGCGAATAAGTGTCGAATCCGCGGAAACCCCTCATTCGATTGCATCGCACGAGTGTCAGATCCAGTAGCTGCTTGCGTCGAGCGCTACCCAGCACGTTTGCAATGGACGCTGTTGTCGAGCGTTCGACAGCGTCGCCGCGGCTCGACGCTGCTGCAAGACTCGAAGGACTCGCTTACCCAGAGCAGTGAACACTGAACCCCTGTGTACCAGCACAGTCTTTTGGTTCTCCTTCGTTGTTCTCGCAGGTACTCAATAACAGTTATGGGTTGCGTACCTGGGAGAGACCGGCCGCGCGATGCGTTTTCGACGACAATGCTGGCATGCGAGCATGCAGCTGGACTTGTTGTACGGTCAGCAGGAGGATACATGGCCCTGTGTTTCGTCCTTATCCTGAACGTGGTGCACTGTCAGTGGAACTTGTAAATTCTCTATGTACTTGACTGTCTCATCGTCAATCCATTCTGCTCGATACGGTCTCTGAGAAATTCGAAGAAAGCAGCCATAGGATATGAAGTTTCCGTACCTTTCATCTGAGCTGTGATGAAGCGACACAACTAGCCAAAGAAACAAATGCGATTCTATAGGAACATGTCGCTCGTTGAATAACGGATAATTGATGTCGTACTGAAACAGCAACGCTGATTCCAGTGGGTATGGATGCTCGTCGCACCCGATGAGACTTTCTTCAGGAAATATGGTAGGGATGGATACGCGCTCCCAAACAAGAGCAAAACGCTGTCCTCAGAGAAGAGCACAGTGTGCATTCCGACCACACCAGTATCAGCCGCGATGCAATCGTGTCGTCACTTAGAAATCCCGAAACGAACAGGATCGCTCAAAAGCTCATCCTTCATCGACGCAGGTCGTGACTTCTGTTTCCGTTCCTCTTGCCTTCTCTTCGTCGGAATCGCTTTTCTTCGCTCATTAGCGGTCAAAGAGTAGGCAGCCTCGAGAGGCGTCACTTTGCTCGTTGCCCCAGCATATTCCGTCCAGTTTAATCCCGTCGAAGGTGTCTTCGCTATTGTTAGATGCCACGGCTACGCTTGCGTACGCAATAGATGACTCGTGCGCATACGTGAAAACGTCCGTCAACCAATGGTTCTCCAGCTTCACCAGCAGCGAAATACTGTGCTGCAGTCCGGCGTTTGCGTCGGAGCGAGGCGAAAGACCGCGCTCCTTTCTATGGGCGTGCTCGCGACACAAAAGGTGAACGAAGAGGAACTCGTGGCTTAGTCGACACGTACGTACTCTACGAAGGCGGACTTTTTTCCTACTGATTATCCAGTGCGTCTGAGTCGCGAGGCAGCAAATGGATACAGAGTACAGCGCTCGCATCCACGTCATCCCGCCATGTGAATGTGAGCTGAAACAGCACCGGACGAAGTTGAGGCGATCCTCCCGAAAATGGGATGAGAAAGGACGGCAAGGGAAAACATTCGGAGCGGAAGCAACAATCTCATACATTTATCCAGGCCACTTTATAAGAACACATCAACATGGAGAATCTTCCACAAAGTGTGGTTCAGGACGCCATCACGCATCGTGTAGCCTGTTGCTCCAGGAACGCTCGCACAGCTTCTCCAGTCTTGACGTATCTCGTCATGCAACTGTTTGGACGAGCTCCGGTCGCAGGGATGCCAGGTGTCAACATTCCTCTGGAATTTCTCGTTCAAATCTTCATACGAAAACTGATACTGGGCACAGAGGATGCAAAACGACCAGATCGTAGGATCAGGGATTCGTATAGATTCACTTACCAGAATACCTCGACGTTTCGCCGTGTCATCTCAGCAACTGAAATATGGTACACAGTTCAGGTGCCCAGAAGTATCAACCCAATCTCAAGGATCAAAACGACATGCGAGTCAATGTAGTGCGCTTCATGAAACGCACAATGCAGCGATGGTTTCCGTCGTACCCTCATTACATTCACCCAGAAAAGTCGGGACAAACCGAAGGCGCTCTCCAGCGGTGTTGATAGAAGCAAATAGCAGACTGGTGATGGCGGAAGCGATCGATATGGTAGGGAAAGTCGCTTGAGATCGTCCAAGCTCATGGTGTCACCTCTGACTGCGAGTCGGCGAAGGTTGCCTCTAAAAAACGAATGAAACGTGATGCCTCTCTTCCGTGCATCTCTCGCTACAACTCTCTTCTGGACGGAGCCCGCGAACCCGAAGCGAATTCCCTACCCCAAGTCGGGCGCTCTGGACTCCTCAGACACCTATACGACGTGATGCGCATGCCCTACATCATGAGGCATCACATCACTGCAGACACTTTTGTGGAATACTGTACGATCTTTATTGTGAGCTGCGGCTGATCTAAGCATGAAACTAGGAAGCACTCACAAAAAGTTCGCATGGAGCATAAGCGATACGATTTCAGTGTTTCTCGTTTCCAGGCACGATGCGGAAAAAGGTTTCCGGACACGATGAAGCGCTGCGCACTAGCCATTTTCATTCACTTTTCTGAAACTCGAGCCTGACCCCAGCAACAGGACTCGCTTTCAACCGATCCGGGGAGAGGAAGAGAAAGAATTCGTGGTAGGTATAGATCCGGGGGTTTCGGGTGGTCGTACGCGTTGCCCCAGGCCCGACATCACAGGCACGGCGCCAAAGACCTGAACAGAAAACAGATGAACCCCCTCAACTTTTCCAGGGCTCGGTATCATCCCACATCGGGCGTGACAGACGCCAATTTGCATACGTTCAAGTGGAATGACGGTGTCGGGAACCGTCTCGATGTTCTGCGCCCCGTACCGATCGGAAACAGATGTTATGTGCGCTTTCTTCGGAGCGTCGATGATCGTCCCAGAGGCTCACACGGACGCTCTCTGGCAGGAGCACATGAAACGCGCGGGGATCGTCGCCTGTTTCTGTCGCATGAATGCAAGCAGCGTGCAATCTCTAACTTGTCCAATGCATTGGAAAAAGGAAATGCCCCATAACTCGCGTCGGTTGATAGAAGCTTCCAGCGCTGGACTTGCTGGAATGTGCAGGGATTCCACACCCGATCCCTTGACGAGAGCGCAGAACAAGTGCAGGAATTGATGCTGCTCGACTCCCATCGTTCGATTCATTGGGATGTATACGCAACACGGGCACAGCTGCAAAATGAAGCAGCATAGGAGAGCGCAAACAGATCTGGATGCTTCAAATGGCATCCGATAAGCTGATCGAGTCTCAGCTGGCGAGGCGGTAGACGGCAAGCCGCTCGCTACAGTATGCTTGGACGAGCAAGTGTCCACCCGAGCACTTTCCGCACCGGGCATTGAAAACCTCGATCAACACCAGGACGTGTCTTGCTCGTCTGTAATGTGAACGGGTTTGTGCCGAACTGCACTCCAAGGTAATCAATTTTATCTCTCTATGCACGTATTGTGCGGAGACGCTACTGACTTTCGATTCAAAAATCAGTCCCATGCGAGAAAGAGCACTGGGTTCTCGTTTCGAGCACGCCACCGGTACGGCACATTCCAGGATTTCAGCAAGCCTGGAACGCTGCACGCAAAAATGACGTGAACGATTTTGCCCGGTAATTGGAGAACAAAAATGGTGTTCCACCATTCGATATTACAAAGCATACTGGTGCAGTGGGTTGCGCTATCGATGCACCCTTTCGATGATGAGTGGGTTCCAGCGGGTCAGTTCGTCCGCGATGCCGCCACGTAGCGCTCCTATGCAAGGGGTGCGAATGCTCCTGCGTACCCGCGGGCGCCAGATGACGGGCAGACAGGCAAAGTGACCGACCGATTGTCCGTCCGTCCCGCTGAATGGCTGAACGCGTGACTGTCCGTACATCTGCCTGTTTGTCTTTTTCATGTTAGGATTGATAGCGCCAGCATCGGGGCGGCAACGTTGAGGTTTCGGGATCATCATGCACACACAGGGTGATAAACTTTACGCAGCCCCACTCTGGAGCGCTTTCATGCCAGCAGCCTCGGATATCTGCTCGTACGTCGGTACACCATACATCTCTCCGTACAGAACCACGGTCGGGCGTGAGCGCAACATCCTCGTTGCTACGCGGAAAATGTCCTTCTCTGTGACTTTTTCGATCGCAGCGTACAAAGTAGCTGGTTCTACGTACTGGCCCGCGGTGAGAATTTGCCGTCCGAGGTCCTCGCACACCACGGTGCTACTCTCGAGATTCATAAAAACTGAAGCTTTGGTTTGATTCTTGGCTCGCACCAGTTCCGCACGCGTGACCTGCCCCATCTTGGCAATCTCTTCACAGATGATTTCCGCCAACTCCGGCAGGCGGCCAGACTCCGCACTCGCGTGGATCCCAAACAGACCCGAATCGGTATAGCAGTGATTGAAACCAGTGCATGACTGCACCCAGGGATGCCGATTCAGGATACCCGTATAAAGTCGCGAGTACATGCCCTTACCAGGTCCGCCAGCTGAAAAGGACCCGCCGCCTCCCAAGAGGGTGTTCAGCACCGCCACCGGAATGAGGTCGGGATCCGACCACGAGACCGCCTCACAGGCAACGGCGATCTGGGCAAGTCCGTCGCCGTCAAGGCGCGCTTCACCCCCAGTGTAATGCGACGCCATATCCACCACGGCCTTGTCCGCGGGTGGACGTGGCAACCAGCCCAGGGCTCTCTCGGCAACGCGCAGCAGCTGCTCGTGGCCAATACCGACCGCTGCAACCACAATATTGCCTGGATTCTGTAATCGCTCGCTGAGAAAACGTTTGACGACTTCTGGAGTCAATTTCTTTCGCCTTTTTTCGTTCATGAAAAGCGGTAGGCCTAGATAATGTCAAAAGATTGGTTAGTATCACGTTCTTGTTTCACGTAACGAAATGTGGGTGCGCTCCGACACAGTCAGAGCCTCGCGACCTTCGAAAAGGGTTCCACTCTGCCTGCTCTAGCGCGCATCCGATGGATTCTCCGTGAGCTGGCCGGCTCGATATCATCGAGCGACCACGAGGCGACACAGCACGTGCCGGCCGGTGGCAGCCGACTCACGCTTCTCATCCGAGCGAGAAGCAACATCTTATTCTCCGAAGCGGTACCAGCGGTGCAGGTGGCAAATGCGTGAAAGAAACGCACACCCCACCGCACTCTCTATGCCGAAGTTGCTTCGGTTGCCACCAGCGAAAATAAATTTCACAACTTACCTAGTGTGTTGCCCTGATAGGCAGTCGCGTGGAGCGCTTCCACCAATTGTAATTGCGTGTCCTTGCCCATCGCGTGTTCCTGTTCGTATTCGATCACTTTGAGCGCGTCCTGCAACTCCGCTCGGATGCCATCATCGAGGGCGGCGGAAACCTCCCCGTACGCCATGAGCTGCGGACGCACTGCCGCCTCACAGACAAGGTTTATGAGCTCAGGAGCGGCGTCTCGTAAGCACTCCCCAGTAAAAGCAATAGACTCGCGTGCCGCTGCACAGCCAACAGAACCTCCGGTGCGTTCAATATCCTGCGCAAGTCGAAAACGGGAGCGCTCGAGCGTTGCCGAACGGAACGCCAGTGTCTCTAGTGCGTGCGTACTCCCAGCGGTGAAAAGATCCTCGTACCGAGATCCAGCATTAAAATAAACGCCGAACGACGTCACCAGATCGTTTGCCGAGTGCGCCTTGGGCGAGGCGTTCACAGGCGTCACCACCCGCACGCCATTGTCCAGGAACGACACGCGACATCCGCTGGGTCGTGGAGTTGCTTTGGCGGCCTCGGGTGCCGGCACACCGGCCAGAGGGCTCGACAAAGGTACCTCAAACCCAAACCAGCCTTGCAACTTGCGCCAAACCCATGGCGGGCGCCCGCTCTCTGCCCCGCTTTCGCTACTCGGGGAGGTCGCTTTGAGCGTGGAGAAGCGGGCCCCGCGCAGACTTGCAGCAATGGAGTTGCGCAACCGACCCGACGGCCAGGCCGCTTCTGCGATCCCGCGAGATGCAAAGCTTAACATAACCAAGCGCAAAGGTTACTACACGCACCCTCGTTCAGCACTCGAGGGGTACTTGCTTTTCGAACGCGCCGCTTCTGTAACGCGCTACGAACGCGGCTGCTCACGCGCGGTGTATCGCTCAGTGCGGCGGCATCGAAGGGCGCCTCAACGGCGTCATCGGCTACTGAAATGGTGAGCACATCGCAGGGTCTTTTTCTTTTAGTCTTTCAACACAATTACGTTCCACGTCCAGGTGTGTATCATTAGCTGCTTTTACCCGGGTTATAGCAGATGCGTTCAAAGTGCGTTCATTGGAAGAAATAAAAAGTCCAAGGGAATGGGACGGGTACATAAGTCGAGGCTTTTGGAGGCATAGAGTCACGGCTGCTGGACAAAAAAACGAATAAAATCTTGTTGTCGCTTACTTTCTAACAGATACGAGCACGTGACGACGAAAGAGAAGAAGCAGATGCGAGATAGGTGAGAAAACGTGTACGCGCCCGACGGGACAATGACGAGACCGCAGTGGCCCGTCGGGCACGAGTTCGATGAACCCCTACAGAGGCGAGTTCCACCAGAGGCAATAAAAGCATGGCGTTCGTGAAGCGATACTTGAACGCTGCTCTCAGTATGAGACGATATGGTGTGCTGGAGACGATATGCGCGGAGCTGAACCGTTCTAACTATGCAGGGGCAGCTTCTGCTACTCGAATTGTACCTGGATGAGCTGAAACCGATACCAGCCGGCCGGGTCAAAAAGGCTGGCAGGCATCTGTGACTGTGTGTGTATCTAGAAACTCTATGGTCGCCGAACTTTTTCCGTCTTACTTCGAATCATATTACTCGGGCGTTAACGACTCCCGGAGAACCCGGGACGCTGCAGTATCCGATCGTCTACCTGTATGTCTATGACTCTATCCGAGATTGAGAGTGCGGGTAGGAGCTGAGGTCTACCCCGACGGTTATTGGCAGCACTCGTGTGTCGGGCGAACTCTGTACCGAGTCGTCGCTCACATGCCATGGGTGTGTGTGTGTGTGGGTGTGTGGAGTGAACGCTTTAACATTCGGGACGCAGTTGGATCTCAATAGCCTGCATTTGTATGTGGGTAGGATCTAAACCAAGTCTTCTCACAGTTTTCCTAGCAGTACTCGTGTTTCGGGCGGAGTCTAGATCGATTCGTCGCTCATATATCGTAGAGGGGTGCGACGGACGCTTCAGCGCTTGTCTCGCGAACTAGCAGAATACGAAGACCTGGCATTCGTGGAGAATCTCACCCAATAACGTTGCAAATGCCCACGGTGGCATACACCTACATAGAGTACTTGATAGGATCCCTTTTCCAGTATTTTTTTTGTATCTTGGAACAGCAGCTCAAGTTCCATACAGGAGCGGCCTCTTCGTAAAAGCCGCACACGAAACAGCTTGCCCGAGGTCAGATCATGTCATCGGTCCTGCCGAGTTCACTTGTGCGATATGTCGGAAAGGTGCTGCTGAGGAGACACTGCGAGCTCTGATCGCGCCCAGGAGAGAAGCGTGAAGGACGCTCTTCGAGGGCAGGCACGCGGCGACTTGTCAGAGCACTGGTCGATGCGCACTCGCATCAGCCATGCTGGAAGTTTTCTTTTCCGGATAAATTGCGCATAGTATGCAAGCTCGATTCGTTTCCGTCTATGAAGAGTCTTTCTTCTTCGATGCAAACGTGAGCGCGGCACCGGCAATGCTCAAATTGTCCTCGATCATGCGTACTCAAGGCAGTGTGCCTGAATTCCTGCTTTTTCGAGTGCATTCGGAGGTCCATCAGCGTTTCGTGTTTGTCGGTACAGACGCATGCCAGAGGTGCAATCGGAGCCGGCGCCGAATCCGTCGAGAAGCTGCACTTGACGGGCTTGCACTACTGAGTAGCTTTTTGACGCTGCAGCCTCAAGAAATCGATGCTACAGCCCACATACGTCGAGGGCCGCATACGCGCTGTATTCTCGACGAGTCCGCGTTAAAAGCGCACACACCTTGGCGTTACGCTCAATAGCTGGTCAGCTGCCTCGCTCTGCGCAGTAGTGTACGTGAGCGGGGCTCTGGAATGGGCCGCATCTCTGCAACTGAGGCATTCAACACGAAAATGCACCCGTCGGCCGCTGGGGAGCATGACCGGGCGGCTTCAGACCTCGAATCGATCATTCGATTATCCCCTGAAAGGGTGCTTTCTTTACCCGTAAAGCTGCCTGCTTTCCCTATCCGTTTGGGAGGTTTTTCCCCGAATGCAAGTACCTCATCCTCAAATGCCACGTGAGAGGCCCAGGTCTCGCGGCATGCCACCGCGGAGTCGCTCGCTGCTGCACATTCTCCGTCGGCCAGGACGCGCCCTCTAGCGCTTCTCGAACTCCTGTCGTAAGACTTCGCTCTCCCGAGCCGCCTCGCGCGCCTCTTCCTTCAGCACTTTCGACTCCTTCTCTAATATTTCGTCCTCCTTCTTTTTATACTCTGGCTCACGTTCCACACGAGGGGTCCGGTACACTTCCTTCTCAGCAGGGTCCGGGTTTTCGTAGAGCTCCTCCTCGTACTTCAGGCCGCTGACGTACTTGTCGAGCTCCTTCTCATCATCAATTTTCGGAGCTTCTTCTCCTTTGTCCGTAGGCTTCTCACGTATCTTTGCGATGCTTGGGGACGTGCCTGGAATGACCGTCGCGAGCAGGCCTCCCAAAATGATGTGCGCCCCTGCGCGGAGTAGCGAACGGCGGTCTGGATCCGGTACCCTAACTTGCATACGAATAGGACACTTTGAGCCATTCCAGTGTTTAGGTGCACTTTTCACAATAGCTCCATGACTTACAAACATGATGTTACGTTCTCGCAGATAAAAAACGTGCAGGTTCCAGGCCCGTGTCCCACGCGAGTCCCCAAGGGTACAAGTGGATCTCGCGACGGCGTGCGCATCGCCCTCGCGCGCTCGCGGATCCACGCGCAGCGCCTCCGCGAAGGCCATGGCCTGTAACGCACCTCACGGTGTTCGTTGCTCCGTGCGAATTGCGGTGCACGCTTTGCTGGTATGGACTTGAGCCTGCAGACACCGTGCACAGCTGACACTCGAACAGAAGGACCAACGGGTGCCCGGTGCGTCGTCTACACGAACGACAGCGCATTGCCTCGCGAGTGTCCGAGCAAATCGCAGCTTCTGCTTTGCGTGCGCGCTCGATGCATGCACGAACATCGACATCGAGGCCGATGAATCTATTGGGAATGTTCGCAGCATTTGCTGATTTGTCTTAAGGGTACAGGATCGATGAATCTACTGGAAAGGGTAACATCTGTTGCGAATTCGTTTCACGGATACAGAATTCATGGATCAATTGGGCATGCTACCAGCATTTGCTCATTTTTTCAAGGATATTGGATTGGTGAATCTACTGGAATCGTTATCATCTGTTGCAGAGTTTTTTCAAGCGTACGATCTATGAATCTACTGGGAATGCCCCGCGCGATCCCCAGTGGCGTTCTGCACGCGTTTTCGGCACCTCGGGGGCACGCCCCGCTGAGGCGCGCCCTCGCCAGCGATGCCGCCTCGCGCACAGGCGTCGGTTGCACCTGGAGCGTGCGAACGCCCCGCCCGCAACACACGGAGCGTGCCGGGTCGAGTGTCGCTGCGAGCGTGTGTCAGCTCTGGTGCACAGCCAAGCTCGGTATCTGAAGCTCATTGGACTGCACTGCACGAAAGCGGGCAGCGTGCAAGGCGGTTACTCTCTCAAACGGAGTGGTTCTATCGTATTAACCTTGAGGGACTCGGCCTCGACCTGAATTTCCATGGCATTTGTGAACGTTGCAAACACGCGCATCAACAGACTTGATTCGCTGGGGTACAGGCACCGCAGTTGGTCGCACGCGTTTCCGCAGCGCCGTGCGTGGAGTCGTGCCAGTACACGTCGTGCACAGTGCGAGGCGTCACTGGTTGCTCTGAAACCGTATACGTCATACCACCTGGCGCGTTGGTTGGCCAAAGAGTGGGACAACTACGACCAGCACTTGGCAAATCCGCCGTTTTGGGCGCACATCAGGGTGAGTTACCGGCCCCTACCCTGGGAATTTTTGGAAGGCCACGCCTTTTACGTGGAATCGATTTACACCTATGCACCGAAGCTTCCGTATCGGGCGACTATTATCAAAATCACGCGAAATAGCGACGGTGCGTTGGAAACGGAGTCCTACAAAGTCGAAGGCGTTGAACAGTTCTACACGGCTGCTTTCGATCGCAGCAAGCTCGCAGAGCTCGTTCGACAGGCGCATCCCCGGCACACCAATCGATGCGTGAAATTGCCGGAAGCATGCAATGCCGTCTTCGAATGGGTCGAAGCCGAACAGCTGTACCGATGCAAAACTCGACCTGGATGCAAGTGCATGGTACGACGTGGTGATCGCGACAGCTATCTCGATGCACAAATGACGCTCTCGGAGTCGCGCTGCACGGCACTGGATATCGGCCGTTGCCCACAAACGCATGAACAGCTCTGGGGGGCGGTGGCAGGGCCGTTCGATTTTGTGGTGCGAAAGTCGTGGAGCGACGAGGTGCCGCTGCCACCGGCTGCCATGGACTGGTGAATCGGTCACGAGTAAAGCAAGCTGCTTCGTAAAACATAACGTCCAAGGTTGTTGGATTGCATTGCAAAAGATGGATCGTGGTTTCTGTTGAATTCGTGACGGGAATCGTGCCCGAGGATTTGGATGCGTGGGCGAGCATCAGTAGCGGCGAGTGTGCCGCTACCGCTCGAGGTATTGATTTGCTGGCGTTCTCACGAACAGCATCAGAGGCTCGCCTCAAAGGGCGCTGCCGATGATAAAACGCTGGACGCCATTGTTCGCTCGGCGGGTCGCCACGGCCAGTAGATAACGACGAGCGCAACGCGTACGCTAGTGACTGCATAAAGTCGCTCTCGCAGCACAGTTGCGCTCCTCCGGCAAATTGGCACGCTGTTCTCGTTGCTCTCATATCGCGTCAACCAGGACGGTAGAGGCGATTTGCTGCGCAAATAGCGGGTTTCAGTTCTCCATCGAAACCACCCGAACGGGAACCGGGTCACAACCGAATGGCCTGCAGAGTCAACTTCTGCTCCTTCCTGGACATGACATATCGGTCTGCACTGGACAGCAACGACTTGAGTTAGATTCGTGCCTCTTTGCGTTCTCAGCTGCCATCGCATACCAACAAACAGCGCACCACGATAAGTGCGCATCAAACCGGCATGTCGCTCGATGCTCGGGCGGAAAACCTCCCGCACGGAGCGCAGCCGCATCCTCGTCAGGTATCAGCAGCATGAATGCGCGTAGTAAGCAACTTGAGGCGCTGCATGCACCCAGCTGTCCACAGTATGCACCATGACATCGAATCGTGAACGGTGCCGGAGCGCTGCATCGGGCTAGATATCCTGCGAGTACTCGATTGTCGCCATAGACCAGAGCGCCAGCCATGGTAACCCGGCGCATGCGCCTTCTTGCCTACAGCGCTAAACGATTCTTCTCTTCGATCACAGAGCTGGAGTCGCTCCTACCGCTTAGACTCCCCGGGTATCGAGCGTATGAGTTGCGCCTGCCGCGTCGTCGACTACGCAAGTCCATACGCAGCACGCCAGGGAATTGGCCCTTGAAGGCTCGTATAAACGAAACATGATTTTGAGAGAAGAAGCATGGATGATCGTGACTGGTGAAACCACGAAATCTGGTGCAGCACGCAACGCTACGAGACCACCACCACGATCACGACAATTATCGAGATGACCTGCAACCGACAGCGCGTTTCACGTATGGTCTTCCAACGCAATTGTATTCCGCGTCCAGGTGCGTGTCGTCAACTGCTTTTCCCCAGTTAATAGCAAATGTGTTGAGGGTGCGTTCATTTGAAGAAATAGAACCTAAGAGAAAGGTACAGGTATAAAAGTCAATAATCCTGGAGGGTCGGTGTCGGCGGGATCGACCAAAAAAGAAGAGAATGCTCTTTTTGCCGACCATCGAGCGAAGAACATCAAGAAACGACGACGACGACGATGACGAAGAAGAAGCAGCAGCAGCAGCAGCGCGGTGATAGATGAGAAACGGTGCTTAGCCGACGACAAAAGTCCGGAAGGCGTCTGTGGCCGGGTGTCTATTGATACACGATACCGCTGTGGTGCATTTTTGGGTTTTTTCGATCACTAGAAATTACTGAACAATATGGACAACGTTGCTGTCCAGATCGCCCAGCGACGACGCACGCAGCCGGCACGCGAGCACTCGAGTCACAGAATCCAGCGCGTCCGGGTACCAGCAAAACCTTTGGGGTTCGTTTTGCAAACGTGTGCTTCAAAAACGTTGTGACTGAGCGCTTGTCTCAACTTTATCACTAGAAGGTACTGACAGAGGCTCTCAGAGTGGTGTCAGTCCCCGGAGTGCGCTGCCTCGTCGCCAACGCCGAAGACTGCTCACGACGGGTCACAAGCAGCGCACCGCCGGGGAGCACCCGTTGCTGCCACTACAGCGACAGCAGCTCTAGCCCTGACCAACGCATATCCATGCAGCAGAGCGTCTTGGAAGCTTTTCATGAGACCTTAGAGTCTGGTGCAGATAGAGAGAGCATCCCGAGGCAAACGTCTGTTGAGGAGCTCGCGCTCCTGGACGAGTTGGATCGACTTGCGCGCCTGCGCTCGTCAACACCGCCGTGCGAGGATGACCAAGGCGGCAGCTCGCTACGAAGACCCGCGGATTGGCCAGATGGACAGCTACGCGAGCGTTCCCCGAGTCAGCACGCGTCGCTGGATCCCCGCAGCGAGCGCTCAACCGATCACGGTCATAGCCAACGTCTCGCTACCGAGCCATTGTTCGAGAACGATGCACATGTGCGCTTCGTTCGAGACGGCAGGGCACATCGCTCGCGGAGGATGCGATTCATCGGCTCGTGCGGCTCACGTGGCCACTTACCTCTAACGCGCTCTACATCGACGCTCACGGACCTGGGTCGCCAGTACGCCATCGAGGAGATCACATCGGTATCCGCCCAACAAAACGCTGGCTTCAACGCTTCACCGCGCATACAGCAGCCAGCAGTAGCAACGCCGCGGCGTCGCGGGTATCTGCGGAGTTTTGCGGCGACGACCAGTTCCGGAGAGCTGGAGCAACGTCAACAGCCCACACCGGATGTTCTCAATACAGCGATTATTGGGCGAGTAGCGACCACCGTTGCGGCCGACTGGACTGATGATTTCTGCTTTCCTGATCGCATTCCTCAAGAACAGGTTATGGATCAGAGGCCCCAGTTGCCAGATCATGCAACCATGGGGCTGCACCCGCTGTTTCGAGTGCCCTCGGCACCGACACTCACTTCGAGCGCCAGCGGCGGTATAACGCGCGGATCGGGTGTACACCAGTCGAGCCCCAGTGCGAGCCTTCGATCCACATTTCGCAACCAGAGGAAGCCTGATGTCACTGTCAACGGATCTGAAGCACCCGCATCGAATGAAAAGCTCTTCTCAGGGTCAGTGCCTTTGGCCATGCGAGCGCACGCCACCGGTCAGGTGCAGCCTTCACCGACAGTCGGTGTTGCGGGAAGCGCAGCGGGCGGTGAGCGCTCCCCCGCTACAGGCCGCAACCGGTCCAATATGAACACTCCCGAGACACTAGTCGCTGCGTCGCTTTCCCCGCGAACCCGAATGATCATGCGTACTGGTCGCCTCGCCGACAATCTGTGGCTCGGCGTCCGTGCTCCTGCTCCCAAAGTTGCCCGTGAACTGTCTGCAGTTTTTGATGGGCAACGCCAAGGAAGGCAGTCAGCGTTTCCTCCAGCGCACCGGAGCCGGTCGCCTGAGCGCAAAAGCCCCGCGTCAGGCGCCGGCTTCCGCGTGGAACCCGCCTCAGCACCACCAGCGCTGCGTGGTACTGTGCCGCTTTCTCCGCTGCCTAGTGGGCCTGCAAAACAACCAAGTCCGACCCCATCTCTGGCGTCGACCCAGAGCACCTCTACGGAGGACTCAGAGTCCGCCTCTGACTCCGACTGGGACGCCGAACTCGGTCACCAGTATCAAACATCGACAGCTGGCGAGGCTGGCGCTCTCAGCGACTTCATACCCGCGACGTATACGTTTGACGGGAGCGCTGGTGCCCCCAGCACTTTTGAGGACGGTGTGATACCGGCGTTTTTTCGCATTGTTGATCGTGCTCGTGCGCTATATCGCGGACGAGTCATCATGCGGTATCCACGTCCATCATCGTTGGTGTTTTTACGTCTCCCCGAGACGCGAGCTTCGCAGCTTGCCGAGAAGGAGCTCGAATTGTGGCTGATCGGACTCGTAACGTCGAGCCTTGGCTCACCCTTTGAGCATCCCCTAATCCCGCCACCAGTGCGTCAGTGGGTCCAGAGTCCCGCCAATCTACAGAAACTGTCCGGACTCGGGGAGCACTCGAACGGAAAGCTGCTTCGAGCATGCAGTGACCTGCACAGTTACATGCCCTGGGTACCTCTGGTGGCGCTCAGTATCACACAAGTCAGCGAATGTGTTCGCAGCTGCCGAGCACGGCGGCGAGCCAAACTCGCCTTTGCGAACCTGCAGCGCTGCCTGCTGCTGGTAGACGCACTTGGCATGCAGCCGGACTGGCTCCCGGTACTCGAACCGTGGCTGGCGTCGTATCTGTTTCCGACGCTCGGCACGCTCCTATTCCGTGTATATACACAGGCCCGTATCGACCGAGGTGGAATACCGCATCTGGTGACGCTTCTGGACCGAACGCTGTCAAGTCTGAGCTCCCAGGCTAGTGCCTCGGTTCGGTGGCAGGCGCGTCTGATCATTGCCGAGCTCCTGCTGCAGTTTGGCCCCGACTTGGATGCCCCGCTGAAGAAGACCTTCTGGGAGCGCGTTTGTCGGGACGCGTTGCATTGCCTCGGGCATTATGCTGACGTGCTTACCGCTGAACTCGAGAGCACGACAGCAGACCTGGCACCGGAAGCAGAGGACGCGTCGAGTTTGTCAGCGCAGCAGCAGTCCATGGATTTGGTAGCGCCCGATGGACACGGTGTTCAGGCAGCAAGCTTCGGATCCATTCAAGTAATTGCCAGGGCAGCGTGTTTACTGTACTGGCTACTCCAGGGCGTATCTCCGTTCAACTTAGAGCCGTTGGATTATGACACCGCTGCGTTGTATGATGCATGGGCGACGACCTTTTGGCAGCTTCCCCAGGAGCTCCGGCCCCATCTCCACAGCCCGGATGCTCTCTGCGAGTTTCTCATCCAGAAATGTTGTCCGCTGCTTCCGCGACACTGTGAGTCTCGCTACCGCTGCTCGACAGTGCTCGGACACCGTGCGAGCCTCACTGGACACTATGGTGAGGCTGAGTCGCATTTCTTTGAAGCACTCGTGGTGATGCACGGGTGTCCGCCGTTGGTGGACGCTTCGCCCTGCGTTTCGGAGTTTGCACAGAGCGTACTCGAGCGTTACGCCGAGTGTCTACGACAGGGAGCCAAGTACCGATACGCTGTTGCAGCGCTAACCGCGGCAGCAGACGCTTTTCTTGAGCGCACGGGGCAGAGTCCGAACCTGCTCCTCCAACGAATCAGTGAACTGGCACTCTCCGAGCAGGACTACGTTCGAGCGATTCAGGCGAACATCGCGCTGCTCCGAGCAGTCTCCTTAGAAGGACAACTCCTGCAGGCGATTCACGTCACGCTCCGTCTGGGGTATGTGCTCGTAGAAGCCGGTTGGTTCATTCGTGCTGAACAACTCCTAACCGCTGTATGGCATGCGCTCGAAGATGCCGCAGCCTCTATAGCATCAGCGACACAGGGCACCAGCTCTGAGCCATTGCTCACCTCGTTGACACGCGAGGAAACACGCATGAACCTCAGTAGGTCAACAACGGAAACGCCCTCCCGCACCAATTCAGAGCGCAGTGACTGGTTACCCTGGGACCCTGCGGAGAGACGGGTACCATCTCCGAGTGCTCGTACCGAGAGACGCACGATAGAGTCGCATCTCTCGGATATCCTGCTGCTTTTAGCGGATGTTCGAATTCGAGCTGGTCGCTTAGCGTCAGCATTTCAACCGCTCATGCAGCTCCAGCAGTTACTGCCTCCAGCTCGACAAGCAATCATTCACCGCAAACTGGCTGATATCTGGTTGCGTCTGGGGAATCCGGTCGCCTGTCGACAAGCATATCTGCGCTATTTGGCCATGAGCTGTGCGGGCACCAGCACCAGCACCAGCAAAGGCGCTGCTGTGGCGACAAGCGCAGCGTCTGCAGGTGCTCCTGCGCCTTGTCAGGTTCTGATGTCGACTGCGCAAGCGCCGCAGGAGACCAGCAACTACACACCGAAGGACGTTGCATCCGCTACGGAAAGCCGTGCAAACGCGCGAGACTCACTGCACATGCAGTCCATTGAGGTAGAGCGTCTGCCTGGACATGATACATTTCCCGCTGCTGCTGCTGCTGCTGCTTCGACAGCTGCCTGCATCGACAACCTCGATAGAGCGCGAACGTTCCAGTTGGTACGAGGTCGCGCCCCGCCAGAGGCAACGATTCTTGCGTTGCTGTACGAGGAACAGTTCCTCGATGCGCTCGCCGAAATCGACTGTGCGATGGAAATGACGAGCTTTCGACGGCTCCGTAACTTGGCTCGTCTGATGCACCTTCGTGGACAAGTTCTTCGCGAGATGGCGTACCACCTGGACAGTGGGAGCGTTCTACAGGCAGCACTACCCGCGAGTGTGACCATTGAGGTGCTTCCGCAGCTACGTCTCAGTCGATTGCGTTTGGTACCTCCACTCAAACTTGTGCAGCAACTACCCGATGCAATGCAGCGCACGTGGAAACGATGGTTGGCGGAATCCATCCGGTGGGCTTCCCCAGAGCCGCCATCTCCAGTCGACGTGATCAAAGCAGCCCGTCTCTCGTTTGCTGCTGCTGCCTATCTCTATAGCGTTATGGCGGATGAAATCTACGCGGCACTATCCACGGTCGCCGCTCTTCGAATGGGCATAGAGTGGGCGCTTCGCCGCTTTGTGCGAGCTGAACCCGATAGCACGGCGCCTGCAGCTACATACCAGGAAGGTGGAGCGCTCACCAAGGCTCCCGCCAACGACAACGACAACGACGATGCGGAACAATGCGAAGAACGGCTGCTTGAAGCTGCGAGTATCTTCATGGAGACGAACATGGTGCAGGCTTCCATGGAAGTCAGCATAACAATGGCGCAACTGATGATCCTTCGCCAGCAGCCCGAGGCTGGCGTTGCATTCCTACGAGAAGCCTGGGCGACCTTCTCTTCGCTCTATGTTGACGCGCGGAACGGGCGGTTTGCATTTACGCGACTGGCTTCACCGCTGTTGCTGCGGGAGCTGCGTCAGCTGCTCAGTCGGATGGTGCTGGTGCTGTATTGTTTGCCCTCAGCGGTCGTGCTGGAGTTGCACGCGATGCTCGATATCCATAACCAGCTGAGTTTGGAAACGGTACTGGCAGAGGCACGTTCCGCGACTCGCACCGGGTTACGTAGTATGCCGCCAGTGTTGGGGCAGTCATCCGCCCTGGCACGATACCGCAGCTCTACGGACGCGAGCGTAGAGCGCAGCACCAATGCAACCAACGGTCCAGGCGAGAGCGCTGCGAAAGCATCCGCTTCACGCCACTGCTCCGAAGCTCCCAAGACGACACCTGCTTCATCATCATCTTCTTCTTCTAGTGTGACTGCAACGCGCCCAAGGCGTACAGCGCCACCAAGAGCTCGTATTGCAAATGGTCTCGGAAGCAGCGCTCCTAACTGGACCGCGTCTGAACTGCCGGACGTAGCCAGCTCCAAGCATCCATGGAAACGTATTGGTGCTTTATGGCGTCAAACAAAGAGGGTATTGGGGCGGGGCATGCCGCGCTCTAGTCGCCCTGAGCGCCAACCCGAACCCGCAGTCGCACTGGGCACAAACGACGCGGTATCACGGCAGCCGTCGACCTACTCGCCAGTGCTGCAGCGTCAGCAGGCGCTGCATCCTCAAAGACCCACTGACCATGGACAACAAACTCCATTCTCAAGATCGATTAGAGCGTCGAAGTCGAAACAGACGGCTGCAGCGCCGGGCGCTCGCGGAGAAGCGGCACCCAGTACACCAGTATCACTTGCATCCAGTGCGCTGCAACGCACAGCGTCCCAGAGAGCGCCTCGGGTGCAAGTGTCCGACGACAGAGCACCACCACTGCAACAGCGCTCACGCGTGAAGACGCCAACAACACCAGCGCAGGTTGCAGTAGCCACCGAGGTCATGGGTGCATCGGCAAAGCGCAAGTCGCCCTGGCACCAGATCCTTCGCCAGCAACGCGATATACCCCAGGGTAAGCGTGACGATGCCATGCTTTCGAGTCGCTCGTTGTCGAGTGGAAACAAAGCTGCCGGCACCCGTACTGCTTCATCGGAAACGCGTGATATGTCGTCGTCGTCGTCGTCGTCGTCGTCGACACCTGCGCGACTGGTCCACCAAACTACCGCTGCACAAGCACGCCAGCATTGCACCAGCACTAGTACCAGGAGCACGCTGGCAGGCGCTCAACGCGCTGGCACGTCCACAGCAGGGCGTCTTTTGCTGGCCACGGCATCGAGTAGCCACGCAGGTAGCGTGCCGGGCATCCAGCACGCCGCTGTATCCGAAGCAACTGAACTCGGACCGCTCTTCTCTCAAGCTTGCAACCAGATCGTCCGCGACGTCCTCGACGATACCAAACGAAGCGAGACAGCACAGTTATACGCGCTGTTGCAGCAGCTCGACTGGTATGAAGCGCATTCTCCGACGATGTTGAACGCGCTTTTTGGCTCGGATGATCCGGTACAGGTCGCATGGGCCATGCAGCAGCGCTTCGAGATGCAAACCGAGCGCTATCGACGAGGTGAGGTCTCCACAGCGGAACTCGCTCTCGCTAACGAGGAATCCCTGGAGATCTGGTTGCATGAAATGGGAAAGCTCTCGGAGGTGCATCCTGCGGCAGCAGCGCAGTCGATAAGCCCCACTGCACTCGACAATGTCGTTGCTCGGCAGGTCGACAAGGCGCATCGCCACGTGAATGCAGCAAACGCACCGGTTGCTACAACGAATACGACAAGTGCGCGTACTTCTTGTACTGCTTCTGCTTCTGCTTCTGCTTCTGCTTCTGCTATGCCTCATGATCAGCACGATGGCGAGCGGTCGGCAGGCGCGAACGTGCACCTTGCGAGTACGCACGGCACGGCAGCGTTTTCCGCTGCTGCTGCTGCTGCTGCCACCAGCGCTGCCGCACCTTCACCGTCGTCGCTACCGGCGCTGACCAGTACAGCACCGGATCTGCTCTTCATATGCAATGTAGGAGGCCTCGTCTGTGTCTACAACCTACAGAACGGTTTCCGGTACCTGTTTACATGGGAACCTTGTCAGTTTCGGGACGCCGCCAGCGACACCTGCCTCAACGGCTGGTTCCTGCTCCCGCACAGCGCAGCAAGCGATGAGCTTTCCGCGGGACATGCGCTTCCGCCTTCGCCACCTGTAGATGCGCTATGTCCCTTGCAGACGCTGCATGCCGCGAGCGCACTCTTCGTGCCTATCACGACCATGGAGGCGTCTCCTTGGGTAGTTTGCCCGAAAAATCCACAGCCGATACCCTGCTCCACTGCTGATCATCAGCGTCGTGAGCATCCAGCAACGGTTGCTTCGTTATTGGGTATTCGACGGGAGCACTGGCTTCGAAGCGCATCAGGGCAAGACTTGTCCAATACCTCGACGCCGTCAAGCGGTCTCGGTCTGCTGGTCTGTGATCTGACACTTTCGCTGGTGCCGTGGGAGCTCCTGCTCGAAACACCTTTGATACGCGCGTTTTCTCTGCGGGATCACTGCGATCGATGCACTTGTCTCGATCACGATGCAGCTGACATTGCCCAGCTCGTGGTGTTTCAGTCGCCGCTTCCAGGTCCGATGCTCGCGACGCACCGCACCGAAGAAGCAGTTGGTGATCGTCTGGTATTCGCACCGGATGATGTCGATGTCGATGACAAGACGCTGGAAACGCCTCGCATTTCGGCGACAGCAACTGCATCCACGTGCAGTCTCCGCGCTCGCAGCGTTGTAGCTGCACATCAAGCGGCCCTTACCGGGGATACCGAGATGCGTCCTGAGCGAGACGTTGCGTCCACGAGCGATCACCAGTGTTCAGGGCCTAACCGTGGCATCTGCTCGGGGTGGTGTTGGTCCGCGGATACGAATTGGGAAACGACGGGAAGCGGAAACCTCATCTGCGCAGCACCAGCAACACCAGCACTGGATGCAAAAGATCCAACATGGTTGCCATACCAGCTCAGCGACGGTGCAGAGCATCCAGAGCCGCTCCTGTGCATCGATGGTGTTTCGCTGGCGTCGGTTACCAGCCGTTCCTCAATACACGATGCTCGTGCTACTACTACTACTACTACTACTACTGCTGCTGCTGCTGCTGCGAATCGGGGCGTTGCTCTGGAGCCTCTGGTCCAAGTGCTCCCGCTGACGGCTCGTGAGGCGGCGTTACGAACGGATGATCACGAACGTCCAGGTCTCGGTATTCAAGCACGATCTAGTGCTGGTGCTAGCCAAGAAGCACATCTTGACCAGCTGACGTCTGTGCTTGCAGCCGGCAATGCTGCAGCGACCTGCGCGCCACCAGCGCCCGAAACAAGCTCGTGTTTGGTGACTGGTACGCAACAACAGCTACCGCACGTGACGCCAAGTGCTTCCATGTTGCCGCAGTTCTCCGGCCAGTCTCCAGCATGCTTGTCAGCAGAACCGACAGCTGGTACCACCGGGAAACATCGCCTGCTGCAGCAAACGACCGGTGCATCCGATGCGCCTTTCGGAGATGAGCGGGCACGCCCAGGAACACCACTGACTTGCAGCGGTGATACCGCACCACGCTCGAGCAGTTTTGGAACCCCGATGGCAACCACGACAACAATGTCAAGTTCGCTGCCTCATGGATCGAACCGGAGCACCGCCAGTGACCTAATCGCTGCACTCGGGGTGTTCCCGTTCCACGAGTTGGCGTATCCAGGTCGGGTGCTTCGTGAGATACGCGCAGTCTGTCCGAGCTCGATTACCGCTTTTGTGCCGCTGCCGTACTTGCCCTTGTTTGAGCGTGCGGTGCTTCAAAAGCTGCATATCCACGAAGGAAACCGACGGGTGCGTTCTGTTCAGCAGCTCGTGGAGACCCTGCTGCGTACTTTTCTTGAGCAACAGATTCCAGTGGCTTTTGTACATGGTCATTTCGACTGAAAAAGAACGAAGAGCGGCCGAGCCGATCGCGCTCAACTCGTGCTGCACTGCGCGCTATGCAGACTCGCGTGTGCTTGACAACTTGTCCATGCACTGGACGCTGTATAAACCAGAGTGTCCATACTGGATTCCCTAGAGCGCTGTGCGCTGTAAACGCGCATATACGCGACGCCTTGTCCGTAGGTGAGTGCGTCTCCTCAACATAGGACGGTGCCCTGGCACGAAAGTGCTGGAACAAGCACCCAACGAGCGCGCAAAGACGCGCTTCTTCGGTGCCAGCGCCACAAAACACACACACACACACAGATCCAGCAACTGGAACGTGCAGCCAGACTCGTGCAAAGAGCGGGACGCCCGCAGGCGTTGGCCGCTTCACGGAAAACATACACACCTCAGCGTCACCACGGTATTGGGTATCGATCGATTATCGCACTGCAGGATTCTCGTGACGTCCTGCTTCGGAATGCCGCCTATACTAGACGCTGTGTTCGTATCCTGTCCCCGGACAGGTAACCATGCATCCCAAATACATGCAGTCATTCGGACTTGCTGTTCAGAACAGAGGTGGCTTGCGAACTCGGAGGTCGCTCCGCTGGAATCGCTGCAGATGCGGATCCAGGAACAACGGGGCCCGCTTGATGGACAAGGAGTCCTCGTTCCGTGGATAGGCTGAGAGAGCTTTTGGTGCTACCATTTAAACCACCACCACCACCACCACCACCACCCAAGGCCCGCATGATGCCCAGAATGAGCATCACCGCTGTGCCGGCAGCTCCAATGACCCACTTGATCACGCGGTTCTCGATTCGCTCCAACTCGGTGTAGATCTGAGCCATGAACGTTTCGACTTTCTTTTCCACGAGCTGGAGATCACTTCTCAGTACAGCAAAGTCTGCTTTTTCAAGGATTTGCATCTCGCTCTTGAGAGCTGAGAACTCGGCCTTGGTGGCAACCACCTCGGTGTTATAGGCCAGCGCATCTGCGATGATCTGTGAGAGCGCACTCGATAGCGCTTCTGCTTGTTTAGGTGTAAACTCTGATGCTTCAAATACTCTGACAAGCTTCAAGGTATCGAAAGCGATCCGTTGTCCAGCTGGAGCGCGCTGCTCGCCGCAAGCGCGGAACCTCCGCACGTCCACGGGCGCTCGTAAGCGCCCCGCAACAACAAGAGGCAGCAGGCCTGCGGCTGTTGGTAAAGTGCCTGGAACCCCTTTTCTACAGGTTTGCTGTTGCAGCAGCTGCAGCGAGAGCAGAGGTGAACCTGCCCGTCCGAGTGACCAGGCACTTGGCAAGAGCGTACGCCAGGTACCGCCCATGAGGACGACAAACCGGGACCGGGTGGAACGCAAACGTACCGGCGTTGGCGAAGCGCGGCTTCTGGTGCGCTTTCCACCACGCGTCCTGGATACACCTGTGTCGGCGGACAGAGTCGAGTGCACTGGATAGAAGCTGTGTCGGTATGTTTGGATTGTTGGTGATTGTGGTGAACGGCGGGCTTTGCGGGTAGTTCTACGAGTTGTTGCTTTTTTATCGACGGTTTTCAATACGCCGCTATCTCCGTAGTCCCTTGTTCTGATGCCAGCAGTGGACAGGTACGAACGATGGCAGCGATACCCAAGTGCCGATTGCTCTGCTTCCGGTGCTTATCGACGACGCATTCAATGGACCGGCAAAAGATGCGACCCGTGCTGCACTTGCCG
>Ga0080006_1144688_pt1 | contig 29451 bp, 23 predicted proteins | sample RS3BMetagenome_FD_69209 | JGI IMG/M metagenome (GOLD analysis project Ga0080006, IMG submission 69209) | Ferric oxide microbial mat and aquatic microbial communities from Rainbow Spring, Yellowstone National Park, USA - RS3B (SPADES... ...
GACCCCTCTATCTGCATAGCAATCCGTACGAGGGCACTAAGGATGTGTATCATCCAGCCTGCGAGCTGGGGTGCTGAATGGTGCGGCATGAAGCACCCAAATGTCTCGCGTCTGCAGACAGCCGCCAACAGGGCAATGCGACTCGTTGGTGTTGGATGCTCAGTGCAGAGCAGAGCAACCACCGCGCTGGCACTCGGACTTGAACTCCAAATACCCTCGACAGAAGCGATAGCAGCAGGCTGCCGGGCATGTATACGGGCCAAAGGGCGCACTATGCGCACCTCTTTGAGTCGGATATCCATGCAGACCCCAACGCACCGCAAGAACACTTGGATGAAATCAACGCAGATTTGGTTGGAGCGCCTCTTGGGCAAAAACACGCTCCCCAATCATTCCCCAGGAATATAGAAGGCTCCCGCCGCCTCAAACGCACGGTTCATGAAACAGTATGGTAACGCTGAAGTCGAAATATTCGCATCGGAGACGTTAATCGGACGTAGCATACGCATTAGAATCTAGAGTATACATACATGTACTGGTGGGCGGCACTGGAATCCCCGGAGCTTGCTCGACGAGCTCATAGGATCGCAACAATGCGCGTTGGTGTACTCTGACTGACCTCGGCTCTATGCCGTATCGGAACACGGGACGCATCCTGGGAATCACACTTTCACTCTTTTGGGATTGTGAATCATGAAACTCTGACACACTTGTTCATAAGATGTGCGCGTTGACAACAGGAATGCAGATACCTTTTTTAAAGACAGCGGCTTCTCTGTATTTCTATGGAGGAAGACCAGAGGTGGCTCGCAATTGCTGTAGCCCTCGCGATGAATTGGCCTCTAATCGAGCCACGGCGCTCACTGGCGGGTACCAAATGTACATGCCACCCTCTAAGCGGAAGGTCCTGCGAACGGGACCACAGCTCGGGTCCAGCGCTTGTGCAACTCCCCAGAGCAAGTTGCGGATCAAAGGCTTGCGTCGCGAAACGGCAACGCATTCTAGACACGAATACGAAGCGGAGACTCGGCCGCCAACATTCATCTCCACTGCCAACTTTCTCCGACGCGTTGTGCCGCGAAGACAGTCCTGTGTCAGCAGCCAGTTCCAGCAAACATCCATGACGACACCCGACCCCGAACCAGGTGAACGATACCTCCAGCGTACATCCGCCACGGGATAGCAAAACAGTACAGTCTCCGAGCTGCACCCGCATCCACGCTACGAGCGCTACTGCGTACGCTGAACGGAGCCTCGACGCCGGGTGAAACGTTCAAAAACGCCCATCATCTCCGCTGCCAGGCATGCGACATGGAATTCGAAGACTGGTTAAACGATGGACGATTTCCAAATCCCTGATATCCAATGCACCTTTCGGTTTCATGGGTCCGTATGCATACACACGCAAACAGAGCCTGAGGGATTGGGGCAATTGTCGGGATTCGGCCGCCTCGCACCGGTCGGGTGTGCTGCGCAGCGGCAGCGACGCCACCCGGGGGATACCTGCCACACTGGACACAGCACCAGACGAGTGTGCGGCGTTTCAGAGAGCCCGTGTTGCTGCTCATGAGACACCGCCGACGAAAGTTGCCGGGTAGCGGACACCAAGCTGAACGCCGTGCACCTGGTCGGCTGCCGCGCTTCGTTGTCGACGCGGTAGCTGATGACGAGTCCATCGCATCATCTGAAGCAGAAGACGAAAACGCGGTGCTCGGGGAATCGGTTGCTCTCGACGGCCTAGAGAGCAAGAAACTGCGCAGTTTAAGTGGTTTACGTGAAAGCTCTACAGCAGATCTCGATCCGAGTCTCGAACAGGCAGCCGATGCCGAAAGCGCTTCCAGTTCTGAAGCGGAGGTAAGCGAGCAATCAAGACGTCTACACCTTGCAAAGGCGTACCTGGAGCGCATCGGAGCAGCAAGGTTTACTGAAGACGATCTGCACCAGAGAGCAGACGAAGACAGCCTCGAGGCACGAGATGCAACCGCTCTTGGTGACGCAAGCGACGATGACACTGACAGTGCGAGCGACGCGTGGAACGAGGTTCTCTATAGAGAGGCGCAGCAACTTCGCGGACAGTACTATGCTTCTGAAATGGCCTTCGATGATGTGGAATCCATGCTTCCTGCTGAACCTACGCTCACGGCTTTCGGTCACAAAAGGCCCCCGACCTGTATCACCTTTTTGCCCGACGGTGAGGTGCTCGGGCCTCCCCGATACGCCATCACTGGTGGAAAGGATGGAGCACTGCTTCTATGGGATATCGAGCGTGGTGCCAAAAGCATTGTCTCCGCAAGTGCGACCTCTTCCGCCGGGTCCGCCGCAAAGCCCGAGATTCTCTGCGTCGCAGCGTCGCGTGACGGGCGGTTGGTCGCTTCCGGCAGCCGCGATGCATCCATTCGTATCTATGATTTGCGACAGCGGAACATATCTGATGACTCTCCCTCGATACCTATCCTTTCGCTTGTACATGTCGCGCGGGGTCATCGGGGTGCCGTCAGCGGACTGGCCTTCTTTCGGGACGTTTTCCGGAAACATGCCGGACCGGGTGTTTCAATCGGCGTCGATCGCAACTCCACAGAAGAGAGTCTCTTCAGCGCCTCCTTCGATCGAACGCTTCGTTTCTGGAGCATAGAGCGTTCCAAAGCTGCACCGCAATCCATTCTGGATTCAGGCCCAGATGCCGAGGCCGGTCTGTACGACGGCCGCAACATGTCCCCGTGGAGCGTGCACTACGTCGACAGCTACTACGGCCACGAAGAAGAGGCGACGAGTCTCTGCTGTGCGGCGTGGGGCAGGCTATTATCTGGCGGCCGAGATCGCACCGTGCGTTCTTGGAAAGTCTACGATGATACCCAGCTTGTGTACAGAGCACCTCGAACTGCTGGTGCACAGATCGGTACCAGCATAGACTGTGTTGCGTGGGTGAGCCCGACCACCTTCGTATCGGGTGCTGATGATGGATCGCTTTCACTCTGGTCTACAGCGAAGAAGAAACCGGTCCATAAGATTCTTGACGCCCATAAGAATCCCGTATGCCCGTGGATATGTTCGGTGGTGAGCCCTGAGGCCGCCAATCTGGTTTGCAGCGGCTCTGCGGACGGTTGCGTACGCCTCTGGCGTGTTCGTATGCAAGCATCTGTGAAAGCCAGCGCCAAGAGCGCGAAACGGCACGGGTCCTTACCAGAATCCCTTGAGGCGCTTGGGACGTTGCCATTCGCCGCCAGCGGGTTCTGTAATGGCATTGATTGTGTTCTTCAGAAGCGTACTCTTTACATTACAGCGGCTGTGGGTCAGGAACATCGATTCGGTAAGTGGTACGTCGACCGAAGCCTTCGGAATGGACTCGCGTTCTGGCGGATACCGCTCGCATGAAAGGCCCCTAAGCTAGCCCATCGCACCGATAAGCGTCTTTTTTTAAGAATCTCACTTCACGCACAACGGACTCGGGATATGATCTGTGGCGATACGCTGCACCGCGCAGAGCTTAGTACGCCCACTTCAACGATCCGGATAGGGGCTCGGGATTATTTGTTCCAGTGTTTTCTCACTCGTGAATGGAGAGAACGAAAGCCATCTGACATCAAGATTTCCAATGATATTCGAACCTGCGGCAAGAGTCCCGCACGTGGCGATGTCCAGGGCACCTGCCCGGCACTGACTTCGCAGTGCAACTCGTGGAAATCGTCTTCGCCACCATAGACGCTGTATATGCCCTCCTGCGCTTCAGTGGCATTTTCATTCAAGTTCTGAAACGCATACGCCGCGCAACAAAAGCGGAACTGGCGACCGCACACCCGACTTGAGATTGCAACCGATGATCCGCACACTGTCTGCTTGCTTTTGTGGAGCGCTCGCTATTTTCCTCCAGAAGCACAGCAGGGGCATCAAAACTGAACCACAGAGATCGCGCAGCTTGCCATAGCGTTGATACACGCTGGCTCCATCACAGAGCGACGGCATGCACCTATGCAGTAAAAACCCTTAAACAAGCGAATGCCATGGAATGCACCAACATAGGTGCTGAGCGACTCTGAGCGAGCCCGCGTCACGAGCCTCCCGGCTCGAAGCCTCTGCATCTGCACAATGTTCAAGCACACACGGACGCATGCGGAAGGTTTGCGTCATCGATTCGCTGGATACCGAGCCCGCGACCCACGCGAGCCGGTGCGCAACGCGGGGACGCGTCAGCGGGACCCCGAGCTCCCGTCGTAGACCTGAACCCGTAGGTTATACGATATTGCACTATTATGGATGAAAGGGACTGAAAGCTGCTCGAATCTGCACTGCACCATCAGCGTCCATGAGCCACTCTCTCGAACGTTATCTGAAGCAAACTGCACGGTTCATGTTTCTTTCGGCGGTGAACTGTCAGCGTTTAGAGAAAACAGCGAATGATTACCTGGGTAGCTCGCGAACACTGCATCGTCGCGCCGTTGACAGGCGAGCGGGAGCGAACGCTCCCACTAGGTGGCACACATGTCCGCACCGCTTTCACCTTGCTGCGGTGACAGAGCGGAGACGGGCGCGCCATCTGAATGAGGCCATTGCCGGGGACGAGCTGGTAACGTGTTTGAGTAAAGACCGGAACGTCGTTGTCAAAGCTATTCGAGCTTCCGGACTTGTGCGTACGGCGTCCGAACTGCATGAAGCGACGCCGGTCGCTGCTGCCGCTCTAGGGCGTTCCTTGCTCGCTGCGCTCTTGCTCGCGAGCGGCAAGAAGGATCTTGAAACTGTTCAGATGGAGTTCCGCGGAGACGGTCCTCTTCGGGCTGTTGTTGCCATAGCCGATGGAAGAGGTCACGTCCGCGGTTACGTCGGAGACCCCCAGGTTCAGCTGCCCCCGACTGCTGCTGGGAAGCTCGATGTGGGCAGAGCGGTCGGCCGAGGCTTTCTCGCAGTTGTTCGTAACCACTCGACCTGGTCGGAACCGTACCGAGGTATAACCGAAATTCAAACTGGTGAAATAGGAGACGACGTGTTGCACTATCTGGTGCGTTCAGAGCAGATTCCATCCGCGCTGGCGCTCGGTGTATTCGTACAAGGAGGACACGTGCAGGCAGCTGGCGGGTACCTGGTACAGTTGCTACCAGAGAGCACACCAGAAACGCTTGACCGAGTCGAAGAAAACGTCCTTCAACTGAACAAGCGTGGCACCCCGACACAGTTGATCCGCGACGGCATGGATGCCGTGGACATCGTACAACAGCTGATCGTGGACATCGACGAGACGTCGTTGCGTCGCGTCCAACCGCAGTACAGTTGTAGCTGTGACGCCAGCCGAGTCCGCCGGATGGTTGCCTTGTTACCGCGTGACGAGATAGAGTCGATTTTGCGTGAACAGAACCGGCTAGAGGCGAAGTGCGAATTTTGTGGATCATACTATGAGTTGAGCTCCGACGAAACGCGAGCGCTGCTGCGTGACACGTGATGCGCGGTATCCCGACAAGCAGTCACCGGCGCCTTTGACGTAAATTTGTCAATATCATCGACGATGCATCATCTGGTAGACACGAGAAAAATGGACAAGGCCATGAAACGCATAGAGCTTGATCTGATTTAGGCGGTATTTGGGGGCAACTCGAAGGCCTTGTCTGCTGGAGTACGAGTATGCGGGTTGCGAAGTACGCGTGTTCAGCATGCGGGATTAGGTGGATCTGTCAGCTCCGCGCTGCGATGGAACGCCAGAACTTGTTGTATTGTTTATGCCGCAGAACGACAAAGACCGTTTTTTATTTCCTGTCGTTCCGAGATTCCAATGGATTGCAGGGTTCCGGAAACCTCGAAACCGCGCGATATAGCTTCTTTGGGCTGCTTTCATGAGGAAACACGAATGCGTAGAGGGCTCGAACGATCCCGCCAAGCAGACATCAAAGCAGACTGGCAGACTAGCTAGCTGCCAGAAACTTGCACACAAACCAAGCGCAGAGCCTCTTTGTACGTACAATTCGCGGACGTTTCGCTGGGCGAGAACCTCTCGCCGAGCACGAGTATTTCACAGGTGACACTGCATCTGTCACGTAGGCGACTCGAACGACGCCGAAAAAGCGATCTTCCAGATCATCTCTACTGGTCTAGTCCGTACGAATGTCCACTTGGTTACTATCAGAGGCTATTACACAATCCGCCAGGTCGAAGCATACACAAATGCGGGATGCTTCGAGCCTGCGGAAGAGCTTCTCTGGAGGGTGCCTCGCGAGTGCGCGCGTGCATTCCCCTGAACAAAAGCAAATCGAACTAGGAAACACACAGGCCTAGAGTCTGCGTTGACGAGGCACCGTATTCACGATGAGCTTGTTTCTTGGCTGTTATCAGCATATGTATGAGGAATAGACAACGAGAGCGCAACGCAGGTGGTGCGATCGACCTTAGGGAATGACATACGACTGCAGATTCACTGCTAGAGTTGCTCAGTGTCGCCTCTCTGTCGGGTTTCACAAAAAACATATCTTGTAAGGGCTGTATATCGACGGGAATCAGACTCCGAGCGCAAGAACGATTTAGGATGGGCTTACTCGCGATACAGACTCCAGAGGCAAATACGCAACCAGCTGTTCGGCTTTCCTGTACCCAGATGACCCAAAAATCATGGTTTATCCGCTTTTCCGTGCAGCTCAATTGAGAGCCCAAGTTTGCGACCCGTACTCGCCTTCTGGGTCTTCGCTAGACCTCAGCCGGCGATGCCGAGCCTGGGCGAAACAGAATCGTTCTCTCCCGAGGCACGACGCTAAGCATCTTGAACCTGTTCGTGACTCAAAACATCCGCCTCGACTTGCTTCCGAGCGAGATTCCGTTGCCGGCTAACTTGCAACGCGACCAGCATACCATGCGGTCATTCGACGGAAATCTGCTTTTGCCTTTGTTCCAGTTGCTGCAGCTGCTCTGCGAGACCGATTCCAGCGCCTGCTTGGTCTCGTACCCGCAAAATACCGAGCTCCGTCACGATACCTCCGGTGATCAACTCGGGTGGTGTGATATCGAACGCTGGATTGTATACTGGGGTATCGACCGGTGCGAGCCACTGGTCGCTGGATTTTCCGGACGGATTCAGCACCTCGGTGGCACTGCGCTCTTCGATGATCATTGCCGCACCCGTCGGCGTCTTCAGGTCGATTGTACTGCATGGTGCACACACGTAAAAGGGAATGCCATAATGCTGGGCAGCGATGGCGATCATCAGGGTGCCTATTTTGTTTGCGACAGCACCGTCGGCGGCAATGCGGTCGGCGCCCACAGTCACAAACTGGATGCGGCCCTGGGCCATCAAGAAAGGCGCAGCCGCGTCCACGGAGAGCTCATAGGGGATGCCCCATTGGCGAAGCTCCCAGCAGGTCAGCCGTGCACCCTGAAGACGAGGCCTAGTCTCATTGACGTGCACGTGTACCTTCCCGTGAAGCGCAGCGAGTTTTCGAATGACACCAAGCGCGGTACCACCGCCGGCCGTTGCTAAGCTGCCGGTATTGCAGTGGTGCAACACTCGAAGCGTCTCGTCCTTGCATCCTTCGTGATGCCTTTGCTTCCAGCGCTTTAAAATTTCCTCCGCACCATATGCTGCGATCTTGTTATTCATTAGACGCTCGGAGGCTACCAGTTCGTTGGCTTTCCACAGCAGTCGTCGCCAGTTCGTCGTCTGTAGCTGCCGCAAGGCGTCGAGCGCCCACTGCAGGTTCACCGCCGTGGGTCGGCTAGCGTAGAGCGTGTGGTAAACCTGGTCTTCCGGTTCGCCGCTTTTAATGCCAAGAACATACCCGTACGCAGCAACAGCACCGATGGCGGGTGCACCCCTCACCACCATATCCCGAATGGCTTCTGCAACTTCACGGTAGTCGACCAGACGCACGTATGATACCTGGTGAGGGATTTCGCGTTGATCCAGTACCAGGAGGTAACCGTCCTCATCCTGTCCGTGTTCATGGACTGGAACCCAGCGAAACGTGTCGTAAGGTTCCGTGTTTGCCATTCGGGCTTGGAGAACGGCTCACGCTGCTCCAAAGACGTGAAGCAACGAGCCGCAGCGGCAGTCGCAAGTCGCTGGGGGTACGGGCGCCCCGCTGCCGCCGTTGCCGCAACCCGTGCCAGACGACGCAGACTGCAGGCGGTATCAGAAGCGTTATCATTTATCAGTCTACACCAGAAGCACGTGAAGAGGATTCTTGGACGACGGAGGCTGCAGTCTAGACGCTCCGCGCTACGTTTGGACTCATGTTTGCGTCTCCGCAAACAGTCCCAGCGATCGTACTTGACGTGGGAAGCCGCACGACCAAGGCGGGGTTTGCCGGAGCGGACCTGCCGCAGAGCCTGTTTCCGTCCATCGTGGGGTCCTACATCAGTGAAGGGGGGTCACTGGAGGGCACACCCGCAAAACCTCTAGCCAATACGGTCTTTGCTGGCTACGAGAACCTGCTGGGATCTGCAGAGCGTGTTAGGTTCCTGGAACTGCGCACTGCGTTCGACGACGACGGTATCATTCAAGACTGGGCAGCTTATGAGGGACTCTTGGACTATACTTTTCACCAGTTAAGAGCTTCACCAGAGGAATATGCCCTTCTTCTTGTTGAAGCATCCCATAACCCGAAACGCCCGCGAGAAGAACTCTGTCAAGTACTGTTTGAAAAGTACGGTGTACCTGCCGTGTACTTTGGGCGAAGTGCCGCCCTCGCCTGTGTCGCTGCTGGACGACACACCGGCGTTGTTCTCGACTGTGGTGCGAGTGGTGTAACCGCAACGCCAGTTGTTGAGGGAAATGTCATGAAACAGGCTATCTTGCGGAGCCGAGTCGCTGGTGGCAATGCCCTCACGCGGGCTGCTGCTGAGCTTCTCGGCGGTTTCGATGCAGTTCGGCCTGCGTACGCTTTCCGCCGACGGGCTCTCGGCCGTGGCACCAACAAACGTGACGCAGCTGATCCAGAGGCAGCCACCGAGGAACTTGCGGCTGCAGCGAGCACTGACGGGAGCAGCAGCTCCGAAGAAGCCGACGATCGCGTTGACTTGATCGGTGGAAGGACCCCGGATACGGAAAGCGCTGCGTCTGTTGCCGAGGGACGCATGGAATTCCGAATAGAGCCGCTTGACGTGCATGGCGTTACTCGTAGCTACGATGAATATGCCCGCATCGAAGTTGTCGAAGACTTTAAGCACCACGTATGCTGTGTGAATCGTGAGCCGAGTTCAGTCGAAGACGTTGCCGAGGACGGTACCGCTTCGAATGCCGTTTCTTGGGAAACGAGGAAAGCAGACGACGAGGGTTTGGCGGGCCAGCCTGCCGATCCTGACATACCACCCATCAGGTATGAACTTCCCGACGGAACGTTGGTATCCATTGGAGCTGAGCGTTACCGCCCTGCCGAGATACTTTTCAAAACGCTTCCCCATGCGCGAACCATCAAAGAGGATCGTCCATTCCTTGCCTACATCCGCGAGCGGGAGCGGGGACCTTCCTCCAGCAAAGGGCTCGCTGGGATGGTCGCGGACACCATTCAGCGGTGTGAGGGCGCCCAGCACCGCGAAATGTATGCTGGGGTTATTTTGACCGGGGGATCCTCGGTGTTACCCGGCCTCTCGGATAGGTTACAGACGGAACTCTACTTTTATCATAGTCGATCCAAGATACACGCAGCCGCGAACCCCATGGAACGCAAGTATATGGCGTGGACCGGTGGATCGATTCTTGCGACGTTTATGGATTTCCAACAGAATTGGTTTTCCCGTGCGGAATACCTCGAGAGCGGCGTCTCGCTCGTGCAGAAGCGATGTCCCTGAGCGCAGATGCTATCAGCGTGTGACGCTCTGCACAGGATGGCAATGCACCGGCAACCAACTAGCTCGATGTCGATCGAAACCCATACTAGGATGAAGTGGAGCAGGCCCTGGAACATGGGCGCATATACTACAGTTTGGTGCTTTTTTCCATGGTATTCACCACCAGCCTTTGTGGAATGCAGCTGCGACTGCTCCCTGTTCCTCTATCTGTCCTCTAGCTTGCCATGCGTCGATCTCTTCCTCCCCTTCAGCTCTGCATTCAGCAGACGAAGTATGTTGATGGCAGTGTTCACGTCTTGATCACGCCGCTTGCGGTTGTTGTTGACGCGTTCCACGTGGAGGAGGAAGCTGCGATCTGCGCTTCGCTGACCTTTCTCGCCTTCGTTGTATGGAGCCTCGGTGCGCTTTCTGCAGCAGTGGCACTGGACTGTGGTCGGATGTTTCCGTATGTCGACGAGACCTCCTCTCCCGCAGGTCGCTCGGTGGAGCGTGAGCGCTTGTATCAACGCTCGCTGCATGCCCTTGACAAGTACAGACGGCTTTTGTTGGTGTCAACCTCCGATTCCGCCCTTACTGCTGTATCGTATGATCAGGGGCTTGTTGTGCCGTACCCCAGTACCGATTGCTCTGTCCGCTGCATACGCAAACGCACGTTGTTCCATTCAATAGATGATTTCTGGAACACGATGTTGTCCATGATGAAAAAAGTACACGAAGCGAAACCCAGGCTGAAGAAAAAGTCGAGAAATTTCGATCCATCTACGCTCTCTTCTTGAAAAGCGATGTCGCACTGCCCACTGCAAGCGATCCCCGTGATGACAAAAGTCCAACACCGGGACCATTTTCCGTGCGACCAGAACAGATGAGATGCTCTATAAGCGTATCCTGTGAAGGCTAACATGCTTCAGTCGCGTCCTGTCTTGTCGATGGCTACAAATAGCGTAGGGTTTGTCGTTCGAGTGGAATCGATTGCTTGTCGTCATAGGTTCAGGGAACGAGCGACATGAGCCTGTCTCGATTTCGTCGAGTGCCAAGTCGCGTGCTAATCTTCGGATAATCCGGCGGTGCGAGTTGCGCTACCCACGAGTTCCCTTGAAAGAGAAGCATCGGAACCTTGAAGAATGTGTGATTCGAGCATCGACACGTAAAGAAATGAGACGAACCGTGATTTCCACGTCTGAATTCGATCATGATATTGTTTATTCTACGAATCCTTATTCTAGGGCGTTTCCAATCATCTTGATTCCAATGAAGTAACGAATTCCAGCGGCACCGCGTCGGAAGAGCCACCCGGAGCAGAAATGCAAGAATCCTGAATCTACGTATGAATTCTGAGAAACTTCTTGGCGCAAGTTCCATCTCGAAGATATACATGCAAAACAATCTTCGGGAGAGAATCGACAGGAAAGAATAGAGCGTGCACTTCATGATTCTATTTCACGGTGACATCCATCCACCCAGTAAGATAATCGGGCTGTTCATCAGCATGATTTTGATTCAAGTGCACATGTTGTTGACGTTGTTCGTGATCGCGATACGTTCATTTGAAGCGCATCGTGTGCTCGTTCAGATAGGGACACACTCATGGGGCTAGAAGCGCGAACGTAGCGAGTAATTCGGAATCACATGACGTCGTAGGAGTAGGAGGCAAACGCTGCCTGCAGGTCGATATGGTGTAGGAAAAAGTCGTCTGCGGAGCATCTTTATTTGGCTGTGCAAGGGACGCGTGCCTATTGGCCACACGTTCGATTCGTCCTCTAGGCAGTTCAAGGCGCCGTTATCGAGAGCGCAAGACAGCGTTCACGGACGCTTGTGCAGCAGTGGATACCACGTCGTCTCTGGGCGACGAACGCACCAGACGAATATCTCGATACTACTATTATCCCTGTTACTGTTAAAGTTGTGGTCACTCTCCATTCAAAATCATTGCAATATCTGCAGCGCATGGAGTGTCCGACGGTACCCATGCAAGGAAAGCGTCACTTGGGGCGATCGACTGACGATTCAGGGCTGTGAAATGAAATGAGATGCTCGCGGTATCTTGGGGTCGCTTGGAGGCGCTCAATGCTCGCCCATGTGCAAGATAAAGCACGTACGTGACACCGCCTTGCTTTGAGCGCAAGGGGCTGCCCCCCCGCTAGCGGCCCAAGAGCAGCACTGCTTGAAGTAATCAACCATGAGGATGAGCGTCACGCTCGCTCGTCCTCCTCCTCCTCCTCCATATGCCGCTTGAGCCGTTCCAGCGATCGAGCAGCGTTCACGACCTGTCGTAAATCCCGTTGGATCTCAGCACCATCGAGAGCAACTCGGATCCGCGGTTGCTCATCTGCTGTGGAATCTGGTTCCTCTGGTAACAGCGCGCCGCCCGCAACAAGCTTCAGCAGTGAGCTCTTTCGCAGCCATCCAGCCGGTGTACGGACAGGAGGCGTGGCCAAAGCGCGTACGCTCTCTGACAGCATCATTCCTGGTGTTGTAATGGGCACCCATACGTCCGCATCAGCAGCGGAGATGATGGCGGGCGCTTCCGCTGGCGCAGCGCCTTGGCCGTTCCCTGCTGCTGCTGCTGCTGCAGTTGCTGTGTTGGTCTTGGTGCTCGCGGCGGGAGCGCTAGGGTCACCGTGTACGCTTTCAAGGTCGCTCGTGCCGAGGTAGCCGATGTTAGGGCCACTATTTCGGCCACGTCTCGTTCGCATGGCTGGTCCTTGTCCTCCACGAAGCAATCGTGACAGTTGCAACGAGGGCACCTCGAATTTCGTTTCGTTCCCTGGCTGACCTTCAGCGTTCCCGGAAATAGCGGTGGTGGTGGTGATCGTCGTAGCGTCGGCTGCGGCGGCTGCTGAACCGTTGTTCAGGATGCGGGCGTCGGTGAGGCCACTTTTGGACGCGGCGGCTCGGTTCGAGCTCGCCAGCGCCACAAGTCGAGACTCAATCTCTGCTTGCTTTGCTGCATTCATTGTCAGAGCGATTCTTACCAGATGCTGGCGGGCGGCTGCATAGTCTTGCTCAAGAAGCGTCATCTCGTGATCGAGGGCAACGCGCAGTTGCTGATATCTTAAATTGACCTCGCGACGAGCGTCTGATAGTTGCATCAGCTTACGCCAAGCCAGGAGACGCGTGAAAAACTCGTAGTCTTCCGTGTTTTCCGGAGCCCGCAAATGCAGGGACATGCCCGCCATACCACTGCTACCCATATCATCCGCTGCATTTTCAGCCACTATAGAACAGCGCTTGGAATTCATCGAGGCAGGTCGAGCTCGCAAAGCCCGCGCCCAACGTCGGCGCTCTGCCTGGGCCGCTGCCGGAGCGACACGGCGGTCAATCAGGGCAATGAGCGCGTCCTCTTGCAGTTTCCGATACTCGCAAAACTCCAGCGTGCCAAACGGTGGCGTCTGGTTTATCAATCGGTGCTGGAGCTCGCGAAGTCGTTTCTTATCTAGCAGGCCATGGGCGTCCTGGCCCCAGAAACCCTCGCGATCACGACGCTGCATGAGACGCGAGTGCTTCTGGAGCGACAGCGCTTGACGCTGAGCGCCAGTGCGACGCCGCCGTTCTCGTTCCTTCTCGAGTTCCGCTTCCCGAAGTTGCCGAGCTCGCTCCTCTCGCTGTTGTTTGACTCTTACAGCATGACGACGCTGACGGACTGCCTGCGCTAGTCCCGTTTCCCCCGCAGCAACGCTTGAGCCGTTAGCATCGCTGGAAACTGCCGAAGCCATGCGTGTGTCTGGGAGAGCGTTTACAGTGCTTTGGCGACTTGTTTGTTGAACACGCACCACCACCAAACGCCAGAGTGGTCTCCAATCTACTCGTAATGAAGCTTTTAGGCGTCAAAAGTTGCGCACCTGGCAGGAAGCAGTTTCGAGAACAGCCTATAGGCGCTCATCTGCAACAGCATAGGTTGCAGCACCGGCGCGATGCCCATCGCCATCGCCATCGCGGTACCGATCTCCTAAAATTGCTGTCGATGTCTACGACGCTGTCGATTCCGCCATGGACGTCGATCGACTGCGTTGCCCGAATCCGTGCATTTTCGAGTGTCTCTACATTATCTATCAGTGTATAGGATGGGTTTCCGCTGCTCGTCGGGACGCACGCTCCTGAAGCCAGGTTTCACAGAACGCTGAAAAAAAAAAGCGAACAATCAGGGATCCCTGATCGATATAAAAGTTCGATCAACGATAAAAACCTGCAGCCAGACCTCCAGAATACGTATGTGCAAGCACTTGAATTACCCGTTTTCCATTTGCGTATGCACAGATCCCGTGCGGATGCTCAAGCCATCAAACCTGTACACAAGTGCCTGCGCCCTTCCGTGAAACCGGCAGTGACCCTGACCTCTTCCCCAACTGAACCGGTCCATGCATTCCTGCGCGCTCCAAACAGACGCGGATGCGTGTGGTGACCCCTGATCGGACGACTCGTACACGCACGCCGTCCTGATGCATCAGTACAGGGGCATAGGGACTGAGGCCGTTTCCGCTGGGAGGCGTGCAAATGCGCCACGCTATATGAATTAACGGCGTCCGCGCTATCCCCTTCTGCAGCATACCGCAGGCAGTACTACGATGACTCGGTGCCAAACAGTAGGGAGCGGGTCACGAACAGTGCCGTGTGGCCTTTGCGAGTTCTGGCGTCCGGGGGCCACGGTCCCTGCCGAGCGCGCTCGTAACGATCCCCTTCTCAAGCGGTTGCGAGCACGAAATCGCTTGCCTGGACGCTGCATGAAGTTTCCGCTTCGTTCCAGTGGACTCGCACCAACAGTTTACTGTGTCCGCATAGCAGTACAGAAATAAGTTCAGCGATCGATGCACACTGGTGGTATCTGGTAGAAAATGCTTGCCACTAGGCGCATAACCCGTGCCATCCAGCGCTCGACTGCGATGGGATGATACGGGCGAGGCGCCGCCGCGCATCCAGCGCACCGGAGCGTTACAGCGACGTCGCTGCAGCGCTCCTAGCCGAGCATCTTTCTACTGAAGCAGTACATATATTCATAAATCGACTTGAAAACATGCGTGGTCTAAGTGGATTCGTGGGTTCTTTTCAAGGGGTGAGGGCTTCTAACCAGCAACAGCGCTGCCTTAAGTTCGAGTGGTCCTCGAACAGGTCTGTACTTGGTTTTTCGCAGCGTGGTATAGCACGGCGCGTCGCTGATGCTGGTCTCGGACGCCGACAGCAGCAACAGCAGCAACAGCAGCAGCAGCAGCAGCAGAGGCAGCCTCAGCGCCTGCTTAGACTATTCAGTGCTGCCGCTCCTGCGGATACAAGCATTACGCATAGGGTCTTTTTTGACTTCTCCATTGGCGGTGAGCCTGCTGGACGCGTCGTATTTGGACTGTACGGAAAACAGGTGCCCAAAACTGTCGAGAACTTCCGCGCGCTTGCAACTGGCGAAAAGGGTTTTGGATACCAGGGAAGCCTTGCGCACCGAGTCATCCCTGGCTTTGTGATCCAGTTCGGCGACTTTACCCGAGGAGATGGAACGGGCGGTAAGAGCATCTACGGCGAACGTTTCGAAGACGAGAACTTTGCAATCCCCCACGAGACCGGAGCACTCTCCATGGCAAACGCTGGCCCAAATACGAATGGCTCACAGGTTTTCATTGTACTCGACGGACGAACAACGCAGCATCTAAACGGCCGGCACGTTGTGTTTGGCAAAGTTGTCGAGGGCATGGACGTGGTGCGCAAGATCGAGGAAAACCCTACCGGCAGGGGTGATCGTCCTCAACGCGCTGTCAAGATCGAGGCCTGCGGGACGCTGTAGACTGGTAAGCAACTCCATCACAACCAAATGATCGTCCAGTGCTTGGGAAGCGGCGCCCGAATCCGGCGCTCAGGAACGGCGTACTAACTCGAGTCTAGTGAACGGAACGAAGCTGGATAGAGCCTAGCGGGTCTCGCTTTTCCACGCACCAGCTGGACCAATGCGTTTGCTGAGGCCTGGAAATCAGAAGCATAGGCGGGGTCTAGGGAATGTAAGCGTTGCGCGCTTCGTGAAGGTGTTCGGCCTGGCATGTGATTATCATCATCATCATCATCATCATCGGCAGCGGGTCGATGTCGTTTCCAACGTGCATCGAACGGCATGCAATACTGGATGAATGCGGGATGGAGATTGGACCTGCGTTCTGAACTAGAGTCATCGAAGCCAACAAATTCGCGCAATTATCCTAAACGTGTGCAGGCCTCGTGAGCGAGCGTGCAAGCGAAAGCAACCATCCCAGTCGGGGCAAGCGCCACAGCCTCTGTTCCGAGTCTGGATCCCGTGTTCCCGGGGATGCGCGACCCATCATGCCAGTCATGTCCAGGATTTCTGTATCGGAGCCAAGTGCCTCTCTAATCTGATCAAATGTATACAATATAATAGAGGAGCGTATCCGTGCAGCGCGTCGATGCGTGCGCCGCCGCCCAGCCGCCGCGATCAACACGCATGCACGTCACAGGGGCGACGCTGCCCAAATGGTCGTTTTTTCGTCGATCATCGATGCATCCGCTGAGCCTTGCGCTAGATGCGCCACTGCCACCGGTAAGCGGGACAGAGGCTTCAGTTCTTCAGCAGATGCAGCAGTTTTCCATCTGATGCAGTTTTTGCGGTGTTAGCCCCAGTGCCGTGCCGTGCCGTGTGCGGTAAGCGTCCGGTGAACACAGGCGCTTCTGGTGTCCTCTGATTGCTCCTATCGTTGTCGCTGCTGCTGCTGCTGTTGCTGGTGCACGTGAATTCGTGTTTTTCTCTTGTCATCGTTGGAATTTTCGGAGGCGATACATACACGGAGCTCGCGTAGAGTGCGTCGCACTGATCAGTGTCTATGTCGAGGAGAGCGGCAGGTCGCGTTCACGCCACACATCATGGCAAGTGCGCTACGAGGTGCATCACCAGAGCGCGCCACCAGAAATGCACCAGCTCTTTTTCCAACAGGTTTCCAGTCTGCCGCTCCTAGGGCGCATGACTTCCAGATACGTTCGTGGCTGCTGCAGCGGCAGCGGTCAGGTCGTCGAGAAACGCCTCGGGCGAGAGCATCTCGGTTGTTCCGTAGATAATCTGGCGATCGTCGTGGATGCGAGTGGTGAGATTCTCCCACTCAATAAAATTGCCACCTCCGACCATAAAAACGATCGCTTCGGTAAACGATCCACGCGGCAGGGATGAGGCTTTGTTTGTGCAGTGCCCGTCTCGTGCAGCAAGTGGATCCAGCAGTAATGAGGCTGCACGTTCTGCAGCTGCACCTGGGTGCTCGTGTTCCGCGCCCCGCGAGGCCGAATCCAAGTCATTGTCGGGCGAGGCGTTCCGCATCCACGAGTCGACAATACTAGCAACGATTCCGCTCCGCGTCGTGGGAATCAGGCCCTTCACGGTGCTCGCCAGCTGCGTCAGGCCTTTGTGGCCGTGCTCATAGATTCGAGTGACCAGCGACTCGAAGATTTCCCTGCCTCCACCTGTCGCTGTCGTGAGGCGATCGATCATGCGGCTGCTGCTTTTGCGTGCCGGCGACGGACTGTTGCCGTCCCTGTGCGTTGCAGCGGGGTCGAGCTGGCGCGGTGTCGCTGCGCGCTGGCGCATCACGTAGCTAAGAGCGCTCGTCTGACAGCCACAGATATCGAGTACATGACAGTATTCTGCGAGCTTGGTCTGCGGAATACCTGACGGCGAGAGGATCTGGTACATAAGCAGCAGCCGCAGGCAGTCGCGGGCTCGCTGACTCAACGACGAGGCGTCCGCGGAGGCCGTACTGGAAGGCGGTTTCGCTAGAAGATCGGCTTCCTCAATGATTCGGTCTAGCGAGTTCGATTGCACACTCGAAGGCCTTTCCAGCAGTGAGTCCTCGAGCTGAAACAACAGGTCCAACTTCCGTGCCTTGATCTGCTCCAATAGTGCGGATGCGATGTTCGTATGCATATCGAGCTGCCGCTTCCATCGAGTTAGTCGCGGAAGCTCGGCGACGGCGTCAGCGATCTCCCGAGTGCTTGTGCCGGTTGCCTGCATATAGGCCTCGAGCTGCGTCTCGTCTGCCGTCTCCGCGAGCAGCTTCTGGACATTGCTGCCTCCGCCAGTCCGTGCATTGATCTCCTGAACCTGCGCACGGTACGCTGTCAACGCTGTTTCGATATGCTCCGCCACTTGCGGGAACGGCAACGAAGCATTTTCGGCCCAGAACGGATCGGCCTCGTCATCGAGGTCGTACTGCGTCCGCTCTGTGCCGGGCTTGGTTGCCGGCATGCTGACTCGGCTGAGCTCGAATGGCAAGAGCTCGTGGATTAGCGCCTCATAGGTCCATCCGTGGTGCAGCATGATGGCCAGGTCGACGTCACGGTCGAGCAGCGCCAGCAGCGGCCTTCGCAGTGGCGGCAGGCCGGCTTCACTGTGTTCGCGGAACAACGCCGCCCCGCCTGGCGTATGCATATACTCCCAGATTTTGGCGCAGAGTTGCAGTGCGACTCGCTCCGATGCGCCGCGTCGCAGGCAACGTATATACGGCACACATCTTAGGGTCACGCAAACAGCAAATAAACTATCCACAATAGTCGCGATCGTTTCCTGAATCGCCTGCTCATCGGCCTGTGCACTGAACAGACGCCGGAAAGAGCGCCGCGCTATGCTTGGCGGCATGCTGAAGAGGTTGCGCTTCAGACAAACAAAGCCGCAGTACAGGTCCACGACGCGAGTAACGGACTCGATGCGCCGAGCTCGAGCCAGGGCCTCGGCCAGACGCTCAAGCTCGTCGCGGCTGATAGCCGAAAGAAAATATATACTGCAGTGTGCGTATCGATCCGCAGCACAGTCTCGGACAATCGTCTGAATATTCTCGTGATTCGGCTGGATCAGGTAGACAGCTGGGACCTCGGGTATGACTTGGCGCGAGCTCTCTAAGTTCAGGTGTAACGTAACGCCGCACGTTCGTAGTGTTGGCACCTTCAGCACAGGAGCAAGCACCTCGCGCGCCGTTTGGTCGATGACGAGCACCTTCCAAAAGTCTCTGTACACGTCTTCCGCGTCCAAGTCGTCTACGGTCGCCGCGGCAGCATCGTAACCGGGGTTCAGTTGTCCATGCAGTGCACCGTTGGCAGCGCTGTGTCCGGTAGCGGCCTCAGCGCCGCGGAGCGGGTTACTGAGCGCCTCGCAGAGAACAGCTTTCTGCCGATCCCGCAGCGAGAACCACGTTTTCGCCAATGATTTGAGCCGCGTGGCGAGGTCCGAGTGACGACTCGGCTCTGCTCGCGTTAGCATCGTGGCCTTTTGAGGTTGACTACCAGCAGGTAGCAGGCAAGGAGGCAGCCGCCTGCCGTCAACGCCTCCATGAGTCTGTGCGTACGCTGGGATTGCTGCGGCGGCGATCCCGCAACAGTCGATAGCACCTGCTGCTCTCGGGAGCGACTCGACGTTCACGAGCAACAGGAAAGAAGCAATCATCAGCGATATGATATATAGGACCTTGACAGCAGAGGAGCAATAAATATGAGCAGGCTTCTCGGTCTGTCTGGTCCCTGTCATCCATATATGGTGCTCCCGTAATGAATGAAGAGCGAGCAATCTGAACAGACTTTTTAGCATGTTCAATCTCTTTCAATCATATAATGTGCTCCTCTGGCGGATAGAGACCGTCCAATCTCATTAAACTTCTTTCGACGATCCGCTCCTGTCTGCAATGCAACGTGCTTGCCAAGGATCCGTTCTCGGGTGGTGCTTGTCGATCATTTGCACCGTATCGCGTACGAGACTCCATCCATCGAGGCCTGGACTTGCAGCACAGCTACATGAGCACATAGATACACGTCCATTGTCGAGGCTCAACTGCGGTTCGGTTCCGTCTCTGAGTGCGAAGTGCGTCGCCCGCACCGCAGCATCCGCCATGCTGCATCCATGACACGCATGTGCGCTCGGATGCGTGCTGCACGGGACACGTGTCGCTCTTGACACACGTCTCTGGGATTCAGCACGGCAAATATACTCTTCTGGGCTGGAATACGCTCAAGTCGAGGTATATGCGAACTGGACCGCAGATTAGCGCGGCAGCAGTCACGAAGTGGACCTGCTGGCAACGCCAGCGCCAGCTGGAGCGCATGGCGGTGTGGATTGTAGCGAGTCTTGCCGCACCTGGAGCGAAACAGGTACGTGAGGCTCGGTATGAGCACCGGCTGCGCTTCTCGACCGAAGCGGTGCCGCTTTGGAAACTCACCATGTTGTTGGTGCGCCTTTATCACAGCAGCTGGCACGCGGGATCGCGTGAAAGCACTTACTTGCGAGAGCTCTTCTATCGGCTCGTTCCTGTTTTCGATAGCCAGCAGGAATTGACGCAATACCTGGATCGTTTACTTGCCGCTGCACGAATCTCTCGTTTCTCATTGGGAATCATTGCCGAGTCACGCGGATGGGTGTTTTTCGGTAGCGGGATCCAGCTGCAAAAACGGTCTATCGAAAACGAGCGACCTCGATATGTTCAATCAGAAGCCGCCAATGCAAGGCTGTGCACGCCCCATCGCGGTCTCATGCCGATTCCAGATGACATCGTGCTGGACCCTGGGGCGTATCAGCTGGTAGTGGAGCCCCGCCAAGATCTAGTTGTCGTCATCCTCATCGTGGAAAAGTTCGGCGTATTCCGCTGTCTCGTGGATGAAGGATTTGCCTCGATCCTGCCGGTACTCACGATCCTTGTCACTGGCGGGGGCCAGCCGTCGCTGGCAACGCGTGCACTGGTGGCCCAGATAGCGCGATGCTTGGAAGCGCACCATGCTGCTTTTAGGAGCACGAACGCCCCGCATACGTATCCCCGGTTCGACATCTACGTCATCACAGACTATGATCCATACGGCCTCTGCATTGCTCGCCAGTATCGCCGATCTCTGGCTGCAGCGCTGCCGCAGTTCACTGCTGATTCGAAGTTCACCCGTCTGCCACGCTGGATAGGCCCACGCGCCTGCCACCTATTCCGAGCCCGATCAAGTCGTGCGAACTGCGAGTTACTCCGCGCCAAGTCCGAGGCAGACCAATCTCCACTCATGCGCGGTCCGATGCCATCCCAGCGGGCACTGGTACTCGCACGAAACATCTTTGCCGAGGCAGTCCTTCAGGGCGATTCGCTCGTTGCCGAGGAGCTGCACCACATGATTGGCTCGCAGCTGTATACCGATCCATCGATGCTGAAACTGGCCAGGAACCTGCCCTGGATTGACGGTTGCCCCGGTGCCGCTGGGGATGGTATCGGTACCCATGACTTGCATACCCTGGTGCTGCTCCTGGGACCAGGGGGTTTCGCGCGTGATTTTTTGCCGCGCTTGATCCTGGAAACGAGGCAGGAAGAGCTTAGAAAATCACTTGGGCTATGATGTGTGCGCTGCGCGTACCGCTGCGACTACTCCTTTCAGTACGAGCGCCTCTATTTCGAAGCCAAGAGGTCCGAGGCTTCCGCTGGTGTCCTCGTTTCCAGTTGTAGTGCGTGCACCGATTCAGCAAGCTCCTGGTCCAAAATCTGGTAGACACGTCGGTGACGCTCGCGCAGAGAGAGGCCCTCAAACTGTGCGGAAACAACAGCAACGCGAAAGTGCGTCTCCCCGTGCGCCGGCTTGCTGGCGTGGCCCTCGTGCAGGTCCGACTCGTCGACCACCCGAAGTACCTGGGGCTGCAGGGCGCTTCGCAGCTTCGATTCAATTCGTTCACGAACAGGTGCCAGTGTTCTCATGGCAGCCCGCATTTGCTAACGCTGTGCGTCTCGAAGGGTGAGTGCTCTGCTTACGCATCCATCTGCCCAGTTGGACGCTGCCGCACCGGTTTTTTTGCATTCCCCAGGCGCCTACAAGAACGTGCCCGACGGGACCCAGCAATGCGTCAGGTACGATCACAATCGGATAGCGTCAGGACTAGCCGAGGCCGTCAATACATGATCAACGCGAACACTGAGCGCTAGGCGCTGCCCTGCCGAGCCTTCGGTCGGGTTGTGCAGAGACTGACCGGATTTCTACAGATATCAGCGGCTCTTGATCATTGCATGTCGATGGACATTGCAGGGCGCGACGTCGACAAGACGCCTACGGCAAGACCTTTCAGGTTCAGGTACGCACGATGCAGCGGCATACGAGCACATATGAAGAGCTGTTGAACTGGATTCGCCGCTATTAGTACGGAAGCCTGCGCACTTACGAGTAGTCATGCACATGCATCAGCTTAGAATGCACAGACAAGCGACGTGCGGAACGAGACGCGCATGCGTTCCTGGGAACCTATCCCTTGACACTCGTACGCCATACGAACATCCAAGCGTATTCACTATATTGCATACGTACAGCCGCATGCATAGATATCTATATATGCAAGATTACACACAGACTTATATCCAGAAAGATGAATGCCTCGATAGCTCCACATACGGAAGCAACGCTTTGCTCGATCCTAATCTAAAATTCGAGTGCAATCAGAAAAACATAGGAGCTTTTCGTGCGGTCAAGGAACCAGTGGCGCTGCAATATTTCATGGACACGAAAGCGCAGCAACTCGATTCGGATCAGGAACCTGAACTCACAAAGCTTGCTGAACTTCAAGTACACGAGCAAGTCCGAAAGGCAGCGTTTGCCAAGTGTGACGATCAAGTCCGGGCATACGTTGCCTGCAGCCGTGAACGCACGGTTTCCGTTGTTTGGGCGTGCCGAACACTGCTGAAGTCGTTGAACGAGTGCGTCCAACAATACACGGGTGCAGAACAATATCGATTGCAAAGAATCGAGTACGCCAAAGCACACCCGAACGCGGTCAAATCGTGGAACCGTTCGAGTAAAGTCGAGACACCCTAGACAAGCACGCGGATACTGGGCACAACGAGTAGGACGCTGTGACATGACGGGCCTAGAAGACGTTCGCGTAGCGACCGGATCGTCGCTTCGGTAGCAATCACTGGTGACGTGGTCGTTTTATGCGTCTCTATCGTCTGGTGTCGGGGGAGGTCTGCGCTGCTCCGCATGAGCAGCACGGAGCGCATGGTATCAGTCCAGGCAAGTGCCGCTCAGGAGCCGCTTACACACGTTTCGAGGCATTCGTGGGCGATGTTCAGTAGACAATGAGCCAGCGACCGTGGTAGCGACGACGCCTACCGAAACGTCGCCTCCAACGAAGGCGCCACGGAGCATACGCGCTAGCACGGAACTGGTGGTGTAGCACCAACGTGATCGAAGTTCCAGGAGACTTGCCACATGCGAAAGCGCTCTCTTGGCGGAGGCTGTTCATTTTCCGCACACGCTTCGATCGAGAACGCTGTGTACTGTCCGCGATGCCGAACTTGAGTGGCGATACAGACGGCGGGCAGACACGCGTAAACTCGCTAACGTTTGGAGAATTACAGGCACCACCGTTAACGGAAATCCGCCCCGCGCTTATTTTGGTCTTATTCTGTTGTGGTGATCCCTGGCGCTGGTGGCGAGCATCGGGCTCTCTTGCCTCAGATCTTGAGGGTTCGTTTTCCTGAGCAGGCCTCGCAAGAGCCGCATCATCTTCGAAGGCGTCGTGCGAAGATACGCTGCGAGCCGGCTGCACTGAATGCGACTCCTCGGTCGCCTCGCGACTTTCTTGCGCATTCATCGCAACTACCACGCTCGATGCACCGATTCGAGGCTTTTCCAGCTTCTCGATATCGTCAGATGGGCACCCTGCATACCGAGTACACAGCGGAGAGCGTTGTTCGTCGTTCCGTTTCGCTGCTTGCCAAAGTTTCCTTTCCAGTTCCGTGATTCTCTCTGATGCAGCCCCAGTACACGCTGCACTTGTACCTGCGTTCTCCGAACTTTGCTCTGCGCAAAGCGAGCGAGCGCTGTCAGGTGTGTCCAAGGTAACAGCCGGCATCGCGGTGGCTATCGGCTTCTGGAGTGAAGCCGGTGTCAGCTCCGACTCCATGTGGCACGCCTTCGTTGCACGAACATGTGGCGTACCTTTTGATGTTCGAGACGGAAGCGGGCTCGGCACATCAAATCCTAGTCGACGGAGCTCGCGTGCCGCCCGCGCCGTCAAGGGCACCGACTCAACGCCGCCGGCACAGGTCGGACCCGAATGAACACCCAGTCCGAACTCTGCAGACGGGAGTCCAGGCGATTCTAGCCCAAGAACTTTTATTGTTTGCTGCGGAGTGACACAAGCGGACGACGTTCCTGTAGGGTCGCCCCGGCTGTGTGCTCCACGCCGTTCGCGCTGGCCTCTCCCGGGTGTTTGTATTTCCACGGTTAGTCTGTCAGCTGACCCCAACTCCAGGGTATCCTGGCTCGATACTGGACACCCGTCCTCGCTCTGGTATCTTTTGCTCCGGGAGCGTGTGATCATCTTCTACACTGAAGGGAAACGAAGCACTGCTTGCCCCCGCTACACTCGCGAGGCACCCAAGGCACCCCGGTTCTGCAGGTTGCCGGCGGCTCGGATGCCTCTGTTGGCCGCGCTGGATCACTAACCGCCAGAGCGGAAATGTAACGGCGCGAGGTTTGATTTGTCTCTGGGCGCTTTGAAAGCGCCTTTCGCACAGCGGTGCTCCCTCCGCAGGTCACAACACGCCAGACCTAAGCGGTGACTTAGTCTATGGAACATTGTGCGATTTGGCTTCAGGTATGCTTCCGACTGAAGACTCGGAGGAAGCGAAGTGTACAGATCCGTCAGCGGAGGAATAAGGTATTTCAAGGTGCAGCTTCGAAGCATCTGGAATGCCTTGCTCGTATCTATGGGCATTGGGAGGCACGTGGCGGATAGGTTTTGTACCGGTAGACGGCAGCAAGGCCACATATTTTTATACGGGGACAAGATATTCCGGGATCGGCACGAACATGCTCATGTATTAGCGCTGGCGCATGCTTTGCACCAATGGAAAGTCCAAGGATAGTGCTTTCGCCTTGATCCGCTCTTCCGATATTCGAGGCCCTGATACGGGTACCACAGAGCGAGAATCCCTACCCGTAGAAAATTATGTTTCCAATGCTGTGAAGATAAACTATTGAAAGGAGAACCTTGCCGCGCCGACGGTTACCAGAAGTTCCTCTGGTCTGGCGCACTTGGCGTCGAGATTGGATTCTCTCTATCGTCGGTTGTCGCAAGCGCACAGTCGGGATACTTTCATGAGATTCACCGCTCGTACACCATGAGAAAATGCAACCTGAACAGTTAGTATGCACGCCGGGATCTCCCACTATACTCGACTGATGCGTGCAACGCTTGCTCTTCGTTGGTCTAGGGCGTGCACGCTGCGCCCTAGCATACGAACCGCTACAATTTCCGATTCAGGACTTGTCTCTTGGTACGAGCCTTCGGCTATGCCATACCGAACTTAGCAGCCTCGCGTAAGCTTTCCACAAAACCGTCCTTGTCTTATTCCTGAGTAAATTTCGTTACATTGACACAGCGGAAACGTGTCGCACCTACCCAAACCTCGCCTGCATATCTGCGAAAACGCCTCGTAGCCGTTCGTGCGCCATTGTCCTCGAACTTATTCGCCAACCTGGTACTTGCCGGCTTGCGATGCCGTTTGCGTGTTATGCGCACCAAATGCATCCTACGAACACTACAGGCGGCGACAGTACAGGCAGTACCAAAGTATGAGCCGCGGGAGTGCTGGTTCTATGACTTTGGCGATCGACTCCTTCCGTACGAGCCGGTGCACCGGTGGCAACAGCAGCTGCGTGCGATCCGACTGGGGCGGAGCGGCGAAGCACCGGCAACGACGTTGCGATTTCCGGACGCTTTCATGTTGCTCACGCACACGCCAGTGTACACGCTAGGGACGGCTGCAAGCCCGGGTGACCTCGGTTCTGCGCTGCAGGAAGCGAGCTGCGCAGTTGTTCGTACGGAGCGCGGCGGCAAAGTTACTTACCACGGACCGGGTCAGGTCACTGGTTACGCTATTATGAACCTGAGACGATATCGCTGTGACCTGCGGTGGTACGTTTCCTTGCTCGAGGAGGTTGTGATTCGGTGTCTGCGCTACTTTGGAATACCCGGCGAGCGACGCAGTGATCATCATGGGGTCTGGGTTGCCGGGGGAACCCGCAAAATTGCCTTTATTGGCGTGAGCGTTAGCCGTTGGGTCACCTGCCATGGGTTTGCCCTGAATGTCAACCGGGAGGTGCTCCCACCGTTCCGACGTATCGTTGCATGCGGTCTCGATGGCAACACCGTGACTTGCATGCAGGATCTGCTGCCGCATCCGAACACCTGTTCCACAGAGCAGGTGCGCAACTCACTTGCCACGCACTTTAGTGAACTGTTCGATGTTGCACTGAAACCTTACGCACCTTCGGCGGCGTCGGGAACAGATTCGCGATCAGGGACTTGATAACAGCGATGAACGCTATCCTGTTTCGAACGCTGCCGCCATCTTAGGAACTCGACTGTCGATAGCGATGCCCAGTTGCTTGTTCTGTAGATGCAAAAACACGACACGATTTGGGTTCATGCCAGGTGCAATTGCGGCAGAGAAGACGATGACGCGAGTACACCTGCGCCAGCGTTAGGAAGCTAATCAGGCACTTGTCTGGCAATCTCGTTGTCGCTGGAGCGTGGCACCCCGAAGAATCGTGGTTTATGTGCTGCAAAAAAAGCCCGGCTTTGCAACGCTGCTGATTTGTTGGCGCTTATGGCCGCAGTAAGCGCCAGGCCTCTGGGTAGACTTGGCAGATCAAGTCGTAGGGTCGGATCGATGCATCCAGAACCATTTGTGACATGCATCCGGCTTTGGCGCTACAGCGTTGACAGCGACGTCGGATCACATCTACAGCGCTAGCCACCGAAAGCATTCACAGAATTCCGAGCTTTTCTGAACCAACATACGCATGGGCGCCTGCGCAGCTGAAACATGTTGGCATCGATGGAGGTACGCCAGCCGGTGATCCGCCGGGCGTACGCGAGTGATCTGCAGCTGTGATCCTTCATATGTACATGAAATAGACTAAATGTTCAACTATGTACTGTTGGCTCTCTAGCGTAAGAACTAGAGCGCGAGGCCTTCTTTGCAACAAAACCGGTTACCTGGGAATCCGCCTAACGAAACACCAAGGTATTTCGAGCTGTGTTCTGGGCACTCTTTTGCTGGACAGGTCCCCGCCCGCTGGTACAAGCACCAATATCAACAACTTCGTCGTTCCCAATAGGTCAGTGAGTGGCGTAACCACGGCGGACTCGGCACAACTTGTTCTGCCAGGATGAAACGAACTGCGTTCGCACCTGGTTTGCCGCTGAACCGAAGAAGACTTGTGAGGACAGCGCCGCGTGCAACGGGAGCTGGTACGGCGCGTAAACCTGCACAGCGACCACTCGTGGCAGGCACTACTGCGTCCAACGGCGCGGCACCCGTCAGGGGTATCGCAACGCGCAAGAGACGTGGAGGTGCGCTGCCCGGTGACCCCGCTGCACCCAAACACAACGTCACGATTCTAAACTACCGCGATGATGAGTCTCTGACGCTCGCTGTTCCCGAGGACCGCTACATATGGTGGTATTTCCGGGAAAATGGTTATGAGCTGCCGTCATCGTGCCTGAACGGGTGCTGCACCACGTGCGCCGCCAAGATCGTTCGCGGCAGTCTAGAGCAGCCCGAGGCGCTCGGACTCACACGAGAGTTCCGTGACAAGGGCTATTGTCTACTGTGTGTAAGCTATCCGCGTTCCGCACTCGTGCTGGTCCTTCAGAGCGAGGACGAGGTCTACGAGCAGCAGTGGGCAACAACTTTCGAGAGCGGCGGCAAACGCTGGGGCGGCCTCATCCCAGAGGAAGACTAGGCGCTGCGAAAATCGCTGGTGAATGCGGCAAGGGTTCCACGGGAGCTCGCTGTGTTCTCTGACGCACCACGTGTGTGAAATAGATATCGAGGAAACACGAGCAGCCGCATTTGTTTCGGACGTATCACCGAAAATACGCCACGGTCTGCAGAGCGCCAGCGCCGCGTTCCAAGGAACCGGCCTCCTTCTTCTTCACCAAAAGGTTGCAGGAGGTTATGTAGCCTACCGCGAACGGCTGCCATTCAGACCGTGCGAAAAAGCAGTACGACTGGACAATGATCTGACAGTCGCCGCACCTCTTCGCGCTTTACTTGCGTTTGCTGAAACGCTGCGCCGTAGATCTCTATATCAAAGCGAATATAGCTGTCGACGATGTGTGCGGCAGCACTGGCGCTACAACAGAAGTAGTCTAAGCGCCATCCTCGATTCTGGAAGTAGTTCTGGACATGCCGATACCCGATGTAGGAGTAGGCGCGGACAGATGGATGCAGCCAGCGGAACGTGTCCAGGAGGGCGCATTCTTGCAGGGTTTGCGAAAAACTCGCCCGCTCCTCATCAGTAAAGCCCGCGCTGCGACGATTGCCCTCCGGGTTCCAGATATCGATTTCCTGGTGGGCGCAGTTCAGGTCACCGCACCAGATGATGGGTTTCCCAGTGCCTTGTCCAAGGCGTTTCAGCTGTGCCCGAACTGCTTCGTCCCATACGCGAATGCGATAATCAAGGCGCTTGAGGCCCTCGCCGCTATTCGGTACGTACATGCTACACACCACACAGCTTGAAAACTCGACAATGATGACCCGCCCCTCAGAATCTTCTACGCCGAGCTCGGGATCGAACCCGTATTGGACTCGAACGGGCTCGCCAAGGCAAGAGCCTTTTCGCAGAAAGAGTGCCGTCCCAGAGTACCCACGCTTGCTTCGACACGGATGGAAAAGGCAAGTCTCATAGTGCTCTTGGAGCGCGGACTTGATCTCTTCAGGAATAGGTTCTGACACTTTTATCTCCTGAACAGTGAGCAGGTCCGGGCACTCGTGCACAATGAACGCGTCGAAAAGGTGTTTCGATCTTGAGAGCGCACTTCGCAGTGAAGCAATATTGTAGGAGGCGAGCTTTGCGACTTTCGGGTCTTGCGGCGCACCCCAGGGGCGTCCGCTCGAACTGATCGGTACATCTGCAGGACTTTCCTTCCCGGTGTCTCTCAATTCGCCGCGACCAGCGTTTTGAACAGCGTTTCCTTTCTCAGCATTTTTTTCATCTTTCGGAGAGCGCTGCACTGTTTTGCGTCGTTTCCTTTCACCCTCGCCAGCCATCGCTAGTGGTACAAGTGGAAACGAAGCTTGCTTCTGTCTGCGCGCGCTCACCAGGAGGCGTGCGGTATCCGGGTTGACTGCCGCTCGGGTACTAGAGGCCATGCCTCGTATGAGTGGCTCGATACCCACCGCCGTTCTAAGTCGAACGGCAGCGGTGTACAGTAGTGGCGGCAAACGCGCCCTAGACATAGCGTCTCCAGCCGAAGGGCAGACGCCTCCCAGTTTTTTTTCGACAGGCCACCTACTGCTGCTTCCAATCATGTCTCATATAGCTCGACTTTGAGAGATTGTCCAATAAAGTTCATTCTTGTCAGCTCTGGAGGTCTCGTCTCCAACGCTGCACATCTCCTAATATTGATCGCGGCATTAAAGTCACGATTCACGAATTCCATGCGTTTCGTGCCATCATTGGTTGTACTTACCAATGCAAGGGGTCCACGAACTTTCGCCCTCCTCTCTATTTGCTCCTCCGTCAGCGGTCCGCACTTTTTTATATCTTCAGGGCTCCGCTGACACTTTTCCATCTCCACTGTCTGAAGTGTACATTCCAACTCGTGGTGTGTATAGGACGTTCGGAACTCATCTATCGGTATCGTAACGAAACGCCGTGCACACTCTTTGTACGTTCTTGTCGTTGGAGCTGGTGTACACCCTTTTTGGG
>Ga0080006_1130758_pt1 | contig 29440 bp, 24 predicted proteins | sample RS3BMetagenome_FD_69209 | JGI IMG/M metagenome (GOLD analysis project Ga0080006, IMG submission 69209) | Ferric oxide microbial mat and aquatic microbial communities from Rainbow Spring, Yellowstone National Park, USA - RS3B (SPADES... ...
CTCACGGCACCAAGGCGAGCCGACCTCTCTTCGCCCACCGCACTACCACCGTTCGTCACCATCCCCGCATTTTCATGCCACGTGGCGCCCGTCCGCGGGCATGGGGGTCTAATCTCATCGCGCTCGGCAAAACTCGCCGCCGTCGGATCGAGCCAAGACGGCGTCAAGGTCGCGAGGGGGGACTGGCACCGAGGGTGGGAGGGTGGCACTGGCTGCATGTGGAACATCTCGGGCTGGCTCAGACGGCCGCGGTCTTGGACAGACCACGTTTTCCAGGGGGGGTATGACCATGAACGGGGCACCCGTCGAGCCTCCGCCGGCAGGGAACAACCCTTCGTCCCGGGCTCCTGCCCCACCGCTCACCCGAGCGCTGGCCGGATGGCTGGACGGCATCGATCGTCCAGGTGACTTCTGGGCCTCGGGCACGTGTGAGCTTCCGGCGCCGGGCCTGGTGGTCGAAGGGGTCGGCCCGGTCGCCCTGCCGCTCATCCCGTTTCAGGCCGAGCAGTTGATCGGCGTCGCCGAGCATGCGCCCTTCGGGCGCGGCGCCAAGACGGTGTTCGACCCTTCGGTCCGGCGAACCTGGCAGATCGCGGCCACCGAAGTGGCATTCCATGGGCGAAGTTGGGCGCAGACGCTGGATGGCATGGTCCGCCGTGCCGCCGAGGGACTTGGGGTCGCCGGTGCCGTGACCGCCCAACTCCACAAGCTGTTGCTTTATGGCGAGGGCAGCTTCTTTTGTGAACATCGCGACACCGAGAAGGCCGGCGGGATGTTCGGCACGCTGGTGGTCGTACTGCCGTCGGCCTACGACGGCGGCGAACTCGTTGTCCGCCACGGGGGGCGTGAGGTATCGCTCGACCTGCGGGCCAACGATCCGTCGGAGGCGTGCTTCGCCGCGTTCTACGCGGATTGCCGACACGAGGTGAAGCCAGTCATCTCGGGGTACCGGCCGACCTTGGTGTACAACCTGTTGCGTCAGGGCAGCCGCCCGGAACCGCCCGCGTACGACGACGAGCGGGACGGGTTGTCCGCACTGCTGGCCGCATGGGGCGAAAATGACCCGCTCAAGCTGATCTATCCCCTGGAGCACGCCTACACCCCGGCCGCGCTGGCGTTCGATGCCCTGAAGGGCGCCGACTCGGCCCAGGCCGCGGTTCTCCTGGCCGCTGCGGAGCGATCGGACTGCGAGGCGCACCTGGCCTTGGTGACCATCCGGGAAAGCGGCATGGCCGAACACGGGGGCGGTTACCCGCCACGCCGCCGGTGGTCCGAGGATGAGGCGGAGGAAGACGACGACTTCGAAGTGGTGGAGGTCTCCGAGCGCAGCGAAGAACTCACCGATTGGCGCCGCCCCGACGGCGGCGATCCCGGCCTGGGACCCTTGCCCTTGGCGGAAGGCGAACTGGCTCCGCCCGGCGCCCTGGACGACTTGGAACCGACGGAGCAGTCGTTCCACGAAGCCACGGGCAACGAGGGCGCCTCGTTCTCCCGAATCTATCACGTTGCCGCCTTGGTCCTGTGGCCGCGCCGTCACCGCTTGGCGGTGCTCAGCGAGGGCGGGCTGCCGGCCACGATGCCCGCCCTCGCGCGTCTGGGGCGAGCCTGCGGCAGTGATCGCGCCCGGCCGGAATGGGCCGACGCCAACGCCTTGGCTGGCATGATGATCGAGTCGTGGCTAAAGGAGGCTTGGCGGGCATCCGAGGAAACCGGACCATTCCTCGACCTGCTGGCCACGCTCGGTGACACGGAGCGGATCCGCTCCTTCATCAGCCAAGTCGTCGCGGCCGGCCGGTTTGAAATCGAGGATGCGGGCGGCGTGGCTCGCGCCCTTCGAGTGCTGCCATCGGCAGCGGCCACGGATCTCTTGGCGCGCGTCGCCGCCGGGTCCGCCCCGATCGAGGCCCGCGCGGCCGTCCTGGCGGCTTGCGCCGACCTTGACCTCGCTTTAGCCGCCTCACGGCTCGTGGAGTCGCTGCCGGGCCCGACGCCGCCGACCGATCGTTGGGGACAGCCCCGAGCGGTGCCGCCCTCCGTCGTCATCGACCTCGTCCGCACGCTGGCCTCGACTGACACGGCATTGCTGGAGGCGGCGGTGGACACGTTCCTGGCGTGGCCGACAACATGGGACATGGACGCGGTACTGATCCCCGCCGTGCTCCGTTTGGGCACCGCGTCACCCCGCCTACGCGATGCTTGCCTCACCCACCTGAGGGGCCGCGTCGCGCGACCGCTGGCGCCACCCGCGGACTGGGCACGCGACGCCACCCTCACCTGCCGCTGCCCGCAGTGCCGCGATCTGGCGCACTTTCTCGCCGATCCCGCCAGTGAGACCTGGCAGTTGAGGGCTGCCGAGGCCATCCGGGCCCACGTGCAAGGCACGATCGTCAAGAGCCAGTGTGACCTGGATACCGAGACCCTCCGCAGAGGCCGTCCCTACACGCTGGTCTGCCGCAAGAACCAGGCCAGTTACGAGCGGCGCGCCCTGCAGCGGCGCGACGACCTCGCCCTGCTGGAGCGCCTGTGACACCGACAGCGCGAGCATCACCCGAACATGGCCGCGTCCACAGCCGCCGCAAGTGTCGGCTCAGGAGCATGCCCAGAGGTACGATGAGCGAACCGCACACCCGATGCCCCGGCGGCACCAGTCGCTATCGGTCTCAGGCCGCCCGACAGGGTCGCCATCCGCCGACTCCGACCACTGCATCGGCACAGAGAACACAAACCACGACGGCGGACTCCGACAACCATCAACGGCATCTCCGCGAGGCCTGGGCGCCGTTCCTTTTCGAGGACGAGTTCCCTGGCCAACACCAGGATGATTCACCCGTCCTTTCCGCCCTACGCTCCCAAAGCGCCCTGCGCAAGGCCAGCACCCATCAGACCCCCGACGGCCAGCCCGTCCACAGGTTTCAGACACTCCTCGCCTCGCCGACTTGGGCACCATCGCCCGCAACGAGAGGCGCGTCCCCACCTGTCCCCAGATCCCGCACTTCCATGCGATCACCACGCCCACACCATTCCAAGGGGAGCTCTGCCGGCGCGTCGGTCTCAACCTCGCCAAGGCCGGGTACGCAGAAAACTCCGGCCTGATATCCGCGAAAAGCCCGTCATCAGCCTTGGCGGGTGTATGGGCCGTGGGACTTCGGTCCAAGTGGTGCGCCCTGGAGGATTTGAACCCCCGACCTACTGATCCGTAGTCGTGGGGGCGCCTGCCCGGCCATCGCAACTGCCCCCGAAATACCCATTTGACGCGGCTTCCGTCGTTCGCACAAACGCAAGTTCCTCATCAAAAGCGCCCGCTCACGCAAAGTCTATGGGGAGGTTTATGGGGAACGCGGCGGGCGCGGTTACCGGGCCCGGGTTGGCGACGGTACCGCCGCGAACGGCAAAATCTGGGGGCAGCGGGTCGCCGCTCGGCGTCGACTCGTCAGGACCACATCGGGTGAGGCATCTGCGAGACGGACGGGAGGGGTGCGTGATGCGCACACTCAACCCTCAGGAGATCGGGGCGATGCCTCACTCGTGCGGCCGAGGAGGTCCAGAGTGAAGGAGCAGGCCGATCCCCCGCCCCGCAACGGCGAGGATCTCGTCCTCAAACAACCGCTCAGGTCAAGGCGATGATTCGTGGCGTCGCGACTGGCAAGCAAAGCACGGGCACTCATCATAGCGCCTTACAAGATGCACCAGACCGTGCACGGTTCCCTGGGTCTCATCAAACCGATGGCGAATTTGGTTCAAGTAAGTTTCATCGCCACGGGCGAACGCCCTGAAAAGGGCATAGGCTATGAAGTCGGCGATCTGCAAGAGGCGAGTCGATGCCGAGTCCGTGAAAAGGGGCACCTCGGAAAAGATGTGAACATGCCCGACACTCGTGCCTGAAGTTCGGAACTGCGTCAGTAACGCTTGTAGGTCGGGCTCGTAGCGCGACTCGTCCATTATGAGGATGCCGTTTTGGCGCACGCCCCGCCGCCGGATCCGACGGAGGAATGCGTCAAACCTTATGCAAAGCCCCGGAGATCCCTCTGGCAGCCAGCACCGCGGCTGCCCGTAGCCAGCAGTCTATCCGCCGGTACCCCCCGGCCGGAACGCGTTCACCGGCCGTTACTCGGTGGGCGCTGGGCGAACCACAATCCGAACCCGGACCTTGTTGAGCGAAATGACCGCGAACACACCGAGACCGTCGTTGGGCAAGTCCGCCAAGAGTAAGGCCGCGTCCACTGTTGCAGCCGCATCCTCACTGGCCATTTCCGCCGGCAGCCTGACCAGAACGACTCCCAGGCTCACACCGTGTTCAAGACGGGGAAGGGCCAGGCCCCCAAGTCCGATGTCACGGGTCACCAAGACCCGGTCTTCTGCTATGGCTCGCGCCAATAGCGCCTCGTCGCTCGCTCCCCGCAGCGCCGATTCGCGGGGGTCCAACACGTCGTGGTCTCTGTCACGCAACCGCGCCGTCAGCTGTCTGGGAACGCACTCGTCAATGAGGAACCGCATGGTACCTACCCTCGGCGATCTCGGCCGCGGCAAAAGCGAGGCAGGCCCTGACCTGTTCCTCACACAGGCCATACGCGTGGCACAGGTCCTCCGTTCGCTCGCCGGCGGCCAAGGCCCCGAGGATCACATCCACTGGCACGCGGGTGCCCCGAATGACCGGCTGCCCGCCCCTCACGGCCGGATCGATCGCGATGTGTTCCTCCCAGCGCATGCCGTGCACCCCCAGCCATTGTACGTCTTCTGACAGTGGCGTCGCGGCTGTGGTTCCAACCGAGCCGCGCACCGCCGGGACGCGCACCCACTTGTGCATGTCTTCCGAGAGGCCCCGCCACACGAGGAGGTCACCAGGTTGTCCGCCCTGCTCGCCCGCGAGTTCGCCCATCCATACTACGCCGTCGCCGCCCACAAGGGCCGCCGCCGAGCGGCCCGCCTTCGTCCGCAGCCGACGCCTGACGGCGTCGCACTCCGCTGGCTCCGCGCCCGTGGCGCGCGCGACGCCCTGCCCGTACTCACCGCGCACCCGACGTCCCTCACCGCTGAGGTCCACTTCCGCCGCACCGACGCCTACTGGCTCGTCCTCTGCCACAGCGCGGGGCACCTCCTGCGCGCCGTCGAGACGCCGTTCCGGATCGAGGGCGTGGTTCTGCTGCGGCGGACGCGGCTCGGCGGACCCTGGCAGGCCGAGCGCGCCCTGGTGGCCGTGCCGTCCGAGTTCCTCGCCGACGGCGCATGTCTCTATGCGGCGCAGTCCGGTCCGCGCAACTGGGACCGCCTCACCGTCTCGCCGCACCCTGAGCGCTTTGCGCACTTCATCGTCCCCTGCACCTTCCGGCCGGGAGGCGAGCACCGTGGGAGAAGCGGCTGAGCGGTCCGATCCGCCGCTGATCCGCATGGGCCGCCGCCGGGAGTCCCCCTGGGTCCAGGTCTACAACGAGCTCATCGACCTCTACCAGCCCCACATCGGCGGCTTTGCCGGCGTCGGCTACTGGACCTACCTCCGCCGCTTCGTCAACCACGACCCCAAAAACGGCTGGCGCGGCCAGGGTCCCCGGTACCACGCCGGGGGCCTTGGCCGCGGCCCTCCGGAGCCGGAAGGCCGGCTGCGCCGCACCCGGCGCGCGCATGCCGCACGAGCGGTGCACAAAGGGCAAAAGCCGCGACATCGGTCGCGGCCTTTGCTTGGGTGCGGCACTTCTGACTTGACGCCGCTGGAGCTTCCCGGCCCTTTCCCTGGGCGCCGCGGCCCGACGCCGCACGCGCCCGGCCCGTCCCGCCAAGCGAGCCACACCCTTTTGCTTGTATGCCCCTCCGTCGGCCCCCGCCTGCGGCGGCGTGCATCTGCGCCTTGGGCGGCAGGAAGGGGCCCACCGCCTCGCGGCCGCCGACGATCGGCAGGGTGCGGTGGTGGATCCGCGTGGGCACCATGCCGGCATGCCCCCTGGTCCGGGCCCCGCGCGGGCCTACCCCTGGCGCGGCAGGAAGCGGCCCACCTCGTCGCGGCTGCCGATGATCAGCGGCGTGCGTTGGTGGATCTGCGTGGGCACGATATCGAGAATGTCGCACTCCTCGGACACCGCCCGCCCCCCGGCGCACTCGGCGATGAACGCCAGCGGGCAGGCCTCGTAGAGCAGGCGCAGCTTGCCCTCCCTGTGCTGGACGTCCCCGGGGTAGAGGTAGACGCCGCCGCCGATCAGGATGCGGTGGAAGTCGCCCACCAAGGCGCCCGAGTACCGGGTGGAGTGTTTGGCGGGCCCGCGGAGCCAGGAGACGAACTCCCGCACCTGCGGGTTCCAGCCGGACTCGTTGGCCTCGTTGACGCCGTATGAGCCTCCGGAGGAGGGCATGGTCAGCGGGCCGCGCGTGAACATGAACTCCCCGATGCGGGGCTCGTAGGTGAACAGGTTGGCGCCGAACTTGGGAACCGCCAGCACGCAGATTGTCGCGGGCCCGTACATGACGTAACCGGCGGCGATCTGGGCGCGCCCGGACCGGAGCACGTCGCGCGGCGCGCGCACCGAGAAGATGGAACCGACGGCGAGGTTGGCGTCGAGGTTGCTGCTACCGTCGACGGGGTCGAAGAGCAGGGCGTACTCGCCCCGGCTGTGCTGGGCGATGTGCATGCCCTCGGCCATCTCCTCGGAGACGAGGTCGCTGATGGCGGGGCTCCGCAGCAGGTTGTCCACGAACGTCTGGTTGGCGAACTCGTCCAGCCGCTGGACGGCCTCGCCCTGGACGTTGGTCTCGCCGGTGCCCCCGAGCATCCCGTGCAGACCGGCGACGCGGAGTTCGGCTGCCACCCACTTGGCGGCGTAAGTGATCTGGCGGATCAGCGCGCGGAATTCGACCGGTTCCCCGGCCAGGGCCAGGTACTCCGGCAGGGTCGTCTCCTGCGGAATCGTCGATCCCTCCCGCCGGGGCTCCTGCGGCTGTGGACGCACTGGTGGGACGCCCCTGCCCTGCAGAGCGGCAAACCCCGGAACTGTGCGGCGCGGTCCGCCGCCACCGGGGCGGGGCGGGGGGCCGGCGCTGCGGCCGTACGCGGGGGTGGGATGCGCCGCGGAATGCCAAAACCCTTCCGAATCCGCACGAAAAGGCCCGCAATGGTCCGTCGCCGGACGGTGATCGGAGGGATGCGCGCCTCCCCCGACCGAGCGGGGTGGGATCGGGCGGGATCGGGTGGGCAGGGGCGGAACCGGAGGGCAGGAGTCGGCGATCATACGCGATGCGCGCCGCCCCCGACCGGGCGGGGTGGGATCGGGTGGAGGTCGGGCAGGCACCCCCGCGGGCGGGCGGTCCGTGCGCGGCGCGCCGGGACGGGACCGGGCCGCCGGGCCGCGCGGCGTCTTGACGGGAGTCGGCGATCGCGCCTATGCTCGTCCGGGTTTCCACCGGCAAACCGCCCATAGGTGTGGCGATGGGGCTCGCCCTGGATCTGCCTGCGGGCAGTGATGGCTCCTACTCGGCCGTGTGCCGGTAGGGGCCTTTTCGTTGAACGGGTCCGCCTCGGCAAGGGGGCGGGGAAGGGGGGACGGCGGTGCCGGCGGCCGTGGTCGGCGTGATGGCGGCGGGCGCGCTCGGGGCATGGGCCCGGTATCTGGTCGGACTCGCCATGCAGCGGCTGTCGGTCGCCTTCCCCTGGGGCACCCTCTGCATCAACGTCACCGGGTGCGTACTGATCGCCGCCGTGGCGGCCGTGGCCGGGCGTGCGCCCGGATGGGCGCCGCTCCTCGACAAGGACGTGGCGACCGGCTTCATCGGGGCCTACACCACCTTCTCGACCTTCACCGTCGAGACGCTGCAACTCGCGCGGACGCGCCCGGGGGCGGCAGCCCTCTACGCCGCCGGGAGCATCGCGGCGGGGGCGGGCGGGATCGCGCTGGGCCGGTGGCTCGGGGGCCGCCCGCTCTAATCGTTCCCGGCGCGGCGGCGCGGCGCGGCGGCGAAGGCGGTTACGGCCGCGCAGGCGCGGGGGGGCAACCGCGGGGGCGGCGTGGCCGGGCAGGTGCCGGGGGCAGTCGGGGCGGCGGGGGCGCCGGGCCAGGGCGGGGGCGGCGCCGCACGGGTGCGGGGCGCGGTCGCCAGGGCGGGGGCGCCGTACAAGCCACCGGGGCACCGGGCGCGGCCGCCCGAGTACGGCCCCGCACCGGACCTCCGGCAGGGCGCGCCCCACCCGCGCGCGATCCGACACGCACGGGGCACCGCGCCTGGAAGGGGCATTCGGGCGGCCAGGAGCCGAGGGCTGAAGCCGGGGGCTTGCGGCTGCAGGATCCGCGCCGCGATAGGCCGCCGGCCCCCCGTCTCGCGAGGCTGCCAAGGGAGGTGGCGCTTGTGCCCGAAGCCGTTGCCGGCAAGCCGGTGCCTTTAGACAGCAAGTGTCTCCCGCATGTACCGCGAACGTTTGACGCGCCGATGGATTCCTCGGCGCCACGCCCTACGTTGACTGGCCAAGGTGCGTTCCCATTTTACCGCAGGGGAGGGCGTGCGCGGCCTGGCCCACGGCTCAAGGCGGGGGTCTCAGCGGGCCGCGTCGAGATGCGATGAAGCGGCACCTCTTGGTACTGGCCGGCGGGGCGCTCGGCGCCGCCTCCCGGTTCCTGCTGGCGCTCTGGATCGCGCCCCAGGCGCACTTCCCCTTCTCCATCCTGCTCATCAACGTATCCGGATCCTTCGTCCTGGGCTTCCTCCTGCCGTACGCGACCGCGTCAGGCCTCGACCCGGACCTGCGGATCGGTCTGGCGACCGGGTTCGTGGGCGCCTACACCACCTTCTCCACCTGGGAACTGGGGACGGCGAATCTGTGGGCGGCCGGCGCCACCGCCGCCGCTTGGGTGTATCTTCTGGGCAGCCTGTTCCTGGGCCTCGCCGCCGCGGCGGGCGGCACGGCCTTGGCACGGCGCCTCAGTTCCGGGGGGTGAGGGGCGTGCGGCTCTCGGGACCGGCCCGGCGGCTCCGCGTGTACCTCGGCGAAGGGGACCGCCCGGGGGGCAGACCGGCCGCAGAGGCCGTGGTCCTCCGGGCACGGGATGCGGGTCTGGCCGGGGCCACCGTCCTGCGCGGCACCCTGGGCTTCGGCGCCCACCGGCGGATCCACGCCGAAAGCCTGGTCGAGGTCGAGGGCGACCTGCCGTTGCGCATCGAACTGATCGATACCGCGGGGCGCATCGACGGTTTTCTGCCCGCGCTCGCCGCCGCGGCCCCAGGCGGTGAGGCCGTGCTGGAGGACGTCCACGTGCTCCACTACCGCCACGGCGCCGCGGAGCCCGCGGACGCAGCGGGCGGGGCGGCGGGTCCTTTGGCGCCCCGGCCGGCCTCGAAACGAGAGACGCAGAGGGGACTCAGCATGGAGGGCACAGCGGCGCGCCGCCTCTGCATCTACCTCGGCGAGCGCGACCGCTTCGAGGGCCGCGACCTCGGCACGGCGCTCGTCGAAGCGGCGCGCCGTGCCGGCCTGGCGGGCGCCACCGTGCTGCGCGGGGTCCTGGGCTACGGCGCGCACAGCCGCCTGCATGCCCTCCGGCCGTTCCAGTTGTCGCAGGACCTGCCCCTGATGGTGGAGGTCGTGGACGCCCCGGAGCGCATCGACGCCTTCCTGCCGCAGGTCGACCGGATGCTGCAGGGCGGGCTCGTCACAGTCGAGGACACCCGCGTGGTGCTCCACCGCCCGGCCCCCGAGGCTCCCCGCGAGGCCCACGGTCCGTCGGGGGCGCCCTGAAGCGGACCGACCCGAGCCGGGTGTATCGGCCCCCGGACACCGCCCGCCAGCCATCCGGGGGGAGCGCATGCCGCGGCATCCGCCGCGCGATCGGGGGCGAGATCCCTTGCCGTCCATGCCGGGTGCGCCCCATGCCGGGTCCAGCTCCCACGCGCTCTCGGTCTCCCTGCGCTGGGAGGGGGGCCAGGCCGGCGCCGGCCGCCTCGCCACCGCGGGCCTGGGAGAGGCATCCGTCGGCGCCCCCACGACGCTCGGCGGGAGCGGGCAGGGCACCAGTCCCGAGGAACTGCTCCTGGCCTCCGCCGCCGGCTGCTACGCGATCACGCTGGCGGGGATCCTGGAGCGGATGCGGCTGCCCGTGGCCGGCATCGAACTCCGCTCGGAGGCGGACGTGGAGGCAGGCCCACCGCTGCACCTCGCCTCCATCCTGCACCGGCCGCTGCTGCGCCTGGGGCCGGGCGGCGACGCGGCGCGCGCCCGGCGCGCGGCCCTGCTGGCGGAGGAACACTGCATGATCTCGCGGGCCGTCCGCGGCAACGTCCTGGTGCGGGTCGAGGCGGAGATCGTCACGGGGTGACGGGCCCGCCGCTCGGGCCGGGCAGGGCCGGGTAGACGACGTCCATGGGCCGCGGCCGTACCGGGCGGGCCACGGCGGCGGGGCAACCGCCCCCCCTCCCCCGCCCATCCCGCCGTGCCCCCGCATCGCCGCGGGCCCAGCCCCGTTCCGCCCGCCCCCCCCGCTACACCGGCGCCCGTCCGTCCGCCGCCTGCCCCTCCGCGACATCCGCGACCAGCCAGGCCCGCAGGTCGGCGGCGATGTGCCCGAGTTCGCTCGCCACGGCCGCGGCCGCGAGACCTGCGCCGGGGGATCCGGCGACCACGGCGGCGATCCCGCGGTCCGCCTCGGCCAGGCGGCCCCGGGCCTCCTCGGCCCCCAACGCCCCCTCCAGCGCGCCGGACGCGGTGGCGCAGGCCTCCAGCACCGTGCGCAGGGCCTGCAGATCCGCGGGGGGCAGCCCGGCACCCGGCCGCCGCCGCGCCTCCACGGCCACGCGGGCCAGCGTGCGCGCGTGCCGGTGCAGCGCCGCGACGCACTCTGCCTCCGCCCGGACCCGGCGCAGGCCCGCCTCGTCGCCCCAGGGGTTCCAGCGCAGCGCGTCCTCCAGGGCGGGGATCTCCGCCGCCCGCCGCTCGGCCTCCACCGCGGCCCCGCGCAGCCGGCGCCAGACGGGGCGGGCCGGGGCGCCGCCGAAAGCGGCGGCCAGAGTGGGCAGCCCTGCCGCCCACCGCCGCCGGAGCCGCCGCAGGTCGGACCGGAACTCCGCCAGCGGGTCCACCGGCCAGAGCACCGCCGAGACCGCGACGGCGACCGCGCCGCCCATGGCGGTCTCCCAGAGGCGCTCCAGACCGTAGCGCCAACTGTGGCCGACCGCGAGCAGCAGCAGGGCGGAGATCGCCACCTGCGTGTTCAGTTCCGGCCCGAAGCGCAACCGGCTGCCGGCGGCCAGGGAGGCCAGCACGAGCAGCCCGACGACCGGCGGGGACGGCCCCGGCACCCGGAGGGCCGCCACGCCGATCGCCACCCCGGCGAGGACGCCGACGAGGCGCTGCCCGGCCAGGCGCAGGGACCCGAACGGATTGCCCTGGAGGCTGACGATCACGGCCAGGACGGCGAAGGCGGGGCGCGACGCCCCCAGCAGCCGGCCCGCCCACCAGGCGAGGGCGCTGCCGAGCGCCATGCGCACGATCTGGCGGATCTCCGCGGCGCCCGGCAGCAGCGGCGGCACCCCCGCCGGGTATCCTGCCCGACGGAGCGGCCGGCCGCGCGGGGCGGGGCGGAACGGATTCGCACCGGGAGCGGGCGGGAAGCGGGGCCAGGGGGGGCCAGGAGGGACAGGAGGGACAGGGGGGACAGGGGGGACAGGGGGGACAGGAGGGACAGGGAGGGCCGGGGCGCGCCGCACGGGGAGCGGGCGCGGGTCAGGGCCGCCCGCCCGCGGCCCTCACCCGCCGGCCAGCAGCTGCATCAGGAGCGCGGCGGCGGCCTCCACGTCCGCGGGGTGGCAGACCTCGGCCGCGGTGTGGAGGTGGCGGACCGGGATGCCCAGGGCCCCTGCCGGCGCCCCCGCCGCGGCCATGAGGGCGGGTCCGGCAGCGGCGGAACCGGGGTCGCCCACGGCGACCTGGAGCGGGACGCCCGCAGCCGCGGCCGCCGCCGCGAGGGCGTCGACCGCGGGGGCGGAGGCGATGAGACCCCGATCCTGCACCACCACTACCGGCCCGGCGCCCAGGCGCACATCGGCACCCGCGTCCTTCTGCGCATCCGAGGTGGCGACCGCGCCCACGGAGACGATCAGGTCTGCCGGCACACGGGCCACCGCCGGCCGCACGCCGCGATGGCCGACCGCGGACTGCGCCAGGAAAGCCACCGTCGCCTCGGCCCCGCCCGCCGCGGCGCCCCGCAGCGCCAGCAAGGCGGCGGCGCAGGCGGCGCGGCTGCCCAGCGCCTTGCCGCAGACCGGCCCGCCGGGCAGGATCTCCGCGCGCACGTCGAGCGCCGCGGCATCGCCGACCCGGACCACGCCCTCCGCCTCGTCCCGCGACCGCAGGCCGAGGTCGAGGTGCAACTTGTCGAAGCCCCCGGGAGACCGGTCCTCCTCCGAACGCCGCGCCCCCACCGCAGCGGCGACGCCGGAGCCGAAGCGCACCCGCCGCCCGGCCGCGACCGCCGGCGAGAGTGGCCCGAGGGGCGCCACGGCGGCGCGGCCCCGCTCGTCGATGTGGGTCACCACGAGCCCCGGTTCGTCCATCGGAACCAGCAGGAGCAGGCGGCGCGCCCCGGGCGCGCCGCGCCGCTGCAGGAAGAGGGAGCCCAGGGCGTCCTCCCGCACCGCGTCGGCGAACGGGGCCGCCCACTCGCGCAGCCGGGCCCGCACCGGCCCCTCGTGGCCGGACGGTCCGATCAGGTCGCTGAGCGCGCACAGCAATTCGGCCGCAGGGGTCACGCGCGATCGGCCTCCTTCCAGGGGCGCCGGGAAAGCCAGACCCAGAGCAGCCGAGCCTCGGCGTCGAGGTCACCGGGGTCCATCGCGCTGCAGGGCGCGTGCAGGTAGCGGCACGGAAGCGAGACGACGGCGACCTCCGCGGCCTCGCCCTGGAAGCGCGCGCCGTCCGTGCCCCCCGCGGCGGCCTCCTTCCACTGGAAGGGGATGCCCGCCTCCAGGGCGGCGCGCGCCAGTGTGGCCGTCCACGACCGCCCGGCGATCATGCCGGCGTCCTGTGCCGTGAGGGCCGGGCCGGCGCCGAGACGCGTCACGCGCCGCCGGCCGGTCACCTCGGGCAGGTCGGCGGCCGTCGTCGTCTCCAAAATCACGGCGGCGTCCGCGCCCAGGGACTCCGCGACGGCGGCCGCCCCGCGCGTGCCGATCTCCTCCTGTACCGTGAAGGCGACGGCCAGCGGCAGTTGGGGACGCGGCAGCGCCTCCAGGGCGGCCACGATCGCGACGACCCCGGCCCGGTCGTCCAGGGCCTTGGCCTTGAAGAGACGGCCGAGCGGCGCGGCGCGCGAGGCGAACACGGCGCGGTCCCCCGGGGAGACCACCCGCTGCGCCTGCTCCGTGCCGTCGGCCCCGATGTCGATGCGCAGGTCCTCGACATCCGCGGCGCGGTCGCGCCGGTCGTGGGGGGTCAGGTGGATCGGCGGCAGAGCGACGGTGCCGGGGATGCCGCGCCGGCCGACGCGCAGCGGGCAGCCCGGCAGGATCCGGGCGTCGATGCCCCCCACACACTCAAAGCACAGCAACCCCTCGGGTGTGATGCCGGTGACGATGAGGCCCACCTCGTCGAGGTGGGCGGCCAGGACCAGGCGGGGGCCGGCGCCAGAACGCCAGTTCCAGGTCAGCACCAGCGACCCGAGCGGATCGATCCACGCCTCCTGCGCCAGGGGGCGCACGCGCTCCCAGACGCGGTCCCGCACGCGGCCCTCGTCCCCGGACACCCCGGGCAGGTCGCAGAGTTCGGCGAGCCATTCGGTGTCGATCCGCGGCGTCATGGCTCCTCCCCCCCGCCCGCAAGGCGGGTGACGAGCCGACCGGCCCATGCCGGGTCCATCGCCTGAGCGGCGGAGGCGAGCAGCGCCCCCGTGTGTGCCACATCCGCGTAGTCCACCGTCTCGCCGGGCGTGTGCATCGACCGCAGCGGCACCGACAGCAGCCCCACGGCCACGCCCCCCGCCGCGACCTGCAACGCCCAGGCGTCGGTGGAGGAGTTGCCCGCGACGACCTCGCGCTGCAGCGGGATGCCGAGCCGGTCCGCCTCGCCCCGGAGCAGGGCGCCCAACCCCTCGTGCAGGGCCGGCCCGACCGCCAGCGCCGGCCCACCGCCCGCGGCGGCCGTCAGGTGTGCCGGCGCGCCCGGCTGAGCCGCGAAGCCGACATCCACGACGACGGCGGCCGCCGGGCGCAGGCGGCGGCCGACGGGACCGATCCCGCGCAGGCCCACCTCCTCCTGAACGTTGGCCACGACGTGGAGGTCGCAGGGGAGGTCGTGGCCGCGGAGCGCCAGGAGGGTCTCGTGCAGGGCGGCGACGCCGGCGCGGTTGTCGAGCCCGGCCCCGCACAATCGGCCGCCGAGGAGGTCCGCGGGCCCCACGGCCAGGCGACCCCGGTCCCCGGGGCGGACGGCCCCGGCCAGTTCGTCGTCGGGCAGGCCGGTGTCCAACACCAGCTCGTCCACCGGCGGGATGCGCCGCCGGCCCTCCGCGGTGGTGAGGTGCGGCGGGAGCGTGGCCACCACCGCGGGCACGGGACGCCGGCCGAAGAGCACGACCTCGCGGGAGAGGAGGCTGCGCAGGTCGAGGCCGCCGACGGGGGCGAAGCGCAGGAAGCCCCCCGGCAGGATGCGCGTGACGATCAGCCCGATCACATCCACGTGCGCGGCGAAGGCCACGGTCGGGGCCGGACGGCCGCCCCGGGCCCGCCGGCAGACCCAGAGGTTCCCCAGGGCGTCACCTCCGACCTCATCCGCCAGCAGACCCCACTCGCGGCGGAGGAGATCCGTCGCCGCCCCCTCCGCGCCGGACGGGCCGCCCGCGGTGAGGAGTTCCCGGAGCAGGGCCCTTCCATCGAGCGCCAGACCGCACTCCCCCCCGATCTCGGCATGCCGCGGAATTCGAACACATCCGCGGCGCTCCTCCATCGCGAGGCAGTCTGCCCGGGCGGCGCCCGGCGTCTGCGCGGTGCGGCAGGCATGCCGCGGGAGACGGCCGCCCGGTCACGGGGCGCGGGGCGGCGGTGGGGCGGCGGACCTCAGCGGCCGGAATTGCCGCGGGTGAAGACGCGCAGGATCCGCCCGAGCGGCGCCGGCAGGCGAACGACGCGGATCATGAGCACGGTGCAGCCCTCCTATTAGCGGGACACCCCCGGATCCCGGCGGCGCGTGGGCCCCGACCGACGGCGGCCGACCCCGCCGCCGCGGGGCATGGCAGGTTATGCGCACCGCTGCCGGGGCGCCACGGGGGGCTGTCCCGTGGAGGCCGGGGAGCGGGAGCCGGGTGGCGCGAGGGGCGGGGGCCGGAGCGGACCACGGGTGAAGCCTCCGCTGGCGACGCCCCGACCCACTGCCGCGGAGTGGCGCCGGCAGGTGCCCCATACGCCCTTCACGCCACCGACATCCCGGGGCCACGGGCTGCCGCCCCCCCTTGGTGGGCCGAGGGATGCCGACAGGTAGGGGGCTCCTCGACGCGAAGAGGGCATGGGATGGTCCGTCCGGTGGAGGAGCGACTGGTGCCACTGCGCGCAACCGCGACTTTGGCGCGTTGCGCCCCGTGGCCGAGATCCAGTGGACGTCGCAGGCGTCCAAGACCGCTATCGTGCGGGTAGACCCGAGGAAGATCGATACCCTGAGGCACCTTCCCGACGTCCTCGGCGTAGAGGCGCGGCGCTTGGGCCAGGCCATGGCTGACCGTCGGGCGCCCGCACTCCGCCCAGATCGGCCGCCTCACCTTGCAGGCGAGAGCGTCGAAGACCTTGCCGTCCCCCAGGGACGACCCGGGCGCCTTGGGGCCCCATTGAAGCAGTGTCGATGTACGCTCCCGGATCGAGAGCAGGCGCACATCCGCACACGCGTGCGGCTCCGTTTGGACCCGCGATCCCTCGGCCCTGGACGGACCCCCGGCCCGCCGGGGAACCCCGGCGGGCGACGCCCGTGCCGATCCCATGGTCGATCTCCCCGTCAAGGAGGAGTATGGGTGGCACGGCGCAAGGATGCCTTTCAGTGTAGTTGTGCCTATCTCGCCGTAGAGAGTTTTGAGAGGTGCATTGACAGGAGACGATTCCCAGCCTTACCATGGGCCCGTCCGGCAAAGGGGGCGCGCGCATGAACGAGTCTAAGCCGCGCGAGCCGTTTGAGCAATGGTTCTTACGGGCTACAGGAGACCCGCCTCATCGCTACCAGCGTGACTTGGCGGAAGCCCCCGATTGGCCAGACGTCCTGGACGCGCCTACCGGATCCGGCAAGACGGCCGTCGTGCTCCTGTGGCTGTGGAGGCGGCTGCACTTCCCGGCCGTCACGCCGCGGCGCCTTGTCTATTGTCTGCCGCGCCGCACGCTCGTCGAACAAACCTTCGAACGGGTCCACACCTGGCTGGACCGTCTGGACGTGCGCGCCCGCCTCCCCGGCGAGCCAGGCCACATCCACGTCCAGACCGTCATGGGCGGCCAGGCCAGCGGCCGTGGCCAAGGCCGCATCCACCCCTGGTGGCATTACCCTGAATCCCAGACAGTGCTGATCGGGACCCAGGACATGCTCCTCAGCCGAGCGCTCAACCGGGGCTACGCCAGCCCGCGCCCCGTCTGGCCGGCCGAGTTCGGCCTCCTGCACAGCGACGCGCTCTGGGTCTGCGATGAGGTCCAACTGATGGACGAAGGCCTGGGCACCACTGCGCAACTGGCCGGTTTGCGGGGTGCCATCGGGCACTATGGTCGGGCGCCCACCCTGTGGATGAGCGCGACCGTGGACCACGAGGCCCTCCGCACCGTCGATCACCAGAGCCCATGCCGGGTGCTCCGGCTCTGGGATTCCGACCCCGCCTCGCGGGACGACGATCTGGCGCGCCGCTTGCGAGCCCACAAGGTCCTCACATCCAGCGTCCTCTCCGCAGGGTCGCCCGACTCGTTGGCGACGGCCATCCTCAAAGAGCACCGCCCCGCCACCTTGACGCTGGTGATACTGAACCGCGTGGAACGAGCCCGCCATCTCCACGCCGCGCTGGAGAAGGCATGCGGGAAGCAGGGCGGCCGCCCGGAGTGCCTCCTCTTCCACGGTCGCTTCCGGCCGTACGACCGCCGCGGGTGGGTGGCGGCACTCGGCCGTCCGCTCGATGGTCCGGGGCGCATCATCGTCGCCACGCAGGTGGTGGAGGCCGGCGTGGACGCCGACGCCCGGACGCTGTGGACCGAGGTGGCTCCGTGGTCCTCCCTCGTGCAGCGGTTTGGACGCTGCAACCGCGCGGGCATGGTCGCGGCGGAGGACCCGGCCCGGATCTTCTGGCTCGATGTGGGGGACGACGAGAAGGATGCCGCGCCGTATGCCCCTTCCGACCTGGCCCTCTCCCGGGTGCGCCTCAGCGGGTTGGAGGCGGCATCCGTGGGGCCCGAGGCGTTGCGGGGCGTCGAACTTCCGCCGGTGGTCGCCGACGGGAACCTCTTGCGCAGGCCGGACCTGGTCGGGCTCTTCGACACCTCCCCGGACCTCTCGGGGAACGACCTCGACGTGTCGCGCTTCGTGCGGGACGCCGTCGACGCGGACGTCTACGTCTTTTGGCGCACCTTCGCGGGCGCACAGCCGGAGGACTCCGTTCACGCCGGTGCGGATGAACTCTGCCCCGTGCCTATTCCGGCCTTCCGGGATTTCTTGGGTAAGGCGGCGCACGGTCTCTGGCCCTGGAGATACGATCACCTGGAGCGACGATGGACCCCGGCGAGCCCGGCGGACATCCGCCCTGGACGGATCCTCCTCTTAGCCAGTGCCGCCGGCGGCTACACCCCCGCCACCGGGTGGACGGGGATTCCGGGGAACGGGCCGGTGGCGCCGGTACCTTCGGACGTGGACGCCGATGCGGATGAAGACAACGAGGAGGATCTGGGCGGCAATGCCGAGTCGCAGAATTGCCAGGAGAGCCAGTCCATCGACGCGCACACGGACCGGGTGGTCGCGGCGCTGCAGCGAATCCTGCCCGATCTGGCGGACGTCCTCCCGGGCGGCTTCGAGGTCGAGGGGCTGAGGTGCGCCGCGCGCTACCACGACGCCGGCAAGGCCCACCCGGTGTTCCAGGAGACGATGCGCTCGGCCGGCTGCCCACCGGACCCGGACAGCCTCTGGGCCAAGGCGCCGCGCCGTGGGGTGCGGCACGCGCGGAAACACTTCCGCCACGAACTCGCCAGCCTCGTCCTGTTTTTGCACGTGCGGGGATGGGTCGACGATCGTACGACCAACCTCGCCGCCTACCTGATCGCGGCCCATCACGGCAAGGTGCGCATGACCATCCGGGCGTTTCCCGACGAGCGGGAACCCGGTCGTCCGGCCGAGGAACTCCATGCCCTGGGCGTGTGGAACACCGACCACGTACCTGAGCGCGGTCAGCAGATCGACCTCGGAGGCGGTGTGGTCATCGCCGCGCAGGAATGCCTCGACCTCGGTTTGATTCGAATCGGCCTGGACGCGACCGACCGACCCTCCTGGCTTGATCGAACGGTGCGGCTCCGCGACGCGCAGGACTTGGGCCCCTTCCGTTTAGCCTACCTGGAGTCCGTCCTGCGGGCGGCGGATGCGCGCGCCGATGAAGCAGGGGGGAGGTGACGGGATGGCCGCGCCACTTGAGACGCCGTTGCCCGGCTGCCGGCCGCAACCGGTCGCATCCTACCTGAAGGCGCTCGCGATTCTGCGGATCGTGAGCGCGTATGCGCCGGGCACACGCGGGGCATGGCGCGACGGCGAGGGCTTCGTCCTGTTCGGTTCGCTCACGCCCGGGGATCTACTGGACTACTTCGTCGCGGACTACTCACCGACCCCCGTCGTGTCGCCGTGGAACGGTGGATCGGGCTTCTACCCCAAGGATCGCCACGACGCGCTGGAGGAGATCGCCGCCAGCACCGGGGGGCGCCTGGCGCCGTACCGTGAGACGATCGCCTCCGCCCGCCGGGCCCTCACCGACCTGCACCTGGATTCCAAGCCCGATCCCAAAGAGGGCAAGCCGGCTCTACTGGCGCGATGCCGGGCAACCTTCCCCGACGCCGCGCTCCCGTGGCTGGACGCGTGCGCCGTGCTGGCGGGTGACGGCCCCACCTTCATGCCGCTGCTGGGTACGGGAGGAAACGACGGGCGGCTGGACTTCAGCAACAACCACATGCAGCAACTCGTGCGCTGCCTGCGCCCCGGCCCGGCCACCCGCGCCAATCTGGAACAGGCGCTGTTCGGCGGGACCACCGGGGCGCTCCAGTACACCGACGCCACGCTCGGGCAGTTCTCTCCCGGGGCCGTCGGCGGGCCGGGGGCATCCGCGGGCGTATGGGAGGGTGCACCCTCCGTCAACCCCTGGGACTACGTCCTGACCATGGAGGGCGCGGTGGCCTTCGCGGGCTCCGTCGCCCGTCGCCTGAGCGCGACCGCCGGCCGGGGCAAGGCCGCCTTCCCGTTCACCGTGCGCACCAGCGCCGTCGGCCCGACGGCCATCGCCGAGGCGGATGGAGCCGACGAACGCACAAGGGCGGAGATCTGGCTCCCGCTGTGGAGCCGACCGGCCACATGGGCCGAGGTCGCCTTCCTGTTAGCCGAGGGACGCGCAGACCTGAACACCCGGCAGGCGCGAACGGGCGTGGAGTTTGCGGTGGCCGCGGTGAGCCTCGGCGTCGACCGCGGAATCGACGCGTTCGAGCGAACGGCGTTGCTGCGGCGCAACGGACTGTCCTTCATAGCGACCAGCCTGGGTCGCGTGCGCGTCGGGCCCTTCGAGGGGAGCGACCTCTTGCGCGACCCGCCGTTGGTGGAGTGGACGCAGCGCTTCCAGGCCGCCGCGGGAAGCAAGGGGGCTCCGGCCAGTTGGGCCGCCGCATGGCGGCGGCTTGAATCCGCCCTCTTGGCCTGCGCCCTAGGGTATGGTGCGCCGCAGGGGTTTCAAGACGTACTCATCGCGCTGGCGGCGGCTGAACACGTGGTGGCGCAATCCAAGAACCATCGGGACGTCCCCCCCTGCCGGTCTCTGAACGCCCGCTGGTCGGGGGCGTGCGCCGGCGGCGGCACGGGGACCGAATGGGTTGTCGCCGAGGCCGTCGCCGGCATCGGCCCAGCCCGCGGCGCGCCCCACATCCGGGAATACCTCGAACCGGTGGTGGCACTGGGAAACGGGCGCTGGCATTGGTCGCCCGCGTCCAAGCGCTCCGTCTGGAACTCGGACAGACCGACCCCCCGCAACCTGCAGGCCGTCCTCGCGCGCATCCGCCTGGACGCAGGTACCGGCGGGTCGGCCTCCCTCCCCCTGGCCGCGGGGCACCCCGCCGACATCTCTGACGTGCATGAGTTCCTCTGCGGGCGCCTCGATGAGCCACGCCTGGGCGCCCTGGTGCTCGGGGCGGCTATGACGGAACGCCCATCCGCGGCGCGCTCGCCGCGATCATACCTGCCCCGTCCCCCGGACCTGCCCAGGGCCTACGCCATTCTCAAGCAGGTCTTCTCACCAGGGGAACTCGCCCCCGGCGTCCGGGTGCTTCCCAACCCCGCCATCCTCAAACGCCTGGAGTCCGCGGAGATCGACGAAGCCACCGGGTTGGCCCTACAGCAGTTGCGCGGGAGCCGGTTACCCGTGCGCATGGCCGCAGGCCAAGGGGGCTGGGTGTGCAGTGGGACAACCGCAGAGCGCATGGCGGGGGCGCTCCTGATCCCGCTGGCCGACGAGCGGACCCTTCGCGCGCTGGTATTCCGCGACCGGACCGACAGCGGAAGCTCGGGGAGTGACGAGAGATGACCACCCTGGACCTGGACGCCCTGCTCGCCCTGCCGCGGTTGCGCTTGGAGGCGACCCTGAGGCCGGCCCAGGGAACCCGCTTTCAGCCCACCGGCTTCCCGGACCTTGGCGCTGCCACGTATCGGCTTCGGCGCCCGGCGGCCAAGGATGAGCCGGAGACCCGGATGCTGATCGTAGAATCGCCGCAATCCGTCGCCAATCGTTTGGAGTTGGTGTGCTGGGATGCGTTAAGCGGCGACCTGGTGCCGGCCATCGCCGGCATGCCGTACGTGCGCGTGGAGATGGGCAACGAGGGGGAAGCGCCGCAGGTCACGGCCTCCATTCTGGAGGCGCACCGGCTGAACTCCTCCTACATCCTCAAGCAGGCGGTCCATAATGGCACGCTCTTCGCGGAGGAATTCCGTCAGGCCGCGAAGATCCCGGCCAAGAGCAAGAAGGGCGGAAAGGCGAAGGGACCCGACGGCGCCGATGGGCAGGAGGAAGAGGCCGCGGGCATCGGCGTACTCGATGTGCGCCACGTCGCCCAAACCATCTTCCGCTACGACCCCAACTCGATCCTCCATGGGGTGTTCCTCGCCAACCTCGACGGACGCGTCCGTTTCACCCGGGCGCTCTCCGGGTTCATAGAGGCGGAAAACGTCCGCGACGCCGTGAGCGGCGGCGTCAAGCTCGACCGCGTGCACGCCGCGGGCGACACGGCCGAGGGTTACGGGAATGTGCCATACGCCCGTACCGAGTACACGGCCGAGAAGGTCACGGCCTACTTCACCTTGGACATGACGCTGCTGCGGAGCTACGGTCTCGACCCCACCGCCGTCCGCTTCCTCGGCGCACTCGGCCTCTGGAAGATCCGGCGGTTCCTCGACTCGGGGCTCCGCCTCCGTACCTCCTGCGACTTCGAGGTCGTGGGGGACCTGGTCGCCGTGGTCCGCGGGGAGCGATGCGGCATGCCCGACGAAGCCTCCCTGGAGTCCGCCGTCCGGCAGGCGATCGTGGCGTGTCGCGCCGCCGAAGGCGTCTTCGCCGAGCCCGCCGTGACCGTCGTACGACGTCCGGTCGCGACCTCGAAGTAAGGGGCGGGGAGGATGCCCCGTGATCGCACTGGAGTTTACGTTCACTGCGCGCCGGTACCACGCGACGCCTTGGGGGTCGCACACCAACGAAGGGCAACCCGAATGGCCGCCATCGCCATGGCGCATCCTGCGGGCGCTCGTCGCCGTCTGGCGGCGGGCGGCCCCCGAAGTGCCCGCCCGCGACATGGCGAGCGTCCTGGCCGCGCTGTACGCACCGCCGAGCTTCATCCTGCCGGCGGCCTCGATAGGGCACACGCGGCACTACATGCCGATGGACGGTGCGTCCAGCACGACGCTGACCTTCGATGCCTTCATCGCCATGGCGCCGGGCGACAACCGGGTCATCGTCCGGTGGGACCAGGCCGACCTCGATGCGGCGCAGCGGGAATTGCTCGCCGGGCTGGCCGACAACCTGCCCTACCTGGGACGGGCGGAGTCCTGGTGCCACGCGGTGCTCCTGCCCGATGCCGCGGTTCCCGCGGATCTGCCCGTCAACTCCCGACCGGTGGCGGCCGGCATGGCGCCGGGGCAGGACGAGCACGTCGTCCAGATCCTCTGCCCGGCACCGGATGCGACTTTGGGCGAGTTGGAGGTCGACACGGGCCGGCTCCGGAGCGAACGGCGCACCGACCCGTTGACGCCGCCGGGGAGCCGGTGGCAGATATACACGCGACCCGGGGTCACGGTGCCGACGGGGTTGCCCCTCACCAGGCCCTCACTGCCCCGTAACGCCGAGGTCGTGCGCTTCCGGATGGACGTACCCGTGGCCGGCTCCGCCCGTACGCTCGGCCCTCTGCCCGCCGTCGTCGAGGCGTTGCGGGTCGGCGACCTGGCCCGCAGGGCGGCGATGAGCCGGTTCGGGCGGGCGCACGGCACGGTCGTCTCCCCCGCCATCTCCGGGCGCCGGGACGGGGCGATGCTGGAGCACCAGCACCGCCACGCCCACTACATCCCGACGGACGAGGACGGTGACGGCCGTCTCGACCACCTGACCGTCTGGGCGCCGGGGGGATTCGATCCCGCCGAGGTCGCCGCCCTGTGCGCCATCCCCGAACTCCGCGAGCCCGGCCGGGACGGCGACCACATCGCCATCGCCCTGACTCTCCTGGGCACAGGCTCCACCGCTTCGCTCCCGGCGCACCTCCGGGGTCCGGCGCATCGCTGGGTTTCTGTCACGCCCTTTCTCCTGCCGCGCCATCCCAAGGTGCAGCGAACCCCGCACGGCTATGTCTTCAAGAGCGACTCCCCCGAGGATCAGGTCCTTGCCGAGTTGCGCCACCGGAACCTGGGCGAACCCGCTCCGGGCGTGGAGCCCGGCATCACCCACAGCCCCACCGGACGGCACTGGCTGGAGTTCCGGCGCCGGCGGCGGTCGCAGGAACCCGCCATTGGCACCGGGTACGGATTTCGCCTCGTGTTCGACAGGGACGTGGACGGCCCGATCGTCCTGGGGTTCGGCGCGCACTTCGGACTGGGCCTGTTCGCCCCGGAGTCGTGGGTCGATGGGCGCTGAGCCTCGGGGCTACGCGATACCGCGCCGCGGACGTCATGCCGGAAGAAGGCGCAGGGCACCTGGGAACGACGGTGCCCTGCGCCCGTTCCTGGTCCTCCTAACGTAATCCGTGCGCCCCCCGATAATGAACTTACATACGGCGACGGTCAGTTCAACAGGGCTGCGCTGTGTGGAGGCGCTGGGACCCGCGCCGATCGGGAGGCGATGCCCGTTGAGCGACGATCAGGTCCTGATCCCCGTCCGCATGGTCAACGAATACACGTACTGCCCGCGGCTGTTCCACCTCGAATTCGTAGACGGGTTGTTCGAGGAGTCATCCGATACCGTCGCGGGTACGGTGGAGCACGCGGCCGTAGACAAGCCGCCTGCAAGAAAGCGGCGCGGCGGCCCCCGCCCGGGCGAGCCGTCCGAACAGCAGGACCCGTTCGAGGGCAAGACCAACCGAGTGGCCCTGTCCGACCCGCACCTCGGGATCACCGGTCGGCTGGATGTCCTCGAGCACGCCGACGGCGTCCATTATCCGGTGGAGTACAAGCACGGATCGCCCCCTGATCCGGCACGAACGTCGCCTGACCGCGTGGGCCCTTCCGGGGCATGGCTCACCGACGAGATTCAACTGTGCGCGCAGGGGCTGCTCCTCGAAGCCAACGGTCTCCCCTCCCCGCGCGGAAGGGTTTTCTACCGGGAATCCCGCGAGCAGATCGTGGTGGACTTCACTGAAGAACTGCAGCGTCGGACGCGGCAGACGATCGCCGCGGCACGCGACCTGACCCTCCCGGGCGCAGCGATACCGCCGCCCCTGGTGGAGGATCCCCGTTGCGTCCGCTGCTCCCTGGCGCCCATCTGCCTTCCCGAAGAGACCCGCGCGCTGGCGACCGAAGGAGACGGCGCATCGGAACACGGTGCGCTGCGCCGCATCGTTCCGGCCGCCGACGAACGCGGCGTGCTGTGGGTCAACACGCAGGGCGCCACGGTGTCGCGATCGGGCGGGGTGGTGGTCATTCGCACCCGCGACGGGGTGCTCGGTGAGACCCCGATGGGTCAGATCCGCCAACTGTCGGTCTTCGGCAACATCCAGGTAACGACGCAGACCCTTCAGGCGCTGCTTGCCGACGGCATTCCGGTCGCCTACTTCAGCCTCGGCGGCCACTTCTACGGGCTGACCCACGGGCTGCCGACCAAGAACGTCGAGTGGCGCCGCCAGCAGTACCTGCGCTTCCATCATCCGGAGACGTGCCTCGCCCTGGCGCGCGATATCGTTGTGGGGAAGCTGCAAAACCAGCGGACGATGCTGCGTCGGAATCACCCCCGTCTACCGGAGACCATAGCCGCAGCGATGAAGGAGCTCGCGACCGCTGCGGCCGGTGCCACGAGCATGGAGACGCTCCTGGGGATCGAAGGGGCCGGCGCCCGGTACTACTACCAGCACTTCGCCGGCATGCTCAAGACCGAAGAGCCGCTCTTCGCGTTCGGGGAACGCAACCGCCGTCCCCCTCGGGACCCCGTGAACGCGCTGCTGTCTCTGGCATACGCCGTCCTGGCCAAGGACCTGACGGTCGCCGTCTATGCGACGGGTCTCGACCCGATGTTCGGGTTTTACCATCAGCCCCGCTTCGGCCGTCCCTCCCTGGCGCTCGACCTCATGGAAGAGTTCCGTCCGATCATCGGGGACTCGGTCGTCCTCAGCCTCCTCAACAACGGGGTGTTGCAACCGGGCGACTTCATCCGCTCGTCCCTCGGCTGCAACCTGACCGACCACGGGCGGGCGTCCTTCTTCGGGGCCTACGAGCACCGCAAACAGCAGATGGTCACGCACCCCTTGTTCGGGTACCGCCTGACGTATGGGCGGATGCTGGAGATGCAGGCGCGGCTGCTCGGGCGCGTCCTGACCGGGGAGATCCCGCGCTACCACCCCATCGTCACGCGGTGAGGGTGTGAGCGCACGAACTCGCTGCGGCCGGCGTGGACCCTCGGAACAGGGGACCGCGGCGGGCGCTGAGGACGGCTGATGATCCAGTAGAGATTGGTGCGGCGAACACCGGGGACGATCGTGTATCCGGCGGAGGGCGGACCGGCGGAGCCACTCGTCACGGGCGGGATTTCGACCCCGACTCGGACGCAATAGGGTGGACGCCCCATGACACGCTACATGGTTACTTATGACATCTCGGACCCCAAGCGCCTGTATCGCACCTTTCAGTGCCTGAGGAAGTTCGGCGATCACCTCCAACTGTCGGTCTTCGAGTGCTGGCTGGAGGAGAAGGAGGTGCATCGGCTCAAGGATCGGCTTCGGCGGACCATCAACCCAGCCGAAGACCAGATCCTCTTCATTCGTGTGGCGTCCGACGGTGCTAGCGGGCGGGCACCGGGCATCGAAGCCCTGGGCCTGCCCTACGTCGTTCGGGACCGCGACGTGACCGTGTACTGATGGGTACCGCCGTGGCGGCAACAAGGGTCACAGACGGAGACGACGAATACGTGAACTCGTGTGGAATCTGTTGGGGGTGCGAGCGGCGTGGAAAAGCATTGGCGCCGGGAGGCGCTCGCGTCGCTTGACCACCAACGGGTTGCGGACACGCGCCACCAGCGTGGGCACACGCCGAGAGACCCCAAAGGAGGGGGCGCTCGCAGGCGGGACGTGTCAGCCCTTGCGGCTCAAGCTGCGAGAGGGGTCGCGGACTCCGCGGCGTGACTGCCGCGGCTCTATTGAAGGACGCCACATAACGCAGCGTTCCTGCAACTGCGCCCCGACTCCGCGGCGTGACTGCCGCGGCTCTATTGAAGGCGCGGTCGTATTCCAGGTAGACCTGCATCCAACGCTGACTCCGCGGCGTGACTGCCGCGGCTCTATTGAAGGGGGTCTCGGGGGTCCGCCGTTGGCGACCAATCCGAGACTCCGCGGCGTGACTGCCGCGGCTCTATTGAAGGAGCCCGACGATCTGCTCGTAGTCCACCAACCCGCGCTCCGACTCCGCGGCGTGACTGCCGCGGCTCTATTGAAGGTGCACCCATACCCTCCGAGGCACGAACGGTACGCGCCGACTCCGCGGCGTGACTGCCGCGGCTCTATTGAAGGTCCAGCGCCACCTGAAAAGGTGTGCGGTGTGCGGCGACTCCGCGGCGTGACTGCCGCGGCTCTATTGAAGGGGGGCCGGAGGAAACCAGTACCTCTCGGGCGACGACTTGACTCCGCGGCGTGACTGCCGCGGCTCTATTGAAGGAGCTCCCGGTTTGCGTCATCACCTCGCGGAATTGGCGACTCCGCGGCGTGACTGCCGCGGCTCTATTGAAGGCGTGCGGGTTGCTCTATGGCTCGGATTGCCGGCAGCGGACTCCGCGGCGTGACTGCCGCGGCTCTATTGAAGGCTCTCCTGGCCCTGTGGGCGACGTATCAGGCCTGGTCGACTCCGCGGCGTGACTGCCGCGGCTCTATTGAAGGGGCGCACTCCCGCTCCAGAACAACAGCGTGTACGCGAGACTCCGCGGCGTGACTGCCGCGGCTCTATTGAAGGCGGCAGCGTGGTCGTGCTCATGCGATCCCCGCCGCGACCGACTCCGCGGCGTGACTGCCGCGGCTCTATTGAAGGAACGTGATCTGCATGCTGTACCCGGCGAAATCCGACGACTCCGCGGCGTGACTGCCGCGGCTCTATTGAAGGGCCCGCGGCGTGCTGAACCACGGCGAGCATGTGCCTCGACTCCGCGGCGTGACTGCCGCGGCTCTATTGAAGGCCGGGGGCCCTCCGCGGCGTGGCAGTCGATCTCAGGGACTCCGCGGCGTGACTGCCGCGGCTCTATTGAAGGGATTGCGCACAGCATTGGACGCCCAGGGCGTGATCGACTCCGCGGCGTGACTGCCGCGGCTCTATTGAAGGGGAGGTGGCCTCGTCGACATCCACGAACTGCGCCTGGACTCCGCGGCGTGACTGCCGCGGCTCTATTGAAGGTCACCTTCATCGTTCTCAACATCGAATTTGATGCGCTTGCGACTCCGCGGCGTGACTGCCGCGGCTCTATTGAAGGTCGGGGTAAACAGAGAATGCGCCGCCTGCAGTAAGAGACTCCGCGGCGTGACTGCCGCGGCTCTATTGAAGGAAGATGGACGTCGGGGATATCGTGCATTACGTCCTTCGACTCCGCGGCGTGACTGCCGCGGCTCTATTGAAGGCGGGCGTAGCGGATCAGCGCGGCCAGGCCCTCGGCCATGACTCCGCGGCGTGACTGCCGCGGCTCTATTGAAGGTACCCCGAGGCCGACCACGTCGTGGCCGCCGTCGTCGACTCCGCGGCGTGACTGCCGCGGCTCTATTGAAGGGGCATGTGCCAGCAGATATGCGGCGAGCATTTCCCCGACTCCGCGGCGTGACTGCCGCGGCTCTATTGAAGGCGGCGCTGGTGTCGGGGGTCGGGTATTCGGTCTCGGACTCCGCGGCGTGACTGCCGCGGCTCTATTGAAGGGCCGGTGGTGTCGGTGTCTGGTGTTTCTAGTTCGGGACTCCGCGGCGTGACTGCCGCGGCTCTATTGAAGGGATATCGCGGACGTGCAGGAACGGCCCGCCGCACCCAGACTCCGCGGCGTGACTGCCGCGGCTCTATTGAAGGCGTCACCGTGGGCACGCCTAGATTCGATACCTGTTGCGACTCCGCGGCGTGACTGCCGCGGCTCTATTGAAGGCATACCGGCCGCATCCGCCGAAGCCGCCGCAAGCGCGGACTCCGCGGCGTGACTGCCGCGGCTCTATTGAAGGCCTCCCCCTCCCGCGCCCCGCGCTACGCTCTCCCCGGGACTCCGCGGCGTGACTGCCGCGGCTCTATTGAAGGACGGGCTGTGACTGCCGCGGCTCTATTGAAGGGAAAAGTCACAGGCGAAATGAAGCGGATGCCGCTGGCGGACTCCGCGGCGTGACTGCCGCGGCTCTATTGAAGGTTTTCCGCCTTCCACTTTAGGCGCTTCGCGGCCATTTCGACTCCGCGGCGTGACTGCCGCGGCTCTATTGAAGGTCCCCGACGGCCGAGAACCTGGCGCGCGTCGGCCTCGACTCCGCGGCGTGACTGCCGCGGCTCTATTGAAGGTGCAGCCACAAGTCCACCGGCAATGGTTCCCGATAAGACTCCGCGGCGTGACTGCCGCGGCTCTATTGAAGGCATCTCCAACGTGGGCTTGGGCTACCGCATCGTGCGCGCCGACTCCGCGGCGTGACTGCCGCGGCTCTATTGAAGGAGCACGGCGATCACCTGGGGGCCGTCGACCAGGGCCACGACTCCGCGGCGTGACTGCCGCGGCTCTATTGAAGGTGCGAGGGCAGGAAGCAGTGGATGGCCCCGATGCACGACTCCGCGGCGTGACTGCCGCGGCTCTATTGAAGGACCGGATCGCCCCCCACGGCGTTCCACGACCAGATCCGACTCCGCGGCGTGACTGCCGCGGCTCTATTGAAGGTGCACCAGGAAGGACTGCATCCCCACCGCAGGCGCAGAGACTCCGCGGCGTGACTGCCGCGGCTCTATTGAAGGCGGCCGGTGGCGCGTGCGCGGCAGGGTTACTTGGCCCGGACTCCGCGGCGTGACTGCCGCGGCTCTATTGAAGGAACGACACGATCGGGATCTCCGAGATCATCCCGGTCGACTCCGCGGCGTGACTGCCGCGGCTCTATTGAAGGCCGGTGTCTCCGGCTTCGGCTGGGCCGCCGCAGCTTCGACTCCGCGGCGTGACTGCCGCGGCTCTATTGAAGGTGGGTCGAGAGGGTCGGAGACAACGGCGGCATCGGCGTGCAGGACTCCGCGGCGTGACTGCCGCGGCTCTATTGAAGGATCACGAACACGCATCAGGACACGGCGCACACTTGGGACTCCGCGGCGTGACTGCCGCGGCTCTATTGAAGGTCGACTTCGCGCGCTCGCTCGCCGGGGCGCAGTCCGGACTCCGCAGGGGCCCCGCGGCGATCTGGGCCGATTGCGAATCGTTCGGGTGCGGCCGGGTGACGACTCGCATTTATGGAATGAAGTGATTACGCGGCACCATTACCTGGGCTACCGACCACTGGTCGGCGCTCAGTTGCGGTACTTAGTGTACGCGGAGCAGCGTTTGCTCGCGGCCCTGGGCTTCGCGGCCGCAGCGTGGAGGGTGCTGGA
>Ga0080006_1188401_pt1 | contig 29438 bp, 29 predicted proteins | sample RS3BMetagenome_FD_69209 | JGI IMG/M metagenome (GOLD analysis project Ga0080006, IMG submission 69209) | Ferric oxide microbial mat and aquatic microbial communities from Rainbow Spring, Yellowstone National Park, USA - RS3B (SPADES... ...
TCTCAATCATCTACTATATATTTATATTTTTTCTTTCATATTTTTATCTATCTTGATTATTTTATTTATCTTAATCTAAAAGGGCTCTTGGCTCAATGGTAGAGCGTCCGCTTTGCAAGTAAATCTTCTAAAGAAGGTTTGATCAAAGACCAAAAGAGCGGAAGGTTGCGGGTTCGATTCCCGCAGAGTCCATGCTAGATATTATTTATCTGTATATCTAAATATCTACAACTCTTTTTTGATAACTATTTATAATAACTATTTAATATCTATATTTTGAATAAAAGAGATATGATAAAGATGTTAGTATGAAATATATAATTATAATTGATGAAAAGTTTTTTGATTTTGGTAAAGCGGAACTCGATTCTATAATTACTGATAATACTTCTAAATTCATGAAGCTAGCCAACCGTTTCTTCCTGCTTGAATGCAATCAAAACATTCCCTCAAATCATAAGTTCTCTTTTATCGAGGGTATTGTTCCAGTAGAAAAAATCGATTGCAATATAAATGACTATGAAAAGATTACCGAAGCTATAAAGAGTATGCTTAATAAAAATAAGAGCTTCAAGATTGAGGCATTAAATCTAAATGTACATAATGAACATAGCGCTAAAGACATAGAAGTGAAACTTGGCACTATTCTTGAAAGCCAGGGATATTCTGTAGATTTGAAAAATCCACTACTCAATGTTTATTTATTTCTATCCAAACCTGGAATATTCGTTGGTTCTTTACCTTCTTCTGATTCAATAAACGCAAATCAATTTAGGTTCTCTAAAAAAAGCACTATAAGCAGAGCCCAATTCAAACTTGAAGAAGCATTAAATTTTTTCAAAATCAATAATCTTAAAACTGTTATAGACATAGGTGCAGCGCCTGGTGGCTGGAGTCTTGTTATGCTCTCAAGAGGTGCAAAAGTGATTGCAGTTGACAATGCACTTCTTAATTATAAAGAGCTTCTTGGTTCTGGATCAAAGAAATTTATAATATTTTCAGATTCGGATGAACCTTTTGATAATTATACAAAAGAACATACAAAAATAATACCTATCAAATCCTTATATTCTCTAAATTTATCTGATATGGATTTTGATTTGTGCCATATAAAAGAGGGAATTGAAAAAATCGATTTTGAAAAGTTAAATATAAAGGTCGATGCGCTCTTAATAGATATGAATATTGCACCAGTAAAGAGTGCAGAAGAAGCATGTAAATTGAGCAAAATGCTTAATGATAATGGGCTGCTGCTTATGACTGTCAAGCTTGTCGATGATAATATAAACAAAAATATAAAAGATGCAGAGGATGTTCTAGCTGGTTGTTATAAACATATAGAATTAAAAAGATTGCCGCATAATAGAAAAGAGATTACATTATTTGCAAAACTAAAATAATAAAATAGATATAAAAAATATAAAATAAAAAATATAAAATAAATACAAATAAAATATAATAAAAATATAATAAAAATAAAGGTCTTAAAATGGCTGATGATAAAGATAAAAACTTCAATGAATTATATAAGGATATTGATATTATAACAAAATATCTTGAAGATAAACAAGATTCATTAGATTCTATATTTAAGTTATCCAGGGATATAATAAGAGATTCTGGTCATGCAATAACAATGATTCATAACAATGAGATAAAAGATGCTGCTAATTTAATAAATAAGATAAGCAAAGAGGTTTCAAAGTTAAAATCAATAGATAAAGATTTTAAGTATCATAGCTTACAAGCATATCAGGAATATGTTGAAGCTTCTATTTTTCTAAGTATTAAAGAGAGTGGTAAAATTCCAAGTATGCGCGAATTAAATATTAATGAAGAGCCGTATCTGCTTGGGCTAATGGATGTTGTTGGTGAATTAAAAAGAGAAATTGTTGAACTTTTAATGAATAATAAAGTAAATGATGCAAAACTGCTTTTAAAAATTATGGAAGTGATATATGATTCTACAAGAAAACTAAAATTTGCGGAATCTGTAATATCAGGGTTCAGAAAAAAACAAGATGTTGCTAGAATACAAATAGAAAGTGCATCTAGCCAGCTCCTATTTTATGGTAAAGGTAGCTCTATTGAGGATTTAGAAAGCGACTAGCACAAAGCTGTATCTTTTATAAATATTGATAATATTTGATATTTGGGGTTGCCGGGATTTGAACCCGGATCAACAGGTAACTTCATATTAAATTAGTGTTCCAGATTCTCATCATCGCCTGAGGCTCATTTAAATAATATAAATATCTGGAGCCTGTTGCGCTGCCAAATTACGCTACAACCCCTCTTTGTTTCTATTTTCATTAATTTATTTTATTTTGTTTTTAAGTAAAAATATTTAAGTGTTGGTATATTATAAATCTAGTTTTAAATTATAAACCTTTTTAAAGATTTTCTTCAAATCACTTTCTAGATTTTATTAATAAATTAAAAATAAGTAAAAAATAAGTAAAAAATTATTCATTAAATTAAATATTATTAAATATAAATATATAAAAAAATAAAAAATATAAAGAAGTGTTAAAAAATAATATTTATAATATTAATATTTAATATTTATAGTATATAGAAAGTTAAAAAAGATTTAAAGTATTATTTATATAAAGTATAATTATATTTATATATAATTTAAAAATATTAAAAAATTTAAGATAATAATTTAAAATTTAGGGTAATTATTAGATGTTTATTAGATATTTAAATAAAACAAAATAAGCTAAAGATTTATTAATATCCTATATAAATATCTTATTAAATATCTTATATAAAATTATAATGTTTTGTGGGGTTGCCATGCAGTCACTGAGCGATTTGCTTATTGAATCACAGATTTTTGCTAATAGAGAGGTACTTTCTCCGCATTATACACCACATACTCTTCTTTATAGAGAAAATGAAATTAATAGTATCGAACGTGCTATTGCACCAGCATTAAAAGGCGAGAGGGGTAGAAATCTTTTTATATATGGAAGGACTGGAACAGGAAAAACCTCGTGTGTTAAATATGTTATAGAGGAAGTGAAAAATCTAACAAATATTAAAGCCAGAATCTCATATGTTAACTGCAGAATATATAATTCAAGATATAGGGTGTTAAATAAAATAATAAGCGATCATTTATCGACATATGCAAAGAGGGGATATGGTGCTGTTGATTTATACGAAAAGATAACAAATTGGGTTGAGGAGGATAATAAAATACTCGTTGTTGTTCTTGATGAAATTGATTTAATAAAGGACCTTGATGATCTTGTTTACACTCTAACTAGAATAAACAGTGATATTAAAGCGGGAGGTGTTACTATAATAGGGGTTTCAAATAAAGTATCATTCAAAGATGAACTTGATCCAAGAAGTTTATCATCACTTTACGAAACCGAGCTAGTATTTTCACCTTATTATGCAACGGAACTCTATGCAATATTAAAAGATAGGGTTAATCAGGGTTTTAAGAAAGATGTTGTTGATGATGAAGTGATACATTATGTTGCCGCAATTGCTGCAAAGGAGGGTGGTGATGCCAGATTTTCGTTGAAGGTTTTAACAAAGGCGGGTGAGCTTGCAGAAGAAAGGAAGTTGACAAAGGTTACAAAACCTATTGCAGAAGAGGCGGTTAAAATAATAGGTAACGAGGTTGTATATGAAATAATAACAACTTTACCCGAACATCAAAAGATTGTGCTATATGCGATAGCTCTTCTTACAAAAAGCGGTGGCACATATAAAAAACTTACTGATGGAAATGACACATACCTCTTTAGTGGCGAAGTATACAATAGATATTGTTCATTATCTGAAAGTACTAAAAGAGAGCCAAAGAGCGAAAGATGGTATAGAAAATATTTATCCGAGCTTGAAATGCAGGGGCTTATAGTTTCCTTTGAATCAGGTAAGGGAATCAGAGGGCATACAAAGCTAATAAAACTGCTTTATCCCGCTGATAAAATAAAAGCGGTTATAGAAAAAGAGCTTTTCGGTGTTGATCAGAAGGATAAAGAACAAGCTTGATATCTGGTGCTTTTTTTGGATTTGTTTGATATTACTTATGATTTTAATATTGATAAAGAATTTACAAGTAGATTAGGCTTTAAAGATATTTTTATTTTAGGCAAAGATATAAAATTTTCTAAAGAGAAAAAAGGTTATGCACTTGGTATTGGAATAAGCAGAGATACTAAAACTTTGGAATATTTTATACAAAATAAGTTCAGTGCAATTCTAATTGAAGATTATATAATCAATAAAAAGATTATAGCAGATATGAAAGAAAAAAATATCATGCTATGTTTTTCAATAGGAAGCATTATATCTGCATATGGTTTAGAACGTTCTAAACTTATTTATAAAATGTCAAAGCTTTTTGATTATGCAAGATCAAAGAGGATAAATATATGTTTTGCGAGTTTCGCCAAAGATGAAAAACAGATGGTGTCTAAATTACAGCTTATAGCGCTTGCAAAGCTTATATGCAGCGATGAACAATATATTAAATATAGTTTGTCTGAAAATTTACCAATGTTGGTTGATACTAATGAAAAATAAGATCCGTTATGTTTTAATTGAATCCTTATCTGAAATAAAAAATGAATCGGCATTTTGGAGATTTTTAAATCAAGAACTACTTAAATTTATTGGCGAACTCAACTATTCAAATGTCAATCCAAGGTTTATGGGTTTGGTAGATAAGAAAAGATTTGTAATCAGATCAGATCTTAATGGTGTTGATATACTTGTCGCTTCACTAGCACTTATAAAAAACATAGACAGAGAAGAAACCGCATTTTATACTTTAAAGACATCTGGAACTTTAAAAGCACTGTTAAAAGATTATAATACTTATAATAATATTTATAAGAATAAGGCTTCAAAACCTTAAATTAACTTAATCAGTAAAAGAGATAAATTAAAGTAAAAGATTAAATAAAATGCCAAACAGCAATACGCTTTCCCGCCCGAAGGCAGTACAGGCAATATCGTTGGCAAGCTTAGCTTCTGAGTTCGGGATGGGATCAGGCGTTTCCTTGCCCCTATTACCGTTTGGCAAATATATTAGGAAGATTAATATTTATAAATCTTACGCATCATTCATTTTTAATTCTTCTTTTATATGATTTTATAATAATTTTATATAAAGATTAGTCTTCTATTCCAAAAGCGTCCTTTAAGAATTTTGATACTCCCTTTTCTTTAATATCCTCAACAATATTGCTTTTTTTATTCTCAACTCTTACTTTTTCAGTATCTATTTTATTTGTGATTTGTGTATTTGCTTTCGCCTCTTTTATTTGTTGTGTACTGTTATAAGTAGGCTTTGGCTGTTTAAATACTGCTTTAGATGTTATATTTGTATTAGGGTTTGGTATATCTATTATTGCATTTAATAGAGATTCAAAATCTTCATTATCAATATCTGAATTTATTACAATAGTATTAACATTCAACTTTGAAATCTCCCTAGCATCATCCAGATCTTTGCATACCGTAGCTTGTACATTTTGAAGTTTATTCGCTTGTATTTCTATATTTTTTGGGTTGCTGTTTAAAATAATTATTTTGTCATATTGATCTAGGTTTGAATTTATATCCTTTAAAATAGTTGGTACATTACTTAATTCTTCATCACTTAATATTGCGTTATGTTTAAGCTTGTTTATAATATTTGATATCTGTATCCCCTTACTCTGCTTGTCATATATAATATAAAATTTCATTAAGACACCAATATAATAATATAATCCAAAAATTCAATAATTAAAATTAAATGATCTGTTATTATTTGTTAATTTGTTAATTGTTATTTTTTATCTCAATAAATAATAAACAATAAATAATAAATAGCTTATTATGGTTGTTGATAACAAATAAAATATATTTCTCTGCTGCTTTTTATATTATAAACATATAAATATCTAAATTAGTTTAATATATTATATACTACTCTTTATATTTCTTGCATTCTTTATATTTTTTTCTTAATTCCTGTTTACCTTTATATATAAAATATTTAAATATTTTAAATTTTTACAATAAAAATTATAATTTATAATAAATTTATAATACATTAAATATTCACCATATTGTTTTTTATATTGTATCTTTTAATAAATAATGAAATTAATATAAATAATTTATTAAGGATATTTATAATATTATAAGAATAATATGGGCGAAATAAGATAAAATAAAGAGAGGTTATGTTTAATATTTATAATTATATAAATAAACCGAAGGTGTTAATTTTGAGAGGAAAAGAAACGCTAGTTGTATGCGAATCATGTGGAAGAAAAATACCTAGAAACAAAGCGGTTATATATGAAAAAAGTATAAGCCTTAATACAGGCATGGAAGGAACGAAGGACATACGCTTCTTTGAGAAGAGGAAGGTATATTACTGTATAAGTTGTGCGAAACATAGAGGTATTTTTGAAAAGAAAAAGAGAGAAGCTATAGAACATGCTAATAAAAGGTTTTAAAAATGGCTTTGAATCCTGATGATTTATTAATTTTTAAAACTCGGGAGGAAAGAGAGAAAGAAGAAAAAGAAAAAGAGAAGAAAAGCAAAAAGGGTGAAGCGGAACAAAAAAAGCCCTCTGTAAATGCACCCCAGCAGGCACCAACTCAAGCAACACAAGAAAAAACAGAAGCTAATAAGGTTGAGGTTTCATTCAAGCCTACTCCTAGTGAGGTTGAGGAAAAACCTGCTAATGAGGAGGCTCAATTTAAGGCTGAGCGCGAGACAAAGAATATTGGGGGTAATGAGCTCGTGTTCTATAAAGTCGCTCCTGTCGAAAGTGCAGAAGAGCTTATAACAGGTCCAAGTGGAAATGAAACACAACTAACCTCACCTGAGCTTAAAAAAATGTTACAAAGAAAGCATCTTAGCGGTAAGGAATCCAGGAGGATCGGAGAGCACATGACCTGTACATGGCATCCATGGAGGCAGGCTTATGCTATATGTGATTATTGCAGGCGTCCTTTTTGCTATGAAGATCTAGTTGAGAAGGATGGTCTATATTACTGTCTTGATGATATTGACAAGGTTACAAATATAAGAGAAGTAGAGCTTTCAAAGTATAACAGTTTTAGGGTTGTTGCCTCAACTACGCTCTTTTTGATTTTTGCAATCTTCCTTTATTATAATTATAATATGATTGCAACGCTTCCAACAAGGCTTCAGAGTATGGGGTTAAACAACTATTTTGAAAATATATTTAATCCAATTACTGTTCAGATCATTGAAGTCTTCCTGGTTGTATTTGGTCTTATTGTATCTCTAGCAGTTGCAGCGGATATTAAAAAAAGCCTTCAATTAACGCTTGTTTCTGGTATTGCTTCGATGTTGTTTTTTGGTTATGAATACATAAAAACAAGCGAGCTCTATTTAGGCCTTATCGCTTTGCTTTCATTTATAGCAGTCGTTGCAATAATTTATTCAAAGACTTCATATACTTCATTACATGTATCATCAGAGGAGGATCTTGCTGCAGAAGTATTAAATGCATCAAAAACCACATTCTAGTTTTTAGTTTTGTATTTGAAAATATTTATTTAAATTAATGTTAATTTAAATTATATATTAAAATTAGCTAAAGAAATTAGCTATTTAGATTATCTATTTAGATTATTAATCAATATTTTAATTTATTTGTCGTAAAATTATAGATTGTTTTTAAATTGGTGCATAAATGTCTATAGTGCTCGGTATTGAAAGTAGTGCGCATACATTCGGTGTTGGAATAGTCGAGGATGGTAGAATAATTGCAAATGAAAAGGAAATGTTCCCTATAGAATCAGGTATTATACCAGCAAAGGTTGCGGATTTTCATTCATCAAATGCTTATAATGTAATCAAACGCGCTCTATCTAAAACCAAATTATCCTTCAATGAGATTGATGCAATAGGCTATACAAAAGGTCCTGGCTTGGGTCCATGCCTGCGTATTGGACAGCTTGCCGCTAGAACGCTCGCATTAAAATACAACAAACCCCTCTTTCCTGTTAATCATTCTCTTGCACACATAGAGGTTGTAAAATCGCTTGAAAAAATCGAAGATGCGCTTGTGCTTTATGTCAGCGGTGGAAACTCGCAGATACTTGCGCTTGTAGACAAGCCATTCAAGCACTACCATGTCTATGGTGAAACATTTGATATAGGTATAGGCAACATGCTCGATGCATTCGCACGCTCGGCTCAGCTCAAGCCCGCATGGGGCTCAAGCGTCGCAAAGGCGGCTGAGAAGGGCTCATACATCCCAATGCCCTATACCGTCAAGGGTATGGATTTTACATTCACAGGCCTGCTTACTTATGCAGAGAAGGCTCTTGAATCCCACAGGCTCGAAGATGTTGCATACTCCCTTCAGGAAACCGCATTCGCAATGCTAGTTGAGGCAACAGAGCGCGCCCTCCTTCTTACAAAGAAAAATGCGGTTATCATATGTGGTGGCGTCGCACAGAGCTCGAGGCTCAGCTCAATGCTCAGCTCAATGCTCGCCCAACACAATGCAAGCTTATATCGTGCTCCAAACGAGCTCAATGCAGATAACGGCGCTATGATTGCGGTGGTTGCAGAAAAGATGTTTAAAAGCAAGATAAAATATTCTATAGATGAGTGTGATATAAACCAGCGCTACCGCATTGATAGTGTTGAGATAGGATGGTAAAATGGAAAGAAGGAAAATAGCAGAGGGTGCTGAAGCAGTCATATATGAATCCAGATTCCTTGATACACCGTGCATTGTAAAAGAAAGAATAGAAAAAGAATATAGAAACAAGCTGCTTGATGAAAAGATTAGGAAGGAGCGAACCCTTAATGAAGCAAGGATTATAGCTCTTGCATCATCAAACAATATAAATGCGCCTTTTGTATTTCTTATAAGCAGATATGCAATCACAATGTATAAAATAGAAGGTACAAATCTTAATATTCTAATGGAAGATAAAATTGAGAGCGAATTAATTAGAAAGGTAGCAGTCCAGCTTGCTAAGCTGCATAATATAAACATTGCGCATGGCGATTTTACACCTGCTAATATTATAGTTGATAAATATAGGAATCCCTATATAATTGATTTTGGCCTAGCTGAAATAACTCCCTCTATTGAAGAGAAAGCACTTGATATACTGCTAATGAAGAGATCTATTTCAAGAAGCGAATTTAATATCTTTTTAGAAGAGTATAAAAAAGAAGCAAAGAAATCAAAAGAGATTCTTGAAAGATTAAGAGAGATAGAGACTCGTGGTAGATACCAGATTCGTTCACTTGTTTGAATCTCTATATTCTGATTCTTTTTATGAGCAATAATTAATATCTATCAATTATCCTACATTATCCTACAATTTAACATATAATATATAACAAACTATATAACAAAAAAAACAAAAATATATAACAAAAAACAAAATAAAATAATATATAAAAACAAAATAAGCTAAGCTAAAAAAATAAAAATAATTAAAAACAGAAAACAAACAACAAAAAGAATAAGAAAGGAAAACAGTCTCGAGATTTAATGCGAGGAATATTAATACACACTTTTTTTCTGAGGTGATCTATCTGCAGGTTCCCCTACAGATACCTTGTTATGCCTTAGCCCTCCTCGCAAAATCTTAATTCGAAAGCACCCGAAAGTGCTGCCTCACTAAGACCTTACTTGGGTGGCTTGGCAGGCGGTGTGTGCAAGGAGCAGGGACAGATTCACCGCTCGATAGTGACAAGCGATTACTAGGGATTCCAGCTTCATGAGGGTGAGTTTCAACCCTCAATCCGAACTTAGATCGGTTTTAGGGGATTTGCTTTGCCTCTCGGCATTGCATCCCATTGTACCAACCTTTGTATGCCGCGTGTAGCCCGGAAGATTCAGAGCATACTGACGAATCGTCGCCCTTTCCTTCCTCCCCTTTAAACATGGGCGGTCCTAACAGAGTGCTTTGCTTATCGCTAAGCAAATCGCTACTGGTAGCAAGGGTCTCGCTCGTTCCCGGACTTAACCGGACAGTTCACACCACGAGCTGACGATCGCCATGCACTACCTCTCGGCTCGTCAGGTAAGATCTTTAGTCTGACCTTCATCCTGCCGTCGCTCCCGGTAATATTTCCGACGTTGAATTCAATTAAACCGCAGCATCCACCCCTTGTGTGCTCCCCCGCCAATTGCTTTAAGTTTCAACCTTGCGGCCGTACTCCCCAGGCGGCAGACTTAACACTTTCGCTACGGTACTGCAAACGTTTGAAACATTTGCAACACCAGAGTCTGCATCATTTACTGCTAGGGCTACTCGGGTATCTGATCCGATTCGTTCTCCTAGCCTTCGCTCCTCACTGTCGGATGCGTTCTGGTAAGGCGCCTTCGCCACCGTTGGTCCTTATAGGATTATAGGATTTTACCCCTCCCCCATAAGTACCCCTTACCTCACCCGCTCCCTAGCCGATAGGTATCTCATGCACGTATTGACGTTGAGCGCCAATATTTCACATGAGACGGTATCAGCCAGCTACGAGCGCTTTAAGCCCAATAATCGTGGACACCACTTGTGCTGCCGGTATTACCGTGGCGGCTGCCACCGGTCTTGCCCAGCACTTATTCGCCAAGCTTGCTATACTTAGCAAAAGATTCACCGAAGTGAATCACTCAGATTCCCCCCATCACGCCTAAGCGCATTGTGGAGTTTTCGCGCCTGCTGCACGCCGTAGCGCTAGGGCCCTTGTCTCAGTGCCCTTCTCGGGGCTCCTGCTCTCACAGCCCCTACAGGTAATAGGTATGGTGGGCCGTTACCCCGCCATCTGCCTGATCTGGCGCAATCCCATCATAAAGCGGAAGCGCTCCAATTCACGCTCCTTTGAGCTATAACTCCTTCCAGATGTCATAGCCTATAAGGGTTTAGCCACAGTTTCCCATAGTTATCCCTTACTTTATGGTAGGTTGATTACGTGTTACTGAGCCGTACGCCGCCGTACCAAGTGATACAGCTGACTTGCATGGCTGTCGAAATCTGATAGCAGTGCCCTCCAGCAGCATCGACTGGAGTCGAGTGCTGGTCTTACCGCATAAAGCATATTGCGGAGATTCCTCTCTGCACATCTCGAGACTGTATCCAATCCCAAACAGGAATTTTCATAACGTTTTATGATAGACTACTACGTCTAATAAAGATTGAATCTTTGTTCTTTAAATCATAAAACTATATTTATTTATTAACGAAACATATTTATATTTATCGCAACTTTCCCAATATTTATAAAGTTTTACTTTTTTTATCTTACTTTTTTGTCTTTTTATTTTATTTTTTCTTTTTATCTTATATCATTTATTATAATATTTTTTAATTTATAAATAATTTATAACTAATTTTTATATTTTCCTAAATATATAATAAGCATGATAATAAATAATAAAATTTCTATCTTCAAAACGATCTTTATATAAATAGATACCAAGATTTTTAAATAATATAAATATACAAAAATAAATACAAAAAAATAAATAAAGTGAACCTTATAAAAAAGTATAAAATACATAGAAAAATATAGAATATAAAAATAAAAAAAATAAAATATAAAAATAATAAAAAATATAGAATATAAAAAATATAAAAGTGGTTATTTGTCTACAAGATTAAAAATAAATCCAAGGATTGCATATTTCCTAGGTTTATTTGAATATAATTATTCATATAATCTTAATGAGCCTATAATAGGGATAATGAGCAGGAAAAAAGAGATTATAGAAGAGTTCATAAGCATTGCAATAAACGAGCTTGAGATTGAGCCAAACAAAATTATTGTCGAGCATGCTAAAGAATTTGATAAGATATATTTCTATAATTCAAAACTAAAAAAGCTCATCAAGCGCGTGCTTGAAAGGAAAACGCATATCTTTAAATATAAAAATGAATATTCAGCAAATTATTTGAAAGGAATTTATGATGCGGCTGGCGGTATTGATAAGAAAGGTGTTTATATACTAAACTTAAAAAATGATGATATGTTGGTAATGGAAAATCTAGGTTTGCATACAATGCAGAATGGCAGCAAATCCTATCTAATAAATAAAAACACTTTTTTAGAATTTATAAGAACTAAGTAAAAATATAAATAAATATTAATTATGCTACTCAGTAAAAGACATTATATTATTTGTTTATAAACTTTTTAATCTTCTAATTTTTTTTATATTATTTTCATTATTTATATTATTATTTGTATCAGTTCTCTTTTTTATATTATTTTCAATATTATTTTCTAAATTTTTTTTAAGATCTTTAATTTTTGTATTAATAAAATCATCTACAATCATTTTATCAATCCCTCTATTTTTTAATCCATCTCTAATAGTTTCTTTTGAAATTTCATAAGTCAAATTATCGTTATCATTTTTAATTTCTATATAACTATCTCTAGTGGGGTCTATAATATCTAGATTATCAAAAAGAAGTTCTTCAGTATACTCTTCAACTAAATTTTTAATCTTCTTTTTCTTAGAATTATTAGCTTTTTGATATTTATTGTTTAAATATTTGATTATTTCTATAAATGATGAAACTATAATTTTACCATATGTTGTATAATATTCTTTATCATAATAAAGATCACCCTCCCTATATTTTAAAAGATAAGGATTTGTTGTAGATATTCCTTTTTTATCCATTTCTGATGTATAAGCAAAACTCTCTCCTATAGCATAATTTTTTATCTTTTTTACTAATGTTTTTAAATTATCAATCTTATTTTCTCCAACATTTAATTCATTGATTTTAAATAAAATTTCTTTTTTTGTTTTTTTCATTAAATCGCCTAATTTTAGAGATTATAGTAATATACAATAATATATTAATATTAAGAATAATATTAAGAACTTCTTTTTTCAGTTATTTATTACTTTCGGTATTGTTTGATGAACGGCTAATAAGTTAAATTGAATAAAAATAGATTTAATCAAAAAAAGATAATAAGATAATAAAATACAATAAAATAAATTAATAAAAATTTAAACAAAAAAGGAAAAAAGAAAATGATAAATGATCCCTTTATACTCTTCTTCCTCTTCTTCCACCGCCCCTCTTTGTTGTATCTGTAGGTATCGGTGTAACATCCTCTATCTTGTTGACTCGAAGCCCGCTTCTTGCAAGAACTCTGAGCACCGCTTGTGCACCAGGGCCTGGAGTTTTTTGGTTGTGGCCACCAGGAGCTCTTATTTTTACATTAATAGTTCTTATACCTCTCTCTTTTGCAACCGCTGCTACCTTGTACGCTGCTTGCATTGCAGCATATGCCCCTCCTTCTTGCGAATCAGCGCTAACCATCATTCCACCGCTTCCTACTGCTATAGTCTCTTCGCCGCTCAAATCAGTAAGCGTTATAATTGTATCATTCTTTGACGAGTAAACATGCGCAACCGCTATCATATTTGGCCTTGGTTTTGTCTTTGCTTCCTCCATTGCTTTTGCTTCATATGAAACAATCTCCTTCTCTTTTTTGCCCTCTGTTGGTGCTTTAACTTTTAGATTTTGCTTTTTACCTCCTCCCATATAAACAACCTTAACATAAATTTTTGTTTTTCTTTTATTAAAAATATTTTAAAATACAACTAAATGATTAAGAGGCTGCATTCTCCTCGTTATTTTCAGTGTTCTCTGCTTGTGCTTCAGCAGCGCCCTCATTTTTTGTATTCTCTGCAGATGCTCCTATTGTGTTTATATCTATTGGTTTGTAATAACCAACAAGCTGTTCTTCACTGAGTGTTACCCTATAGCTAGGCTTTGTCACCTTCTTGCCATCAATCGCTATGAAGCCGTGTGTTATAAGCTGCCTTGCCTGTTTTATCGTCTTAGCTAAGCCTTTTTTAAACACCACTGTCTGGAGCCTTCTATCAAGGAATGCATTGACCCTCAAATCGAGCAGTGTATCAATTGTTGCATTGCTTGATGTAATACCATATTTTGATAGCTTTGCTATTATATCATTCTTTGTTGATTCGGTCTGCTTTGATGCACCTGAGAGCATAGCCCTGACTGTTTTTCTTAATTTACTTAATTCAGTTTCAACCATCCATAACTCCCTCATATTCTTAAGACCATATTCCTCCTTGAGATTGTTATCTTCTTTAATTCTTTCTAGGTTCCACATATTCTTTGGTCTTTCATATTTTTTTCTATTCCTTTTTGGAGCTCCCAATTAATCACCATTACTTCTTTTCTTCTTTCTTCTCCTCCTTCTTTTCTCCTGCGGTTGCAGGTGCCGTCTTTGCAGCTTCTGCCTTCTTTACGACGCCGATGGTCGTTCCGGTTCTACCTGTTGAACGGGTCCTCTGTCCGCGCACCTTCTGGCCGCGCTGATGTCTGAACCCTCTCCAGGTTCTTATATTAACATCTCTATTAATATCATATCTAACAGCATAAGATAGATCATTGCTAACTATATGCATGTTTTTACCGCTTTCCATATCCTTGTTTCTATTAAGCATATAAGAGGGAATATTATATTTTGCAGGCTCTTTTATTATATCCTCAAGATTCTGCAATTGCTCTTCACTGAGCTCTGCAAGCCTTGTTTTTCTAGGTATATTGAACTTGCTTTCAAATGCGTATGATATCGCATTTGCCATGCTAACCCCGATACCGCGCACCTGATCTAAAACCCTTATTATTGGAAGCTCGCCGTTGACATCCTTTCCAGCAAGCCTTATAATAGAGCTTGTCTTCTTCTGCTCAACCTGCTGGGGCTTTCCTTTTTCCTTCTGCTTCTCCTTTGGTTTTTCAGCTTTTTCCTTTTTAACATTTTTTTCATCATCTTCCATTTACGCACCGTTAAACAAAAACGCCAAGGCTGGGATATTCATAAGCTAGCATATACTCAGCTTATTTTGAACCCAGAAGGCTCAGAGAGCCATACGCTACCTGGTTTATCTCCAGGCGTACGCGTTACCAGTTTCCGCCACCTTGGCATTTATATTTTCTCAAAAAACATAAATACACTTTTCAGTGTATTTTATATCTTCGAGAGAAACTAATATAGTATTATATACCTAAATTATAAATATCTTTCAGTTTGAGCAATAATTAGTAATTTAAGATTTTTAAACTTTTTTATTTAAATTTTATTTTTAATTTTTTTATATTTTTCACTTGTTTTTTCTCTTCATATTTTTAAATAGAGAATAAAGTCTACCTAAATTATCATTATCATTGTTATTATTGCTTTTACCAAAATGAACCCTAAGCTCCTATGCAAAAGGCATCTCATTTACTATTTCTTCATATAATTCTCTCATTAATTTAACATATCTTTGATCGCCCTGTTTTGATGTTCTAAGCTCACTCATCAACGTCTGCTCTTTTAAATCAGATATAAATACAGTTTTAATTTTATGTGAAAATGTAACTACTTCCTGTGCGTAAGGTTTTGTTTTTTCATCTGAATGTAATGCAATATAAAGATTATTTACTGCATTAATCTCATCCATAAACTCCTTTCCATAACCTATCTCCTCTATTTTTATTGGTATTTCATAACCATTAAATATTGAAGGTTCCTGCCTAAATTGTGTTAGGTTTCTGTACCTCTGAAGATCCTGCCATATATCCAGCCATATAGATATTGGCATATTTAATTCTATTTTTGTTCTTACATTTTCATCAGCATCTGGTAATTTATCTTCTCTATTATTACCTCTTAATTTTTTAGTCCAATTAATAGTCACGTTTTGCAATTCTTTATTTGATTTTACTACCTTCTTAAGCTCTTCAAAATCAAGCGAAGAGAAAAGATACAAAACGTAAGTTACAGATTCGACTTTTGCATCATTTTCATCTTTATCTCTTAAAAGCTTTATATCTTCATCACTATATTTTATATCGTTTGTTTCTTGATACTCTTTTATTGCATCATTTAGATATCTCTCTACAAGAGGATCAAGTTCTTTTCGCATTTTTATATTATCTATATATTCTTTTCCGTGTTCCGATTCAATCCAATTGATCATTGTAGGTGCATAAAATTTGAGCTGTTTATAAATTTCATCTCCTACTTTATTTACCTCTTTATTTTTATCAGCAAGCATCTCAGCAATCTTTTCTCCAACTTCTCTAAAGTTTGAACTCCATACCAGATTTGTTAATGTAGCCATAGGTAATATATTTCTGCAGATATCGTAAGTTTCGGCCCTCAGTGCTTGATTATATGCTTTCTTAGCAGCCTCTTTTTCTTCTTCGCTCAGTTCATCATAACTAATTAATTCATCTTTTTCATAACTTGATGGGAATTTTTGATTCTCAAGCGGGTTTTCCTCTTTAAGCTTTTTAAAGACTTCAGCTTCAAGTTTTTTATAAAATTCAAAAAGTTCATCAAGAGTGCTTTCGTACATATTTTTATAATTTGATTCTTCTATTATTTCAGGTACTAAATAAAGATAAACTCCGCTGTTTTCATCATATCCTATAATCTCCCCTTCTTCATTTAGTTTAACCCCTTTTGAAAAATCAAGATAGCGTGTTGATTTTTCTATTTCTGAAAATAATTTTGAATCTTTTATTATTTTTGCAGTTATTTGATCTATCAATTCAACTCCAATAATAGGCGTTCCTATTTCTCTTACTGAATCATCACCATATTTTTTTAAAACTCTATTATTAAACTCTGGTACATTTTTGTTATTTTTTCTTGATTCAATATTTCCAAAAATTTCACTTAGGAATAATTTCTGCATACTTAAGTCATTACTGCGAGAACATCTTGCAACTAAAGCCGCTTTCATCTCTGGTGTTAAACTGTCAAGGAGCACAAAAGCATTTCCACCGGGATTTGAGAAAAAGATCTTTAAAACTTCCAATTCTTCTTTTGTATAATTAACTTTTAAATTTTTAGATTGCAGACCAGGCATTTTATCATAATCATTCTATCTTATAATTATTTAAATATTTTCAATATTTTTTGTAACATCTCTTAATTTTTGTTTACAAAATTACATAAATTAGGATTAATGGATAAAAAATAAAATACAAGTTCGTTTTAAAACGAATATAATTAAAGTATTAAATAGTTATGTAAAGATTAAAACAAAATAAAGATAAAATAAAGATATATAGATAAGGCAGAGTATAAAATTTATTAATCTTATAATCTTATTATAATCTTGTGATCTTAAAGTATATCTCAAATAATAAACCACTTAAAATTTTAAATAAAAAATAAAAAGTGAAAATATGGAAGAGAATAGTTCGGATTTTGAAAAATATCTAAAAGAGAGATCAAAATATATAGATGAAATGATAGGAACATACCTAAGCAAGGAATCTTCTGATAGGTACATCTACAAGTTGCTGGGAAGGTCGGGTTATGAATATGATCATGAAGCAATAAACAAAGGAGTTCTTGAGCCCGCATGGTATCTGCTTAGTACAGGTGGAAAAAGATGGCGTCCAACATTAATGATGTTAATTTTAGAGGCGCTAGGGAAAGACCCAAATGAATATTTTGAATTTTCAATTATTCCTGAAATAATACACAACTCAACACTGCTTCATGATGATATAGAAGACAATTCTCCTACGAGGAGGGGTATGCCTGCAGTGCATGTCAAGTATGGTGTTGATATTGCCGTGAATCTTGGAGACTGGCTCTACTTCTTTCCTATTGTTGCACTTCTTGATAGTCCTAAATTATCACAGGATACAAAGAACAAACTTCTTTCAATATATGTTAGAGAAATGCTTAGAGTCTCAACCGGCCAGGCTATTGATATAGCATGGCACAACCTCCTTGTTGATCCAGCTAAGATTACGGAAAGTAATTATCTACAGATGGCTTACAGCAAAACAGGAGTATTGGCGAGGATGGCGGCAGAGATGGGGGCTACATTAGCAGGAGCAGACAGTAAAACAACTTCCGCATTAGGCGATCTTGGTGCTACTATCGGTGTCGCCTTCCAGATACAGGATGATATTCTAAATATATTACCAAGCAAGCTCGCTGACAACAAAGGTGGCGTTGGTGATGATATAACAGAAGGTAAATTAACACTCATGGTTATATATGCTTTCAAGCATCTTGAACCAAAGAAGAGAGATAGATTAATAGAAATATTAAATATGCATACAAAAGATCAAGCACTGATAAACGAGGCGATATCATTAATAAAAGAGAGTGGAGGAATCGAATATGCAAAGAGCGAAGCAAGAAGAATTATGAATGAAGCTTGGAGTTCTGTTGATAAAATATTAAAGCCATCGCCAGCAAAGGATAAAATAAGGGATTTAACCCAGTTCTTAATAAACAGAAGTGTGTGACTCTAGCAAATAAATACAATTAGAAAAGAAAAGAAAAAAAAGCAAGCAACATCCATAATTTTGTTTTTATTTTTTTATTTTATTTTTTATTTTATCTTTTATATATTTATTTTGTTTTATTTTTATCTAAATTTTATTTATATTCTATTTCTTGATTCTCCTTTTGTAACACCAGATGCGATCATATGCACTAATCGAAGCATGTTGAAGATTTCTACTATAAACCTCTTTATATCTCTTTCATCTGCACTTGTCTGGATATAAAATCTATCTATCTTCACTATGTTTAATTTCTTTAGATTTTTAACAAGTTCTATTCTACTTCTAACATCAATTTTTGTTTCTTTTGAAAATGCTCTCAGCGCCTTTATTAATTCATTAGGATGAGGCTTTTTTCTTGTTAATGAAACAACCTTTACCTTGAGTTCTCTTTCTAAATCAAATACATCTAAAATATTTAAACCAGCTAATCCTAGCCCATTGACCGCAATAATCTTTATCTGGTCTCTAAAACGAGATTTTTTAAAAAGCCGCTTGATTTTTTCTGTTGCATCCGTTCCGTCAACTTCAACATATGTTGATAAAACACCCTCTATATTATTGTCTCTTGATACTATCCCGACAAGGAGAGTTTTCTTTTTTATTAGAGGAGCGCACCCTAAGGATAATATTCTTATTCCAGATTTCATAAAAACACTCAAATAAATATAAAAATAAAATAATATAAATATATATGAAATTAAAGAAAATATCTTTTATCTGCAAAAGAAATATTCTTCAATACTGCATATAATTATATCTAATTTTAATTAATATTGCAAAAGTGCAAATTAATAGATACCTTTATTTATTTTATGTGCTAATTTTATAATATTTATAATATACAAACTGTTTTGGTGTGTATTAGAGGTGTTGATATGATTTTAGGAGATCGGGATCTAAAGTATTTTTTGGCACAAAAGAGAATCGTTGTTGAACCTTTGAGTGACAATACTATACATGAGAATGGTATGGATTTAAGAGTCGGTAATGAAATACTAAGAATGAAAGAGACAAATACTGTTTTTGATGCTTCTGGTGAAAATAATTTTGATGAGTTCTTTAAAAAAGAGACTGGAGACTCTTTTATAATAAATCCTTACGAGCATGTTCTGCTCGTTACAAAAGAATATGTTAAATTATCTGATGAGATTATGGCTTTTGCAAATCTTAAATCATCTGTTGCTAGAATGGGATTGTTTATACCTCCTACAATAATCGATGCTGGATTTGAAGGTGATATTACTATAGAGGTTGTTGGATCTGGATTTCCAGTAAGAATAAAGAAGGATATGCGATTCCTTCATCTAGTATTCGCAAGAACCATTACTCCTGTCGAGAATCCATATAAAGGAAAATACCTCGGTCAAAGAGGTGTAACAATGCCAAAGACTATTAATATGCTTTAATATGTTTTAAGTGGTGTTATGAAAAATACAAAAAATTTGATCAACAAAAAAATTAAAAATACTAAAATTACTAAAAATAAAGTGCAAAGTAAAAGTAGGGTTAAAAGCATGCACATGCTTATGTACAACAAAGAATTTAATGAAGTGAAATATTTTGATAAATGTCCGATATGCAACAGCAGGATAGATGAGCTCGGTTATTGTGCTTGTGACGCCCATCTATAATTATAATTTCTATTTATTTATTTTTTTATTTATTTTTATATAATATTTATTTTTTTATTTTTATATTCATACAACTCTATGCTGTTCTAGGAAAGATGGAATTGTGCTTGCCTTTCCTTTGTTTTCAATCTCCTGGATTGCTGGTGGATACTCTAAATAGTTTTCAATATCCTCTTTAATTCTATCATCATATGTCGGCACTAATTCATTCTTGTAGAATATACCTAAAGGTATCTTATCTTCTTCATATGCTTTTTGAATAGCTGTATTGAATTTTCTATCTCTCTCTTTCTCACTCTTAACTTCATAATCTATATCAAGATTATAAATCCTCTCTTTATACCATTCATTTGTATTTATGTCATTGTATGTAGGGCATGGCTGCAAGATATCAACAAGCGCCATTCCCCTATGTTTTATTGCTTCTTCAATCAAATGTTGCATCTGCTTAATATCATAAGCAAATCCTCTTGCAACAAATGTATAACCAGAAACAAGCGCGAGTGCAACAGGATTTATTGCATCATTTATATTAGGCTTAGGCAGCGATTTTGTTTTTTCACCTCTTTTTAATGTTGGCGATGCCTGCCCCTTTGTCAAGCCATAGACCCCGTTATTGTGTGTAATCAATGTCATATCTAAATTTCTTCTTCCAGCGCTTACAAAATGCCCGACTCCAATTCCATATGTATCTCCATCACCCGCATCTATTATTACATTCAATTTTGGATTTGCTATTTTGATACCGCTTGCGAATGCTAGTGATCTGCCATGTAATGTATGTACTCCAGATATCTTTGTTGTAAGGAAGTGGGGAAGCTTTCCTGAGCACCCGATTCCTGAAACCATTACAGTATTATGGAAGTCGAGCTTTAGCTCTTCTAAAGAGAGCTCAACCGCCCTTAATATTCCAAAGTTGCCGCAACCAATACACCAATCATTATATTCTGTTCTATATTTTATTTCATCTTTTATTCCATCAATATTATTTGTCATCTAATATCACCCTTTTGTTTTCTCCTTTAATAGCATTAATAAGCGCATTAACAAGCTCGTCATCAGCGATAGCCCTTCCAGTCCATTTTAATATATAATGAGTAGGTCTAATCAGAGTATTTAGAGTTAATACCTCAGCACCCTCTGCATAATAGTTGTTTTCTACCGCAATAATCCTCTTTTTATTTTTTAGTAATTCAGATACCTCTTTTGGATATGGATTAAACATTTTAATCTGCAAAACCGCAACGTCTATATTATTCCTTTTGAGTTCTTCTATTGCATTTATTGAAGGAGCAGTTGGTGAACCCCAAGTAAGAATAATATTTTCCGCATTTTTATCGCCGTAAAATTTGAATTTGTAATCTATAGATATATTTTTAGAAGCGCTTTCTAATTTTTTATTTCTCTTTTCATACATTTTAATTCTATTCTGTGATGTTTCATCAATATGTCCAAATTCATTATGCTCATCACCAGAATGGAACATCTGTGCATCACCAAGAAAAGCTCTTGGCGATATTCCATCATCACTAAACTTGAATCTGTAATAATCATCACTATTATCTGCAATTTTACCTCTATCAACTTCAAAATTATCTGCATTAAGCGTGTCCTCATCTATTACAGAATATGCACTTGCTATAGTTTTTTCTATTATATGTATTACAGGGGTCTGATATATTTCTGCAATATTCAAGGCAAACGCCGCATCTTTAATTACCTCTTCATGATTGCTTGAAGCGATTACAATTCTTGGAAATTCGCCATGTCCGACGTTTAAAGCAAACATCAGATCAGATTGGCCGCTCCTTGTCGGCAAGCCTGTTGAAGGAGCACCACGCATGTAGTATGTTATTAATACTGGAACCTCATTCATTCCAGCCCAGCTTATCCCTTCAGCCATGAGTGAAAATCCAGGACCTGAAGTTGCGGTTGCTGATCGTGCTCCGGTCAAAGCGGCACCAATTGCAGAATTGATAGCGCTAAGCTCATCCTCTGTTTGAAATACAGCTATACCTCCTTTTTTGATTCCCTCTTTAGTCTGCATCTTTACAAGCTGGTTTGCCTCTATATATGTGCTTTCATCAGATGCTGGTGTTATTGGATAGTAGGCTTGAAATCTTAATCCACCAATAATTTTTCCTATAGCTGAAGCGGTATTACCATCTATCTGTATTCTATGAGAATTTATTTTAATTGGATTGAGTTTATAATAGTTTAAATAATCTTTAGCTGAATTGTAGCCAGCTTCTGCCGCAAGCATATTTAGATTATAAAATGTTTGATCATTGAAAGTTTCCTTTATAGCATTGTTAAGCAGATTGATATCTAAGCCTAGAAGCGCAAAGGATGCACCAACACCTATTGTATTTCTAGCCCTTTCAGCCACGGGCGAGGGTATGTTGAGCTTGTTCATAATCTGCATTATTATGCTTTTATAATCTACAGGGATTGACTTAGCGCCCCTCTTTTTAGCATAGTTTATAGCATCGAGCACTGTTGTATTCAAGCCACTATTCTTGAGCAGATTGACTGCATCTTCCTCTATCTCATATTCAAGAGATTTAATAGAATCAATATCAACGCTTTCTACATTTTTGTCATATATTATAAAATCAGATACCTTTGTAAAATGCTGGAAGATTGTTTCTGCATCTATAGCAACAAGGATGTTTGCAATACTGTCTGTGCTGTTGATTTTTTTATCGCTTATTTTCAGCGTAGTATAGCTGTGCCTGTTTTTTATTGTTGAATAATATTCTCTATTTCCATATAAATAATAGCCCGCTTTTGCAACAGCATTTCCAAAAAGCATTGCAGCGGTTTCAATTCCAAAACCCTGAGCCCCACCAATCATCCATGTAATCTTCATATTACCACTAATATTATAATATAATAAAATAAATATTACAAAATATTATAGTGTTTATAATAAAAACATAGTAGTACTCTATAAACTACACTTTAACTTTATATAATAATTTTTATATATCTACTGTTTTCTGAATTTTTATTTTTATTTTATTTTTATAAAACTTAGAAATAAAATTAATGTTTATTCTTTATCCTATTTTTAGATAATAAATCAGATAATAAAATAATTGGCATTTGGTTTGTAGAAAACCTTTTTATATTATGTTATGGCCATATACTATTGTATTAAATAAAATTTAAAGGTGCTAGAATGGAAGAGAGCCACGATATTTTAGAAGCATTAAAGCAGCTTGAACAGGATAAGGAAAAACTTATCAATTCTTTTGGTGCAAAAAGAAAAGAGGAACTAAAGGAAATCCCGGATTTTAGGTTGTTTAGAAGTGGGTTGATATCCTCACATAGAGACTTTGACTCTTTTTACCAAAGGTTAAAAGCTGGGGAAAAAAGTGCTATAGTAACAGGTTTAAATCCAAGTGGACGTCTTCACTTAGGACACATTGGTGTATTTGACACCCTCCTATTTTTTCAACACAATTATAATGCAACAGTATATTTTCCATTATCTGATGATGAAAGCTATGTCGCAAACAAAATTGAAAGTCAGGAAATTGGTTTAAAAAATTCTTTTGAATTGGTTAGAGAGAGTTTAGCACTTGGATTGGACCCAAAGAAAACAAAGTTTATAATAGATCAAATTTATACCAACATTTACAACTTTGCAATAAAACTTTCTAAATTTATAAACTTTACAACCATAAGAGCAGTATATGACTATACAGACTCTAATAATATAGGTTTAATATTTTATCCTGCGGTACAATCGGTACATATTTTGTTCCCGCAACTTTTTAATATTAGAAATGTATTAGTGCCGATAGGTCTTGATGAAGACGTCCATATAAGAGTATGCAGGGATGTTGCTGAAAGAGGTGGATATGAAAAACCTGCCGTATTACATTCCTCCTTCTTACCAGGCATAGATGGTAAAAAAATGTCAAAATCCAAAGGAAATGCTATATTCTTATATGAAGATGAGGAGAGTATAAAGAAAAAAATTTCACAAGCATTTAGCGGAGGACGCCCAACAATTGAAGAACAAAGACGTTTAGGAGGTAATCCCGAAATCGATGTTGCATGTATTTACCTTAAGAAACTTTTCTACGATAAAGAAGAAGGTGATAAATTGTACAAAGATTATAGAGCAGGAAGATTATTAAGTGGGGATGTTAAAAAGTTACTTCTTGATGAAATTTTAGTAAGAGTCAGAAAATTTAAAGAAAATTATAATAAGATTACCTCTAAAGAAATGATATCTTCAATACTTACAAATGAAGATATTGATTTACAAGCAATTTTAGATAAAACCGGGGTAATGAGTAATGAGTTGTGATTTTATAGTTTTATATAAATATTCTTTATCATTTTTTAGACGATAAATTAGATAATAAAATAATTGGCATTTAACTTGTAGAAAACCTTTTTATATTCTGTTACGGCCATGATACTATTATATTAAATAAAATTTAAAGGTGCTGAAATGGCCAAGCCTATCAAAGAATCTAGTAGTAAAGAAGATAAAGATACAAAATTAGAAAAAGAGAGTAAAGAAAGTGATGATTATAAAACAATAAATATAAATCTTGATGAAGGTAAGAAAGTTTTTATAAAAGATTTGCTTGATGAAAACAAGGTAGGTAAACGCGTTGATTTGCTGGGGTGGGTTTGGAGAAAAAGAGTACATTCAAATGAAACTTTTATAGTTCTAAGGGATTCGACAGGTGTAATGCAGGCTGTTATATCTACAGCCATACTTCAACATCCAATTTATATAGAGCAAGCTCTTGAAGTTTCTGGAATTTTAGCAAAGGATGATAGAGCTCCTGGAGGTTTTGAGATTAGAGCAGATTCAGTTAAAATTATCGGCAATTCAGAAGAATATCCAATATCAAAAGATTTCTCAGAGGAATTCCTGCTTGATGAAAGGCATCTCTGGAACAGATCAACAAAGATGAAGAACATTATGCTAGTTAGAGAGCGTGTTTTAGAGGGTGCTAGAGAGTGGTTTGCATTACAGAGTTGGCATGAAGTAAACCCACCTATATTAACAGCAAGTGCGGCGGAAGGTGGAGCTACTCTTTTTGAACTTGATTATTTTGACAAAAAGGCATACCTATCGCAATCAGCACAGCTCTATCTTGAAACCCTGATATTCCCACTTGAGAAGGTTTGGTCATTGACCCCTTCATTCAGAGCAGAGAAAAGCAGAACAACTAGGCACCTGATGGAATTTTGGCATCTTGAAGCGGAAGCGGCATGGCTTGGTTTCGAAGGAATATTGCGGGTTGAAGAGAATCTCATTGAGTATATATTACATCATGTTGCAGAAACTGTTCCAAACGAACTCAAGGCCCTGGGCAGAGACCCCGAGGATTTACTTGCAATAAAAGCGCCATTTAAGAGAATACATTATGATGATGTTATTGAGCTGCTCAATAAGAACGGATTTGATATTAAACCAGGTGACGATCTATCAACGGCACATGAGAAGTTTCTTACCGAAAAAGAAAAGGCGCCAATATTTGTTGTTGAATATCCAAAGGCTGTAAAACCATTCTATACTAAAGTAGATCCTAAGAGACCCGAGCTTGTTTTATCTGCAGACATGCTTGCTCCTGAAGGTTATGGTGAAATAAGCACGGGCGGCCAAAGAGAAGAAAATCTTGAAGAAATAATAAATAGAATAAAGGCAGAGGGGTTCGATCCAAAAAATTATGAATGGTATCTTGATTTAAGGAGATACGGAAGCGTTCCGCATTCAGGCTTCGGTTTTGGAATAGACAGGATTGTTAGATGGATTACAAAGAGAGAAACCATAATGGATGCAATACCATATCCAAGAACACTGTCAAGAATCTATCCATGATTATAATTTTATAAGTTTGTATTTCTATAAATCAGCGTTTGAAATTTGTATAAGAAATAGTTGCAAAAAGTATAAAAAATTCATGCAACATTATTTGATAGTGTTTGATATGCAGAATAAGAGAATGCCAAATCTAAATATTATATCTAAAAATGTGTCCAAATTTCTCAATAACCTTACCGGAATCAATATAGCACCCATAAAAGTTGCTCTTTCTACAAGAGTGAAGGATAGTGCATGGTATTCCAATGGCAAAATATACATCAATCCTAACTACAACCCCAAAAAGTTAACTTACAAAGAAATGGTTGCACATGAATTCTTTCATCATGTTCAAACAAAATTGAATGTTAAATATAAAGAAAATCTATTGGAGAGCTCAGCGATGTTTTTTGCTGCTGCCTATATAAATAGAAAATATTTACGTAGTGCAGTAATCCGGAAAAGAATGTTAAGCTACCTACATCAAAAGAAGCATATGCCAAGAGGTGGAAATTATTACTTATTGCTTATGTTTAAACGAAACAAATACGACGTCAAAAAAACACTTAATGATCTGGTAAAAAACACTTCATAATCTTATAAACGTAGTGCTTTGAACCAAAAAAGTTATGTCTAGTAGAGAAGCAATGTTTTACGCCATTTCACAACAGATATACAACTCCTCTATCTTACTTAGAAAAAGGTAATATCTGAGATTTCTATATAACTCCTTTTAATACTATGCTCCCCCCGGGATTTGAACCCGGGTTTTAGGGTTGAAAGCCCCATGTCCTTGGCCGGACTAGACGAAGGGAGCTTTTATAATTTTATAAATTTATAAATATTATTATACATTATTATAATTTATCAGTATTATTTAATATTTAATCTATAATAATCTAATAAAATTTAATAATTTATCAAGATTTTTATATAATTTAATAGGCTTACTTTTTTATATTTTAATGTGCATACGTTTTCTCATTTTTCAAATTATAATTACAATATTTAGTTATAATATTTTTTATCTTTATTTTTACACAATATTTTATATAGGTTATAGTATAAATAAATAAATAAGTTTGCTTAGTGCAGTGCTAGCTTCAAAAGAGGATTAGCTTATAAAAATACTTAAAAGAAAACTAAAAAATAAAAAGAAAATAAAAAATTTAAAATAAATAAAAATAAAAATTAATTATTTCATTGAAAGGTCGCTTACCTCTTCATTTGATGCTGCGCTCTCCTGTTTTGTTCTCATTGAAACTGAAGCAAGCACAACATCTCCGATATTCTTTATATTCTTAAATAGAATACTTTTCTGTTGTAAAATTCTTTTTGCAGTCTCTTTATCATTGCTTTTCAACTCTTCCATAAGAAGCCTGCTCACTTCACCCTTTTCTAAGTCAAGTATTGCATCTTTTACAGAACCAATATACTGACCCCCATCACTGTATATATCCATATCATATATATCAGAAAGATTCATCTGATCACCTGTTATTAATACTTAACTTAATTTTAAATATCTTTGCAATTTTTTTGTGTTGTTTACAATACTGGAACTCTCTAATTTAAACAACAAATAATTTTTAAATATTTTTAAAATCTTTTTATTTTTAAAATGAACGGATATAAAAATTTGAACTAATCAATAGGTTTTTATAACCTACCTATTTAAATATAATTAGTCTGTTTAGTTGTTGGTTATATTCAATAAAAATTATAAAATTAAGCAAAAAATATATAAATATAAAGTAAAGTAATAAAAAAGAAGAATAAAAAATATATAAATATTAAAAATATTAAATAAGTAAAATAATTGAAAATAAATTGAAAATATAATAGATAAATAATAAAGTGAAATTTATGATTGGAAAGAATGTTGAATCTGAAGATATTGTTTCGCTTGTAGAAGTAAAGGATATACTTGAAGGAAGGAAAAAGAAGAACCTTACATACGAACAGCAGCTCGCTTATGATCATGCGAGTAAGTTTGCAGCTAGTAAGGTTTTTAAAACAAAGATAATGAAGATTGCAGAAGAGCTTGGTATTGATAAAAAGATTGCAATTGAAATAATAAATACAAAACCAACAAACATATTTGTGCTCAAGCAGATATTGTCAAGAAACAGCAAGCCGATAAGCGAAGAGGATGAAAACAAGCTTATGGGGGCTCTGAAAGGTTAAAGCAGGTTGAAGTTAAAGTGATTCGGTGTTAAAATGTATACAGAGACAAAAAAAGAGGAGTATGCAGTTGTGCTTGATTTCCTGCTCAGCGGTAAGTCTTTTTCTGGCAAATCAGAGCCGATAGCACAGCTCGTAGGTGAGGAATTCTTTACGCTTCTCGAGGCTATACCAAAACAGAATGTAATATTGAAGACGGGCGAGCGTGTATACATAGGAAAAAATGAGCGTGACAAGATTGCACTTATCAAGCAGCGCATAGGTTATAATGATCTTACCCAGACTGCAAAGAGCGAGCTTCCAAATATTATAATGCAGATAGTTAAATCAGAGGAGCAGAGGTTTGTAAATATATTCAATACAGCAGGTCCATTAAATATAAGAGAGCATTCACTTTCGCTTCTTCCCGGAATCGGCAAGAAGCATCTTGATACAATATTAAAGCAGAGATCTGAAAAGAAATTTGAAAGCTTCAAGGATATACTTGAGAGGTGCGAGTTAGTGCAGGATCCTGCAAAGATGGTTGCAGAGAGGATAATAAAGGAACTTCAGGGAAACGAGCGCTTCTACCTATTTGTAAAACCTCTTATTAAAAGAGAGCAGTAAAAGATTAAGAAAATGAGTATTAATCTAAAAAATTTAAAACAAGAGGAAACTAAATAAACAGTAAACAGATAAAAACATAAAAATATAAAAACAAAAAGAAACAAAATAAATAGCTAAATTTCTATTTTTTATTTAATTTTATTTGATTATTTTGCTTTTTCAAGATGCAGTGCAGGTATAATCAGTGTTTTTTCTGTTGTCATTACCTTTATTTTAACACCATATGAGGAGCCGCGCTTTTCAACAATTGTCCCTATTTTTCCCTTGTATCTCGGATGTGGTATGTTCTTCTGATTACCCTTTGGTACTATTATTACCTTATCGCCAATCTCAAATGATTTTATATAATCATTTATACTTAAAGTTGAGGGTTTGTGATGCCTTGCCAGATGCCTTGTTTTTCCAACAAATAAACCATTTGATCTCTTTGTCATATCTTTCACTTCATTATATTTTATTTATTTTATATTTTTTATATGATTACTTTTAAATTTCTTAAATATATTTTATAATATTCTATACTAAACCTATAAATATCTTTCAGTTTTGGTAGCTTATTTCTAAGTTCATCATTTTATAATAAGTATAATGTTAACATATATTAAACATATATTATTTAACATTATAATTTATAATATAATAATATATATAATAATATTTAAAATGAATAAAAATGAATATGAAAATGAAAATTAAATAAAGATTGAAATAAATATCTTTTTATAATTTTGCTTGATATAATAAAATGACCTATTATTATTTTTTATTATATTATTTTATATTATTTTTATTTTTAATTTTTATTTTAAATTATTTTATGATACGTGAAGTTTATGGATCTGCTA
>Ga0080006_1153946_pt1 | contig 29420 bp, 27 predicted proteins | sample RS3BMetagenome_FD_69209 | JGI IMG/M metagenome (GOLD analysis project Ga0080006, IMG submission 69209) | Ferric oxide microbial mat and aquatic microbial communities from Rainbow Spring, Yellowstone National Park, USA - RS3B (SPADES... ...
CCTACCTTCGCTTCTGGGTGGGTGCGTCCTGAGGGGGGCGGAGCGGAAGACTCCCGATGAACTCGCGAGGGAGTTGCGTGAAGTTGTGAAGCCCAAGCTCTACGCGTACGATGGGTATGCCGATGCGTACATACGTACGCCTACGTAGAGCGAAACCCGAAAAGAACGTAGGCAGAGGGGGGTTTCGTTAACCATCTGACCTCCTCCCCCTTCCCGCCCTGAGGGGCGAGGCCCGTCGTCTTTACGTCAGCGCGTTAGGAGCAATACATTTAAGCCGGAGCGTTCAGCCCTCATGCCGACTTTCCAAGTTGAGGGAGCAGATCTCCAGTACGTGACGGTGTCCTTGGGCCCAGGGGAAGCAGTTTACGGAGACGCTGGCCACCTTCTCAGCAAGTCCTCGACCGTAGGCATGCAAACGGTTATGATGGGAGGACTGCTCGGGGCGCTAAAGAGGGAGGTCACGGGAGGGAGCTTCTTCGTGACACAAATTAATGGCCCAGGCCAGGTTTCTTTTGCCGGCGTTTTCCCGGGAAAGATCGTGGAGCTTGACCTCGCCGGGACTGGCGTGTTGGCCGAATCCCACTCATTCCTGGTGGCCGAGGAAGGTGTGAAATACGACGCCACAATGGCCAGGCTGGCTCCTGGCCTACTGGGAGGAGAAGGCCTATTTTTGGCCAAGTTCAGCGGTAACGGTAAACTTTTCCTGCACGCTTACGGCGCATTGCAGCGGGTGGACCTGAAGGCTGGCGAGAAGATCCAGGTAGAGGCAGCCCACCTGCTCGCGCTAGATGCCAGTATGAGCTATTCCGTTACTCGTGTAGGAGGGTTGAAGTCGATGCTTTTCGCCGGCGAAGGCTTCTTCTTTGTGGAAGTCGAGGGACCGGGCCAAGTGCTCATACATTCGATCACGGCACAGCAGCTGGCTTCGGCCCTAGCAGGCTATCTCCCCAACAACGCCCAAGCCGGGGCCGGTATACGGCTCCGATACTAGGAGAAAACAAGGACGCCTTGAGTAGTGGGTTCGAATCGACGCGCCCCGAAATATGCTCACGTTACCGCCGCGCTTCGGTTCGACTTGGTTCTGCTTGGCATCCACGCTGGCAACAGCTGTCCTTTCCTTGCCCCTGCTCATTCACGCAAAGCCCATATCTACACAATTGCGCTCTCCTCGCTTCTCATCTGCAACCAATCGTGACGCGCTTGCTTCCCGATGCTCTTAGTTTCCCTCTTTCTTTTCTTTTGTTTTCTTTTTACGGCCGCCATCGTCCTGAGAGTAATGCGAGGTGGCTTCCCCAATTGACCCTGACATACTCCCCGCCCTGAAGGGCGAGGCTTGTCGTTCATCTCATCACGCTGGTTCGCCGGGCGAGTGAGCAAGCGGGCGTTACGGGATGCGCCGGGATAGGATAGGATAGGATAGGATCACACATAATAAATAGACAGAATAGAATAGAATTAAAACATCGGCAACCTCGTCATGGCGCGGTATCGGAGTTGCGTGCCGCCACAGCACCTCTCAGCTCGCTGTCGAGGAGATCCCTGTAAGTCAGCAGCGGTTTTCTAGCAGCCCTGACTTCGTCCACCCTCTTGACCGACGCGTTCCTCGGTTCGGCCGCCAGCTTTTCCTCCTCCGCGGCAGCGGCTTCAAGTAGAGCCCTCGCGTAATCGTCCAGCTCTTTTTTGCCCTCGGTCTCCGTGGGCTCGAACATGAGGGATTCCTCCAGTTCAGGCGGGAAGTGAACAGACGGCGCGTATCCCCAATTCAGCAGGAACTTCGCCACGTCAACCGCGGACTTACCCCTCGGCGCGAAGGCGAACTCGTGCTTCCTGGGCAAGTGCGGGGAGGGTATCGCGTATGCACCCTTGACCAGCGCCGCGACGTAATTGGCGTTGAGAACGCTGTAGCGCGCCACGTCCGCGAGACCGCTTCCTCCCAGCAACCTCACGTAACAGTAAGCCCTAATCAGCGCCTGAAGGTTACCTAAACCCTCCGATATCCTGCCAATGGACTTAGGAAAGTCTTCCCTTAGCTCGAACTCCTCGCCGGCCATCCCCGCATGACCATCTCCCGTCCTCGGTCTGCCGTCAGGGCTGACCTTGACCAACCTCGGGACGGGAAGGTAATCCGCCAGGGAAGACTTCACCGCTACGGGTCCGGCCCCAGGGCCCCCACCGCCATGAGGGGATGCGAAGGTTTTGTGCAGGTTCAGCTGAACCAGATCGAATCCCATATCGCGCGGCCTATAGAGGCCCAAAAACGCGTTCATGTTTGCCCCGTCGTAATAGGCCAAACCTCCCACCGAGTGCACGGCCTTGACCAGGTCGAGGGCAGAGGGCTCGAATAGGCCGTACGTATTGGGCAAAGTCAGCATGACAGCCGCAACCGTATCGTCGACGTCCTTGGACGCGGCCTCGAAGTCCAGCAACCCGTCCCTCACCGGGAGACGCGTGACCTCGAAGCCGGCCATGGCCGCGCTCGCGAAGTTAGAACCGTGGGCCGTAAGGGGGATCATCACCCTTTTCCTAACCCTCCCTTGCCCTTCGCTTCCGTCCCCTATCTCGCCCCTCTCTTGAAAGTATTTTCTCACCATGAGCAGGGCCGTCAGCTCCCCCTGCGAGCCCGCTTTGGGCCAAAGCGTGACGGCGCCCATCCCCGTTATTTCCTCTATGTACACCTGCAGCTCCCAAAGCATCTTCAGAAGGCCCTGAGGAGGAGGGATTTCAACCGTTAGGTCCGCTATCCTCCTATCCCTTGCCACCCTTTCCAATACCTTCGGCGTATACTTCATGGTACAAGAGCCCAAGGGGGTTATGCCCGAATCAACCCCGTAGTTCATCTGCGATAGGTGGACGTAGTGACGGGTGAGCCTCACCTCGGGGACCTTGGGCAACTTGGGAGGGGAATACCTCAACAGCGATTTGGGCACGCCGGGTAACTCGTCGGGTAAGTAAAAGTCGTAATGTCCCAGCTGAAACACCAACGGCTCGTTCTGACCGCGGACAGCGGCGCCCGAATTCTCGGTCTCGGTGGACGATCCCTCCCCCGTTTCGTTTTCCCATTTGGCCTGCCTGTACTTCAAAGCCTTTCACCCGCCATTTCCAGCAACTCACCTACAACGCCGTCCACGTCCTTCTCGGGCACGCCCTTCAAGAGCAACTGGTCCTCCAGGGGGTAGTCCTCCCAAAGGGGGAGGCCGAGGCCGGGCCTGTGGCGCCGCGAGGCGTTGGGGACCACAACGGCAAAACTCCCCCAAAAAGGCCCGCCAAAGGAGGGGGAATGGAAACCCGCCGATGAAAGGGCCGAGCTAAGGGCGTGGGCGCTCCTGACCTCCTCCTCGGCTAGCTTGGCCAGGCCGCTTTGGCCCAAAAGAGATATGTAGGCCGCTGCGCGAACCGCGCTCAGGGCGGCGTCGGTGGTGACGTTGCTCGTCGCCCTTTCCCTCCTTATGCTTTGCTCGCGGGTCAAAAGGGTCAGCGCGTAGGCCAGCCTGCCCTCCGAGTCCAGCGTCGCCCCCACGAGCTTACCCGGCATCTGCCTGGTGAGGGTCGACTTGGCAGCCAATACGCCCAACAGGGAAGAACCGTAGGGATGCCCTCCCACGCCTTCGGCGATGACCAGGTCTGCGTCGAAGTCCGAGGGTGGACGCAAGACCGAGAGGGATACGAGGTCTACGCCGAGGGCGAAGAGGCCTCCCCTTGAGTGAACGAGGGAGGAAAACTCGTCAAGCCGCTCCTCGAGAACACCGAAGTGATTGGGAGACTCGACGTAGACCATTGCGGGTTCGCGAATGGCTTCGAAAGCGGAGGCGTCAACCTGCCCTTCCTCGTCGAACGGGAGCTCAAACACCCTGACGCCTAAGCCCGAGACGTAAGTATTGAGGATCGCTTTCCTCTGGGGATCGGCTGACGAGGCCACGAACACCCGGTCCTTCCCCGTTACCCTCCTGGCCAGCAGGGCTGCCTCTCCCAAAGCTGCCCCGCCGTCGTAAAGCGAGGAGGAAACCACCCCCATTCCCGTCAACTCGGCCACAAGGGATTGAAATTCGAATAGCGCCTGCAGCATACCTTGGCTGAGCTCGCTCTGATAAGAGGTGTAGGCGGTGTAAAACTCGTTCCGGGCGGCGACCTCGTCGACCACCGCCGGCACGTACCTGGGACGGAAAATTCCAAGCCTGAAATCGCCCAGGTATTGATTTACCTCTTCTTCCAGGGATTCTTCATCAATCTGAGTCGGCAGCTCAGGGTTATGAGGGGGCACGGGGACGTCGGAGAAGAGCTCCTCCAAGGAAGTTACCCCTATCCGGGCCATCATCTCGCGGACTTCGCCATCGGAAAGGGGGATGTAAGGGTTCGATATGCGCCTCCCGTCGTTTGGGCTCACCTATCAACACCCCATACGCTTGAGCATCCAAAAGGGAGGGTAACTCCCCCTCGAGGTCGGCGGGCCTAATCACGGCTATCCAGCCCTTTCCGTACGGGTCTTGGTTTACAAGCCCGGGATCGGTAAGAAGCCCGGAATTGACCTCAACAACCTCCCCCGATAGGGGCGCGTAAACCTCAGAGACCCCCTTGTAGGCCTCGAGCTCGGCGAGCACTTCCCCTTTTTTGTACCTTCTCTTATCCGGTAACACCACGTAAACCACGTCGCCCAGCTTAGACTGCGCGTAATCCGTTATGCCCACCCTAACCAGCGGAGCTCCAGAATCGCCGCTGACCACGGAGGCCCACTCGTGTTCCTTCGTATAACGGAGTTCGGACGGGACCACGTACTTCATACGGTTTTGGCGCTGGTCGTTATAAAGTATGTCGGCGGGAACACTGCAATAATCGGCGAAACCTTTCAAATCCGACTCGTCGTTTCTCCTAGGGAAAACGAAGAAGACCGCGAGTCTACTGCTTTCGCTCAGCTCACCGGACTGAAACCCCTCAGAGCCGAAGAGGAGACAAGCTCTGCGTTGAGCCACGTCCTCTACATCGGTAGTCATCGCCCAAAAGGAAACCGCGCAGACGTCTTGCGTTGAGCCACACCCTCCGCAACCTAGTGAGCAATGCAAAAGTGAATAGGCAAAACCGCATAAATAAAACTTCGAAAGTGAGTCGTATCCCCCGAAAACCATTTAAGGCCTTTTGCATAACAGTGTTATGACAACGCCAAAGATCGGAGATCCCGCGCCTCAATTCTCGTCGGTCGACAGCGATGGCAAACCGATCTCCCTATCGGACTTCCGGGGAAAGACGGTCGTACTCTATTTTTATCCTCGCGCCAACACGCCGGGTTGTACGAGGGAAGGGATCAGCTTCAGGGACAACCTGAGATGGTTCCAAGACCACGGGGTAGTCGTGCTGGGCGTAAGCACCGATTCGCCGGCCGCGCAAAAAAACTTCAAAGAAAAATATTCTTTTGACTTCACCATGGTGAGCGACAAGGGAGGAGAAATAAGCAAGTCATACGGGGTACTTCGCCCCACCGGCACGGCCGAGCGCACCACGTTTCTGATAAACCCGGAGGGGAAGTTGGCCTACTCCTTCCAAAAAGTAAGGCCGGACGGGCACGCTGAAGAAGTCATCAGAAAAATTCAGGAACTCGGGCTGGCTTGATCGCGGTATCAACACGGCCCTACCGTTTATTTGGCCGTTTTTTAGCTTCTTTAGGACTTCATTGGCTTGCTTCAGAGGGAACTTCGTGGCCTCAACCCTTATTTTCCCTTGAGCCGCCAACTGGAGAACTTCCTTCATGTCCTGCCTCGTGCCCACCACCGTACCCCTCACCGTCACCTCGTCGCCAAAGGCGAACTGCCGCAGATCGCCGTTCACCCCGATGACCACCGTGCCTCCTGGCTTGACCAAGCGAAGCGAGGCGTCAATCGCCATTTGGGAAGGGGAGAAAACTATTACGGAATCGGCGACCTTAGGTGTCACGCGGGAGTAATCCTTGCCGGGGTCCACGACTTCGTCAGCCCCCACCTTAAGCGCCAGCTCTTGATGTTCTTTGCTCGTGCTAACGCCTACCACTCTTGCACCGTACAGCTTAGCCATTTGAACTACCATGTGGCCTACCCCACCGATGCCGACGACGTAGGCCGTCTTCCCAGGTGAGAGAGAAGCCTTCTTCACCGCCCCGTACGCGGTTATCCCAGGGCAAAACAGGGGAGAAGAGGTCTCTGGGTCGATGCTGCTAGGCACCTTGTATACGTAATTGGCGTCTGCGAGGACGTACTCCGCGTAGCCCCCGTCCACCGTTTCGCCAGTGACCTGCTTGTTGGGGCAAAGGTTTTCCCTGCCGGTCAAGCAGTACTCACAATGCCCGCACGTGCTGTATATGGGCTGCATCCCGACAAGTTCTCCCTTCTTGAAGTCCTCGACGTCTTCCCCCACGTCGGCCACCGTGCCGATTATTTCGTGGCCAGGGATTATCGGGAGCTTAGCCGGAACCCCGTACTGAACCCAGTCGCCTTCGATCATATGCAGGTTTGAATGGCAGACGCCACACGATATAACCTTGACCACCAGCTGGCCCTTTGACGCCTCCGGAGTCGGGACATCCTCGTAAACCAAGGGATCCTTTTCCACAGCCTTAGTTTCATGCAAAACCATGGCCTTCATTTCGACTTGACGGTTACTTGGCGCTGGAATTTACGTCTAATCCCTCTGAGGGCGGCATAACCGCAGCCGCTTCGCCGAGACCTACTGACATCCTCTCATCCCCGAGGGGTTTGAGGTTCCTGCTTCATCGACGGTGCCCCCATCATGCCCTTCTAGTCCGGAGGTCTTATTCCGTCTCTCACCCTTTTTTATGGGCTTATCAGGCGTTAATTCCCCACTGCCCGTGGGTACTGACTTTGATATCGTCATGATTGACAAACTTTTCGGCTGGCAATTCATCTCCTCCCTAAAGGTCGCAGCTTTATTGCCAACATGCTGTAAGCCAAAGCCCATCGGAACTAGAGGGCTAGTTCGCGCTTCCCTCAAAGACGGTGCCACCTTTCAGAATATAATAGAATAGACTAAAATACACGGGTGTCTCTCCGCCAAGGAGATAGGCCAAAAACAGACAGCAAAGGAACACGGATAACCGAAGGAGGGACAGGCCCCGCGTTAGGCCCTCGCGAGATCACGCATCGCGTCATTTCTCTTGTCTATCCGCTTTAGCCGTAGCGCCCACTCCGTCGGTTGGATTATCGGGCAGGCTCAGCACGACCACCAGGGAAGACAGCTGCAAAGCGATTACCACGACCCAAGGCAGGTAAGGAAGCACCTGATAGAGCAAGATCCCGATGAATTGCGAGGGGATGACCAAGAGGTTGGTCATCACGCCCGTGACCGCGCTCACCTTTGCCCTCCTGGCGTTGGGTATCAGATCGGCCCAATATCCACCCCCAGCGGGACCCGCGAAGGCCCCGGAGAAGCTGCCCAATATACCAGAGCCCGCCAGAAGGGGGACATTGCCCTTAGCGGTAACGAACATTATGCTCGAGAGAGGGGCGACAGAAAACCCAAAAACCATGTACTTCTTCAGGACTTTGGTCGATAGGTGAGGGACCAAGAAAATAGTGAGGAGCACACCTGTGGCGGTGCTTATGGAAGCGAAAATGGCCAGTGCCGATAGCTGAAGGCCTAAGTGATCCACCACGTAAAGCGGATAAGCCAGCGCCGGCAGAGATGACGCGAAGGCAGATATGGCAGTCGCCAGCCAGTAAAAGAAGGGCGCGCGCTGCCTCCAAAGCCATTTCACCTCGTCTCCGTATTGCTCGAAAAGTTGTCCATGCCGGAAATAGCGGGGCAGGTGCGGCGGGAAAGCCGTGAACACGGAGAGGTACCTCCGGGGCAAGAACCCCGAGGCCTTGCTCAAGGGAGCTGTTTCCTTAAGGCCCCTGAGCCTTATCAGCTCGCCGAAGATCACCCCTATGACCACGGACAAATAAAGCAACCTAACCGCGTAAACGAGCCCCGCGACGTTCCCCATGGTGGCCTGAAAGTGCTCTATGATCATCACCCCCACGAACGGCATGATCAAGCCCGGGAGGGGGCCGAGGATGGCGTTCACGGCGTAGGCCCTTCCCCTGTTCTCGTAATCGACGGATTCCACGAAGAGACAACCGTAAGCAACCGCCGAAGCCCCGTTGGTCCCCCAGATGACCGCGTAAGCGAAGAAGTAGGCGGGGTTCTGGGCTATCACCAGAATGAAGTATCCCATTATCCAGCTTATGAAATCAAAGAGGATCAGCGTTCTTTTCCGTCCCCAGCTGTCAGCCAAAGCCCCACCCAATATCAGGAAGACCAAGGCCACGGATGTGCTGACCACCGAAACCATCCCCATCTCCGTTTCCGTAACCCCGAGATCGCGCATGTAAAACACTCCCCATTGCCCGACGGCCGCGGTCGGCACGCCGTAAAAGAGGACTCCACTCCAAATCAAGAGCCAAGTGTTCCCCTTAACCGCTTCAAGCTCCTGCAGGAGCTTCAATGGGTTCGCCGGGTACGGCGCACTGGTGAACAATTAAGCCTTTGTCCAAAAATCAGCCAGAGGGCTCGGTCGGTGACCACGCCACTCCTCCCTAAAATCACCCTCGCCCCCATTTTATACCCCCGTGCCCGACCTAGAAATACCTCGTTGCATCTCTTTTCTTTCCTATCCACCCCTTTGGGATCCGAACTGCTCCCTTCATCGCGCGGTTCAGCGAGACCTGATTCGGCTTCGTAGTAGCCTAGGCCAGCCCAGGCCAACCCAACCCCACCTAACCCAACCCAGGCCAACCCAACCCAGCTAGAGTAGCGCGGGGCAATCCGCGCCAGCCCTTTTGTTACCCCGATCGCTCTCCCTCTAGCCCTTATAGATTACGGACCCAGTGCTTAATTTCCATCCCTTACATCAAACCGTGATATACGCTTTCGTGAAAAAGGAGGACGCCCAAAAGGTGAAGTCTCTGTTGTCGGCCGCGGGTCTTCTGGCGAAGGGCGCCCCCGTGCTCAGGAGGGAGTACAAGGGCGAGGACGAGGTAGGCTTTCCCATCACCAATAACGCGGGTAAGCCACTCACCTTAGACCTAGGTGGATTTTCCATTAGGCTCGAAGACGTGGACTTGCCGACCCCGCCACTAAAAGAGCAAAAAAGCTGGAGAACGGACGACGGTTTCCCGCGCTCCTTCGATCTAGTGGGTGATATCGCGATCGTAAGGTTGAAACCCGACTACGACTTAGAAAAGGCCAAGAAAAGGGCGGAAGAGTTGATGAAGGCTAACCCGCCCGTCAAGGCCGTCTTTGCCAGGGCCGGCCCCTTGACCGGCCAATACAGGGTTTCCCCCCTGATCCACTTGGCGGGTGAAAACCGCACCATTACCCTTTACAAAGAAAATGGCTCGTCTTTTTTCGTTGACGTGGCCAGCACGTTTTTCTCTCCGAGGCTCTCTGGGGAAAGGGCCAGGATCTCTTCCATGGTACAACCCGGCGAAAGGGTGCTCGACATGTTCGCGGGCGTGGGACCCTTTTCCGTCCAAATGGCCAGGGCAGGGGCAACGGTGTTCGCCTGTGAAATCAACACCGCGGCGTTCAACTTATTGAACACGAACGTCGCCCTGAACGGGCTGGTCGGTCGCATCAGGACTTTTCCGGGGGATGCGGCTCTAGTGTCGAACGGACAGGCGAGGGGATGGGCCAAAAGGATAGTGATGAACTTGCCATCTTCTTCCACGAATTTCCTAGAGGCCGCCCTTAACGCGATCTCCCCCACGGGCGGTGTGATCCACATATACGTGAGGTCGACGCAAGACCCGGGCGAAGAAATATTGAAATCGAGCCCCCGTCTGTCATTGCTGAGGGTCGGGACGCTTAAAGAGGTCTCCACCAAGGAAAAGATATTTTCAATCGACCTAATGGTCAAGGGTTCCGTGACCCGATGCCAAAAAGCGTTTACGCGGCTGCGAGAGAGTTTTATGTTTTTAGATCCCCTTAAACGCGACCACGAGGAGACCCTTCGCAGGATGGCCGAGTTCGAGGAGGCGCTTTCAGCGCTCCGTAGAGGTAATTTCTTGGGCGCCCAGCGCATGGTGAATTACATCGCGGAAGAGGTGGTCGATAAGCACTTCAAGGCAGAGGAGGAGGGATTTTTCCCCGTGTTTGAACCCGTTTTGAAGCGCTATCTGCCAAAAGAAGAACCCCTCAGGATGCTGAAGCTGGAGCATCTGGCAGCGGCGAAGGCAGTGGAAGAAATGCGCTCATGCATGGCCCGCGCCGATGTCGAGAAGGCGGCGGAAAGCGGTGAGTACTTGGTGGACTTGCTCAAGCAACACATATTCAGGGAAGAAAACGGCGTATTCGCCATGGCAGATAAGTACATGACCGATGATGAAAAGCGCGTCGTTGAAGAAAAGCTCCGTTCGTTGTCACGGGGTAACCCATGAACGGCAGGCCGCGTAAGCGCCTTCTTACAGGGCTCTCCAGGACGCCCGGCGATACGCCCGAAATCTCGTGATCAGATCGCAGGTATCTGAAGCTCCACCTCGCGCTTTTTGACGGAAGACTCGTAAATGCCGTCGATTATCGCGTGAAGTATCAGGCTTTGTTCTGCGGTTACTGGCGGCCTCTTGTCCCCCACCGACTTCACAAAGGCGGCGATCATCTCAAGACTCTCATCAACGGGTTCTAGGTCAACTTGGGAATCCATCACCTTACCCCCTTCTTTGTACGACTTAACCAAAGACCTCAGAGCCTCGTCGCCCCTTCCCTCGATTCCTGCCTTGTCGCCCTGAACCCTCAAAAGGGATACCTCTCCCTTTATGGGTAAGTTCGAAGCCCAGCTGGCCTCCAGGAAGGCCGTGGAACCGTCTTCAAACTTGACCAGGCCAACGGTATAATCGTCCAGCTTGAAGGATTTTGGATCCCAACTGCCCCAGTTCATCTTGGTCTCGTCCTCTTGATTTCCAAAAGCCGTGTAGGCTGAGCCCATCACCGATACGGGCCTGGGAAAGCCCATGACGGCCAGCGCGGCGTCAACTAGGTAGCATCCTATGTCAAACATGGCCCCCTTGCCACCTGATAGCTTCTCGTCTATGAACGTCGGCACGCCAGGTATCCCCCTGCGCCTAAGTATGGACGCGTAAGAGAAGAAGAGCTTCCCGAAATACCCCTTCTCCCTCAAAGAGATCGCCTCCTGCAACCACGGCGAGAACCTTGACCAGTAACCGACCATGAGGACTGCGTTGTGGTCCTTGGCCACCGTGGCCACCTCCACGGCCTCCTTTAGGCTTGGGGCCAACGGCTTGTCCACAAGCGCGTTGACTCCCCGCGAAACGACTTGCTTGGCCACTTCCGCGTGTAGGCCGCTGGGCGTCACCACGCTGACCGCGTCTAATTCTTCTTGGTCTAACATCTTTATGTAATCCTTATAATAACGCGGGACCGAAAACTGTTTGGCGGCTTCCCTTGCTCTCTCCTCGTTTACGTCCGCCACGGCCACGACCTCCACCTGGCCCTTATCTTGCAATTTCTTATAAGGCGCCAAGTGGCGACCTTTTCCGTGCCCCCCGACCCCTATCACTCCTACCCTCATTTGGTAGACTATCGCGCCAGCTTAAATGTCGTTCGGTGACGAAAGCTTGAGCGAACTATCTCCCTACGGGGGCATCCTAGCCCCGAGGTAGGGGTTTCCTGCTTCTTCCACGATCCTCGATCCCCCTCCACCAACGGTTGGGGTCCACACAACGGAGCCTTCGCATAGTGCCCCATAAGGAACTGGGGGTTACGGACGGCTTGGCCCACGAACTCGAGGTCCCCCAGCCCCAGGGTGCGACCCAGCTCTCTTAGCCGTTGTATGTACGACCCGATTTTCGAGCTCGCCATAAAACTTTCGCGCGAAGACCGTCTGTTCCCTATTTCTCTCCCTCCCCCACAAAGGGCTTTCGCCCCCTTGACACGATCAGTGATTCGCCTAGCCGGTCCCGTCGTGCCGCGTATACACCCTCTTCGGCTACGTACTTCTTCCTGGCTAAGTCCATCATCTTCCTCGTGAAGAATATGGAGTAGACCACGACCACGATCCCGAAGAGTAACGATGCCCATGAAACCAGGGCTATCTGCCCCTCCGCTGTGTAAACGTCCATGAGCTTCATCAGGCCCACGCGGACGGTTAACGTGTATCCCTTGTAGATGTCGGGCCAGTACTCCCCGATCATCAGACCTCCCCAGGCGCTGTTGACCGTCGACGATATGCCGGCGATTATGTAAGGGAAAGTTGCAGGTAAGAGGACGTGCCTCATTTTCTGGAAAAAGCCCATGTTTAGGTTGTCCATCACGTCCCAGTATTCTTGGGGCATCGCCCTTATCCCCATCCAGAAGCTGTAAAATATGTAGTAGAAGGTGCTCATGAAGCCAACCAGCAGCACGTAAAACTCCACGGTGTAGGGGCCGAGAAATCCCCGAACCAAGCTAACTGTCAGCGCAAAAAGGACGGGGAAATAAGTGGGGGCAGGGAAAGCGCTAAGGGATTGGATCAGCGGGACCATCGAGGCCTCAGCGCGCGCGTGGACGGCCAAGTAATAGCCAACCGTGATCGCCAGCGCAAGGGAGACGAGCGTTATGACCCCGACCCTGGCGTAGTCCACGAGCATGCTGTAGAGGAAATAAGGGGTCATGGATAGCAACTGCGACCAAAGGGAGGGACTCACCCCTATTACCAGAGAAACAGCACCGTAAATCAACAGCGCCAATAGCAGAAATCCAACCGCCGCGGGAACGATCTTCGACAAACGGTTTTGCTTCTCCTCTTCTTCCGGTCTTTCCAGAAAGCCTTTCCTGCGGGGGGTCGTCCTCGCTTTCGACGTAAGCGAGTAAAATGAGAGCTTCTGAAACGGGTTCTTTGACATCAATGAGGATATCCTGAACCCCCTTCCCTTCCGGATTGGCTGATTGGTATCGAGCGCATACTTCGCCACCGCGTACTTGCTGAACTCGCGCATGCCCAACACCGTGAGCACCACGGCAGCCCCGATGAAGATAAGGGAGACGTAAACCATGAAGAAGTCGCCTTGCGATGAGAAGCGATCGATGACGGTGCCTATGCCGAAGGTGGAGTAACTCGTCGTCCCAACCGAGAGGACCTCGCTCACCGTAATGTAGAAGAACCCGTCGGCCAAGCTGGGGAATAGGTTGGCCGCTATTCTCGGAACGGAGAACGGTATGTAAGCATACCTGAGCTTTTGCAGGAAGCTCATTTCGAAGTTCTTGGTGACTTCGAGCATCTCGTTTGGGATCGTCTTCAACGCCTGATATATGCCCACCCATATGTTCCACACCACGGCCGTAAAAACCAAGAAATCCGCCGCCAGCTCCACACCGAGCCCTCCGCCCACATCATTGATGAAAAATATGAGTACCACTGGGAAGAACGAGATAACGGGCACGGACTCCAGGACCTCGATGCTGGCTATGTAAGCGTTCTCGAATACCCTACTCTTTATGGCCGCGTAGCCCAAAAACCACCCCGTGACCACCGAGAGGAGGATGAGGCCAAGCACCCTGCCCGTGGTGGCCAACGTAGCCAGTAAGGCAAGCAAATAAGCGTTCACGCCAGCTCACTCTTCACGGGTGTCAAGTACTCCCTGAGCTTGTGGAGATAATCGTTGAACTCCGCGCTGGTAGGATCTCTTGGCCGTTCCAGCCCGACCTCGATCTCCCCAACCACCTTTGCCGGGTAGCCGTTGAGCACGTACACCCTATCAGCAAGCGAGACGACCTCGTATAGGTTGTGGGACACTAGGATGGCGGAGCGAAGGGGGATTTCGGAGTTGAATATCATACCGTATATGTCCTGTCTTAGCTCCTCTGCGGTGAACTCGTCCAGGTGGGAGAACGGTTCATCCATCAGTAAAACTATGGGTTCGGCGGCCAGGGCCCTGGCTATGGCGACCCTCTGCCTCATGCCACCGCTCATCTCCTTTGGGTAGAGGTTTTCGGTCCCCTGGAGACCCACGAGGCTAAGCATCTTCTTGGCCACGGCATCAGCTTCGTCTCCGCTCACCTTCCTCGCCTTGAGGGCAAGCTTGACGTTCTCAAGGGCAGAAAGCCAAGGGAATGTAACTATGGATTGGTGGATCAAGGCGATCTCAGGGATCGGTCTCGTAACTCTCTTTCCCATTAGCCTAACCTCTCCCCTCATCGGCCTAATGAAACCTCCGAGTATCCTAAGCAATGTCGACTTCCCGACCCCCGAAGGACCCACGATGGCCGTGAGCTCGTCCTCGCGAGCGGCTACGCTGACGTCTTCGAACACCACGTGGCCGTTCTCGTAGGCGTAAGCCAAGTCCAAGCCCTCTAATATAGTTCCATTTGGATCGCCGACGAGCTAACGCTTTGGATGATCTATAAGCCTTTTCAAAAAAACGCGTACAGGCCACAAGATAACCAAGATGCGAGAGGCCGGCTGCAGTGGGGGCTTTATCGCCAGGGCGCACTGAGCAGGCAAGGGAAAAAACACCGACTACCGCTAAGTAGTCCCGTGGGCGGCACCTCACGCGTAGGACGCCACCGCGCGCATTTAGGCGAATCTGCCAAACAGGAACCCTGACCCGTTGCCCGCCACGGAGGGCGAGGGTTTATGCCCCCTTTAAGCCCCCATCAATACTGCCCTGCCGTACTCCTAACCCTTCTTGGCTTCCTCTTCCCACTCGATCCCGCTTGTGGAAAGAGGTCGCGGCGTTGTCACTTTGCTTAGGCGAGCCGCCGGCCTCCCTCGGAAAGCGTCAGAACGAGATCTGAAATCTCACAAATCGGTTACATCAACCAGCTTTTGGAAAAAGCCCAAATACCCGGCCGTAATCCAGCCAAAAGCCACGCGCTTCCCAAGATCGCTACCCAATTGCGATGGGCTTATCGGCGTGGACCGCATCGACTTGAGTTGAGAAAGCTTAGCGCCTTCGCCTCATCTTTCGCGTCCTACTCCCTCACTTGGGCGGGTCAGGTGGCGATCACAATATTTCTGCAGGTCTACTTGTATTCGAAGGGCTTTTCCCTAGTCGAGGTCGGGCTGATCGGTGGTCTCAACGGCGCAACGTTGGCCCTAACGCAGGTACTGATAGGCAAACCCTTAGACCGCATGAGGGGTAAGCGCAATTACGCGGTCATGGCTTCCGCCATCCTGAGAGGGGTATTCGTGCTCGCGATGGTGCTGGCGGTTAGCTTTCCGCTGGAGTGCGCGTGGGCAATCCTTTACGGTGCCTCTACCGCGCCTTTTATGCCGGCCACCATGGCCATGGTCTCCGATGAGGGAACCAGATCAGATATGGGGAAAAGGATGGGGAATTACAGGATGGCCGGCTCCCTGGGGTGGACGGTCGGCAACTTGGCCTTTGGGGCCATCGGACTGGTGTCTATTATGGCGGCGTTCATCATGGCGGCTTTGTTGAATTTCGCCGCCTCAGTCCCCATGATCCTTCATCAAGACAAGAGTTTTCCCCAATCTGAGGGGGTCGCGGAACAAACCGGGGCAGGGGGGCAGGCTCCCCCCGACCCCAGAAGGACGAAAAAACCAGGAAACGACGCAGCGGCAAGCGATGCCTCGGCGGGGGCCAGAAGGGGGCGCCTCGCCGACAGGCGGGTTATGGCCTACTTCCTCGGATCCGTTCTGCTGATATCTCTCACCACCGGGGCCGGAAATCAGTTCCTCCCCGTTTATTTGAGCACCCTGAAGGCGAGCTCGTTCTTGATAGGTGCCGTCATAGCGACGGGTTCCGCGGCAGAGATCCCCTTCATGCACGCCGGAGGGCGGCTAAGCGATAAGTTGGGGGATGAATTCTCCATGATGATTGGCTCGCTTTCCTTTTCGGCTGTATACGTGGCTTACTCCGTGATCTCCATTCCAACCGTTTTCATAGCAGTCCAGGCTGCCAGGGGTATGTCGTACGCTTTCTATCACTCTTCATCCATGGCCTTCACGCAAAGGGATAACCCCGGCACCAGGGGCAGCAGCGCCGCTTTGTACAACGCTTTCTTGAACGCGGGCAGCACCCTTGGCTCGTTCACGGGCGGGGCTATCGCGACGATCGCCGGATTCGATGGGCTGTTCTTATCCCTATCTGGATTGGCCGTTTTTTCGCTGGCGCTGGTATGGTTGCTCACAAGGCATTAAAGCGACTTCTCCATGTAGTACGTGGTCCAGCTGAGGGGGGTAGCCCTGTCCGACCAGCCGCGCTGGCGGGCGATAGGGACTTCGCCCTCTTCGAAGCGCTCTGTGACCGAGTAAGCCCCCCTCGCCCTAGCCCTGGCCTCCACTTGGTCCAAAAGAAGAAAGTGGGAGCCCGTAGACCCATACTTGGAGAAGAGCACATCTACTTGTTCCTTGCTCCACCTGTTCTCCATGGCAAGGGCAACTCCTACCCCTTCTCTCCCAACCATCAAGCAACCGGGATTGAATGCGCAGCGTACCGAATCCATTTCGTAATCCTCGAGTAAAGCCACTATCCCCTCCAAGTCGATGTCAAAGGCAGGGTCGGCTTTCACCGTCCCACCTACCAGTTTTTTCCAAAGGACGTACTGCGTCCCAACGCATTTATAGCCCAGGCGCTCGTAAAAACCCCTTGCAAAAGGCGTGCCGAGCCTGACGCGCCTCTTCCCCCTGGCCCTTACCCTTTCCTCAAACTCATTTATGAGCGCAGTTCCCACGCCTTTTTTTTGTTGATCCGGAGAAACGGCTATCCAATTCACCAAGCCCCAATCTTCCCCTTCGTCGCCGATCAGGAAACCGATGAGCTCCTCTCCCTCGAACGCGCCTATCTGAAGATCTGGTCTCCTGGAAAGCGAATCCAAAAAGCCGGGGCCGATGACCTCGGGCCTCCGGGCTTCTTCTTCGAAGGCGCTGGAGGCCACCGAGAGAACCGAGGGGAGATCCTTCACCTTAAGCGGTCTAATCATCAACGAAACTCAGCTCCATCGAGAAGATTCGCCCATACGCTCGCTTGAGGCCTGAAGTCGACCGAGGACGGGGAGAGAACGCGACGAGTAAGGGGTGATGTCGAAATCGACGGTGTAACCGACCCGCGTGAAGCGCTTTCTGAACTCACTCACCCGCTTGCCCACCTCGTTGGGTTCCCTTTCCCTCAGCAAGACGTCTGCCATGAATTCCGCTACCGCGTCCATGTCACCTTCCATCATGCCGAAGCGCGTCATCTCCTGAGTACCAAGCCTCAGGCCGCTGGGGTTATTCACCGATTCCGGAGAATCCCAGGGTAACATGTTCTTGTTAACTATGATGTTGGCCTCTTCGAGCAACCTCGCCGCCTTTGCACCACCGCCCAGGGACCTGACGTCTAATGCAACCTGATGACTCCTTGTATAACCGAGCTTCTCCCCAACGACGGTGAAGCCCTGAGCCGCCAGCGCCTCGGCGAGCCTTTTGGCGTTTCTCACCACTTGCGAAGCGTAAGCGTGGCCCTGCGATTTCATCTCAAGGGCGGTCACGGCCAAGGCCGGTAACCTGTGCAGGTGGTGATTGCTCACGAACCAGGGGAATATTCCCTTGGAGGCGGGCCCAAACTTTTCCTCCTCAGAAGACAGGATAACCCCGCCCTGCGGACCCGGGAAAGTCTTGTGAGTCGACGCGGTCACGACGTCCGCTCCTTGGACCAAAGGGTTCTCCCAAGCACCGCCCGTTATGAGGCCGTACACGTGAGCCGCATCGTAAACTAGCGTACCACCCGATGCCTTGACGGTTGACGCGAGCTCCTTAACCGGGTGAGGGAAAAGGTAAAGGCTGCCCCCCAATACCACGAGCTTTGGCCTCAACTCCTGAATCATCTTTAGGGCTCCGTCCACGTCAACGTTCATGTTTTCTTCGTCGTACGGCATGAAAAGTTGCTCTATGCCCAGGGCTCCCATGGTACCGTACTTCGTGTGGCTGACGTGAGAGCCGGCCTGCACGGGCGCCACCAGGGCTTTGTCGCCGCACGAAGCGAAGCTCCTGAAGACGGCGGCGTTCGCGACGGTCCCGCTCACCGGCCTAACGTCAGCGAACTTAGAACCCGATATCTCAGCCATTAGGGAAGACGCCAGGGTCTCCACCTCATCGATGTATTTCGTGCCCTGATAATACCTTTTGTAGGGTTTGCCCTCAGCATATCTTGACATGAAGTCGCTTAGATAAACTGCCTCCGCAAGGGGGCTCATGACGTTTTCAGACGGAATAAGATTCAGAGTGAGAGTCCTGCGCCAAACGTTCTGATCCCTCGTTGCCTCCACTACTTTTTTCATGTCATCCAAAACGCGTTGCTCCGGCGACATGCACAGCTCCCATAGCTGGCGTTTAAACCAATCGCTCTTCTTCGGAAATTAATTAATCGCGCTTGCGCTTCGCGCCAAACCGTCAACCGCGCCCCACTCCCCCGCCCTAAGGGGCGAGGTTTGTCGTTCGCTTTATCGTCGCAACCTTAGCATCTTGACCGCTCACGTCGCGACCCCTTATTTGCTTTCGTGAAGGGGAAACCCCACACCCCTTCCCACCGAGTTAACCGTATCTTTTAGTCCTCGTCCCTTTACTCGTCCTCTTCTTTGCGACCTTGCCTGCTACTTCCGCCGCCGAAATCGCGGGCTCAGCCGATCGACCGCTAGGGTTTAGCCTCCCTTCTCGCCTTCGCCTAAAGAGCGCTAAGCCCTTTTCATCGGTTTGTACAACTTGAGGCGCTGTTCTCTTTCTCTGTAGTCGGGAAGCAGGGCGGCAAGCCTATCGTAAAACCTTTTCGAGTGATCCCGTTGATAGAGGTGGCTTACCTCGTGAAGTATTACGTACTCCTTCAGGTCGTCGGGAAGCGCCGAGAGCTGCGAGTTGAATACCAAACCTCCAGCAGGCGTGCATAACCCCCACCAGCTTCCGGACGACTTAAATGAAAGCGAACTGCACGAGAAACCGAGACGGCGCTGATGAGCCATCAGGGAGCTGGTAACGTATCTCTCAGTTTCGCGCCTCAAGAAGGCGGATAAAGACTCACCCTGTAGCTCGGCAAAGTGATGGTATTTGCCGGCATACAGAAACAGGTCGCCGTTGACCACGGGTGTGACCATCATTTGCCTCTTCAATGCCTTGACGAGCCAGTCCTTTTTGCTCGAGATCAGGGATAGGGGATCGACGTTAGAACGCGCGGGCAGGACAACTTCGACCCTTAAGCCCTTGACGCGCAGGTATGCGAACTTAATTTTTCTTTTGTAAACCGCATACTCTAAGGTTACAACCCTTCCTTCGACGGTGACCGGTAAAGATCCGCTCAGGACTTCCGCGCTTCCCATATGGGCAAAGAGGCCATGCCTTCCGATTAAAGCCCTTTGCTCGCCGCTAAGAGACCATAGCGAGAGACCCTGGCGATTGGACTAGAACCGTAGAGCGGTGCTAATTCACAGGAACTAAGTACGAGTCGATAACGAGATCGGCTCCGATGCGCAAAAGTAGTCCCATTCTTGGAGGGCCCTGCGATCTCATCATCGCGCACTCCGCGGTATTCTCCGCTCGATCGCGGCATAAGCACTGATAATGAGATGCTGTGATTCGGTTCCCACCCTTCAGATGATTTTGCTACGGGTGAGCCGGCCCTCCTCCCTCTCGCAGACGGGCCTTCCGATTCAATCGGCGCCTACAGGCGAATAAAACAGAAGTGTTCCGACACCGCAGAGCTATTGCCATCTCCGGGCATATCGCCTGCGTTCTCTAGCTGGCATCCTCTCATCCCCGAGGGATTTGAGGTTCCTGCTTCATCGACGGTGCCCCCATCATGCCCTTCTAGTCCGGAGGTCTTATTCCATCTCTCACCCTTTTTTATGGGCTTATCAGGCGTTAATTCCCCACTGCCCGTGGGTACTGATTTTGATGTCGTCATGATTGACAAACTTTTCGGCTGGCAATTCATCTCCTCCCTAAAGGTCGGAGCTTTCTTGCTAATATGCTGTAACCAAATGAAATCCGGCTTTAGGGGGACCTTCCATCCCTTCATAGAAGGGGACTTTTACCCTCCTTGGCCCGAAGAGTTAAAAGCGGAAGCAGTTTAGTTTTATGGGATTTGCAAAGGACCCGATAGAGCTCTTTCGCAGCAAGCACATGAGCAGGGAAGAGATAGCCGTGGCCATCCGCGACGACATGCAAGCCGAGCTAGACGCCGCCAACCTGTACCTTGAGCAGGCGGACCTCATATCTGACCCTCAGGTCAAGGCCGTACTCCAAGATATCGCGAGGGAAGAGAAGGTGCACTTCGGGGAGTTCCTCACTCTCCTGAAGAAGTTCGACGAGGAAGCTGAACCTTCCATGAAAGCCGGCGAAAAAGAAGTCAAGGAAAAGACGTGAATGTCAAAGACTGGACATCAACTTCAGAAGATTTTTTTCAAATGCGCGAAGTCAGCCTACTCATTTGGCCGTTAGAAATTCGACAGGCCAAGTCCGAGGTCACCCTGCCGGTTTAATCCGCCCGATGACTTATGGTCCACCCACGTAACCAAAACGGACCTTCCGCCCCTCTCCCGCCCCGCCTTGAAGGGGAAGGCCCGTCATCCTTTTGCCAAAACGTCAATCTACGTTTACGCCGCAAGACCCTCGTGATTTAAAATGGAGGCTTTCCCTGCGCCTTTCCGGTGCCCAGCCACTTCGCTCTAGCTGATCTGGAACGATTGATCCCTCGCCAGCGCATCAACGCTACAGCTCAAAAAGCACAAAACTGGGACTGTGGCCCTCGATGCCCAGCTCCCCCGGATGAGCAAGCAACCTCGCAAGCCTCGAGCAAAAAATCCAGAAGGCCGTTGAAGGGAACGCCCATAGCCACGTTCACATAACCCATGATGGATTGTTCTATCACCACGCGCAATCCGAATTCCCCCCTTTCCTTCAGTAACTCGCAGACCGCCTCGAAGCCCCGCTCAGAGCTGAGCTCCATGGCAATCCCTTCAATCCCCAGGTCGGTCAAGTGACGTTGTACCGAGCTCTCCCTTTCCCACTGCTCCGCCTTCCTTCTGAACAACAAAGCCACGTCATTGGGATTCGACATGCGCGATCGGTCCCCGTCGCATTAACGCCTATCGGCCTCTCCTTCCGATGGGGCAAAAAAAGAACTCATCAGAAGATCGACCCTCAATCTTCCCGCCACCTTTACGCGCCCAGTTCCCTCTTCAACGATCGTGAAGAAAGCGGCAGAGAAATCCCCCAGGTCCACGGCGTAAAAGCCTTGGGCCATCAAGCGGGCGAACCCCGTATCCCAGTGCGTCGGCGGCAGAGCGTCCGCGTTTATCCCTTCTAGCGACCCTTGTTTCACTTCGTAATAAACGGAACCGCCATACCGTATCGCGTCGTTGTCTTTCCCGTTCGCCGCTTCATCCCGCCCATACACGGTAGGGGGGACGGGAGCGGAACCCAGGGCTAGGTCGACGTCCTTGGGATCTGCCCCCAAAAGCACGAGTTTGTGAAGGCCGGTTTCGGCGACAGAACTCACCAGGCGTATCGACATGGTCCTCGAAGAGGTGCGCGCTATCACCACGTGCATGCCTTGCGGAGAAGAGATCCCGCATTGAAGCCTGAGGAATTCCAGTTGGTCCTCCGAGGGGACCTGAGATGTCTCGAGCAGCAAGTAGGCCTCGTCGCTTACCTCGCGGTGCGCTATTAAATCGTATATTTGCCTAGGCCCGTACAGCTTATAGCCAGATGGATAACCCCCTTCCCTCGCCTTTTCGGCCACGGCCTTCGGCAAATCCCTGTCCAAGGCGAGCGCCCTAGCCGGGCCGGACCCAATGGCCCTAAACCCATCGACGGCGATTTCCCAATCACCGTACACCCCGCCGAGAAACGCCAACGCTGGTCTGTCGCTGTGCACGTTCACGCATGGCAACGCGTAACCCGAATACTGGCAGACGCCCAACGAGACATCCATGAGTCCCCCAGCGCACATCTTTGATACGAGCACTCCCGCTTGGTACGACCCGATTACGTTGACTCCCGCGTCAACGACCTCGTACTTCCCAACCCGAAGACGCTTAACCCCCAATTCCTCGGCCCTTTCCAAAAGGGATTCGAAATGGGGCTTAGCCAATTCGTTCAAGCTTAGGCTAGGCATAGTCGCCTCTCGGTACCGCGAATAAAAGTTTTTGATAGGCTTAACGCTCTGATCTCCCCCTCCTCCGCGCCTCTGAGAGGCGCGGCTTTCCCCTCCCCCCTCCCCTCCTCTCCTCGAACCGGCTTCGAACCGGCTCTTTTTCAACGGCTTGCACGGATTCGATTATCTCATTTAAAGCCTAGGTGCATCGAAAGGCGCTAACGGTTGCTAATTCCTCGATGGCCAGCACTCAGCTTACCTAGTCCGCTAGCACCCAAAAACGACCTCTGTTCGCCTCACCCTGCTCCTGTAAGAGAAAAATATCGCGAAGTCGTACGAGATCTTGGAAAGACCACCTATGATTATGGGCAAGGACACTAAGCCTGCGCCTAATAGGACGCCGGCTACCGGTGCGCCGGGCAGTGAACTGACGCTTCTCACCGTGTTGGTTATGGCCATGGCCGACACCCTGTCGTCCGGGGAGAATAGGTCCGCCATCAGCGCCTGCCTTGCCGGAACGTCCATTTGGGAAACGCTCTGACGCAGGAATAGGAAAGCTAGGGCGCCGTAAAGGAAACCCGACAAGGGAATCATTATGAGGAAAACGTTGGAGAGCAAGTGGCTATAGAACATAGTCCTTAGGTTGCCTATCCTCTCGGCGATGAAGGAAGAAGCCATGATCGAAAGCGCGGTGATCACGTTAACCACCATGAAAACGGGGCCGAGTACCTGCAAAGAAAGGTGATAAGTGAAGAAGAACCAATAGCTCAACAAAGATTGGGTTACGAATCCCCCACCAAAGGCATCCATGGCGAAGAGCCCCGAAAGCTTCCAGAGGTCTCTCTTGCTTTTGCCCTCCATTGCTTGAAGGCCGGGGCTCTTGGAGCTCGATTCGACGCCGCTAAGCCCGGCGTAAACCGACAGAAGGAAAAGCCCTACCAGACCGTAAAGCAGAAAGAGATACCTAAAGGCCATCGGCGCGTCGCCGAAATAGGCGGGAATCGATGCGGCCAGCGATCCCAGCGCAACCGCCGCGTAGCCCAGAAAGTTGTAGACGCCAAACGCCCTTTCCTTATGGGAGACCAGGCTAGGTAAAACGCCCGTTTCTATGGACTGAAAAGGTCCTGCCTCCGTGCTGTTCTGGCTTATGTTGCCTACGAACATGGCGATGAAAAGCAGAACGGCATAGGTAGTAGAGAACAAAAGAAAACCGGAGACGGCCATCAGCGAACTAAACAACAGCAACGAGCGCTTGCGACCAAAGGGACCTCCCCACCAAGTAAGGAACAGGTTTGAAGCCACGTTGCCGCTGATCATCACGAAAACCGATATACCCACCATAACAGGGCTGTACCCAATGCGGGCCAAATAGATGGGTATCATCACCGTCAACATGCCGAACACGAACAGCCTGACCGACTTGGCCACATATATCAGCAGCGCCTTGTTCATTTCTTTACAAAAGTTTGGCCTGTATAAATGTTTTGATCTAAGCGCTAGTAAACGCGCGTAAATAAGCGAACAAGGGCATCGCGACTCCAAAGGCCTAACTCGTCGTCGGTTTCGGTGAACCACCCCTCAGGTAGTGGGACTCTCGCCCCCTAAACCTCCAAAAAGTCCGTTATTCTTATTGACCGAGTCGGCCGTTCTAGCGCCAAGCAGCATCTCATAACCTCACTGTGCGCTGGAATCCGTTTACAAGCGCATGGGCGAACGGCTTCGCGCCAAGCTTAATTCCGTCCTGGTGAACCCCGTTATGGTTAAGGGCATTTCGTTCGACGTGTGGGGAACGATCTTCGGTGATTCGTTCTTTGACGAGATAGATAAGCACTACTCAGAAGAGACGGGCATGCCTAAAGAAGAAGCGGATCAGAAGACCAACCTCGCTTACAGGGAGCTGAGGAAGAGGCGCAAACTCGGAGCTATACCGAGGGAGGAAAACCCGGTGGACTACAGCCTCAGGTTACTCGAAGCCTATGGCTTCAACATACAGAAGTTCAAGAAGGCCATGGCGAAAGCGCTGATCACAGTAGACGTCGAAAAACTGCTAATACCAGGCGTAAGGGACGTCGTTAGGCAGCTCTCGTCCCAGTTCACGCTGGTCGTGCTGGGGAACGTTGTCTACTGGCCTGGGGCCTACACTCGCGTCCTAATGGAAAGAGCGGGGATCTCCGCGTTCCTTTCATCGCAACTTTACTCGGACGAGATAGGCACTGCCAAGCCCAGCAGGGATGCCTTCGAGCTGGCCCTCAGGGAGATGGGGCTACAAGACCCGGCGCAAGCCGTACACGTAGGGGATAACCTTTACGAGGATTTCGGCGGAGCTGTTGGAGCGGACTTCCACGCGGTGTTGGTGAACAGGAAGGCCTCCGGAGAACTCTACGTGGATGGAAACTTCGTGATAACGGACATAAGGGAGCTACCCCGCGTAATTCGCGCCATCGATTCCGGAAATTCTCCTCAACCTCCCGCCGCTTAAATGAGGGGTTCACCGCTCATTCCATAGAAAGCCGTGAGTCGGTTAGCCAAGCCGCCGTCATAACGGGCATCAAATCCACCTGTCCGCGGCCCGCCGAAGGCTCGCTTTCCCGTGATTACCTCATTGACGTGGCTTCCCGGTAGCGCCCAAAGTGCCAACGGCGCGATGCTAACCAGCGCGAGAGCCAAGGGCAAAGCCGAAAGCGATATGGAAGTCACCAACGTGAAGAGCGGCGATATCCAAACCCCGACCGCCATATTGAGAAAATTGACCGTTGACAAGGCGAAGGAGAAATTCCTAGATATGGCGGATGTGTGAGCGTAATAGGCGCTCGTGGCCATGTTACTCAAGAACCCGTTCAAGGTCATGGCCACGACCATTGCGTATAGCCCGAGGAGGATCAAGCCGTAAGTGGCCGCCGTTAAAACCACAAAGACCCCTATGAATGTGAGCTTCCTCTTCGTCTTATCGAAGTATTTGGCCGTGATCCCCCCAATCGCGCTGCCGACGAAGAACATGGAGGTAAAAACCCCGGCCATCGAAGGCGACGCGTGATACGCTATCTGGGCGTAACTGGCCATTAGGCTGCCCGAGGCGTAGTTGGCGCCCCAAAAGCCAGCCGTCGAAAGACCCAGGATCAAGACCGGCCTTTCTAAACTCAAGTGATAGGCACTCGAGCGGATGACTTCGCGCTCCTTCAAGTTAACCAGAAGGTTTTCAAAGGCCAGGGCGAGCCCGATAGCGCCACCGATCGCGGTTGCGGCCCTCCATCCCAGGTAGACTTCCGGGATACCCCATAACAGCGCAAGGGTCCCCCCGATGTTAAAGGCCGTATTGTATAGGCCCATCACCATGCCGGCCCTGTTCTCCCTCGACTTGATGAGCACGGCCGCCGCGGGGGAAAAGAAAAATCCCGCACCAATTCCAGCGATAAAGCGCAACGCCAACAACTCGGAAAAGCCATTACTCAGCGATAGCGTCAAATCGGAGGTTGACAGGATCCCCAGTCCAAGCACGTAAACCCAACGTGGAGAAATTTTCGAAGAGGTTACACCCGCAGGTATTTGTGCTACCGCCGCCCCGGCTATGAAGTAGAAGGGCAAAAGACCAGACTGCGCCAAAGGCACGTGCATGGCCGAGGCTATGACCACCGTCACTGGCGCCAGAAAGTACCACTGCATGGCGTAGATCACCCTGGCGAACATTATAGATGGAGTTGTCTTGTCCAACTTCCAGTGGTGACCCAAGCCAGGACATATAAGCGTGCTCACCAGGCGCCCGCCCGTTGGCCGAGTCAGCGCATGCTTCGAGAGGTTTCAAATTAGACCATGTGTATGGAGGACCATATCGATGAATGAATGAAAGTGCGCGGCCAGAAAAAATAGGGTTGCCCAGGGCGAAATCCAGTCCCTGACCTGCGCCTTATGAGATCAGAGCTGGACCAGCTACAACAGATGATTGTTATGATGAAAAAAGGACGAAGCGGATAATCCCCGCTTCGTTTCCCACATCGCTTTTCCCTTCGTTTTGCTAGGGCTTCCTCGATGGCCTTCATGTCATCTTCCGTAAGGTTAACGTTCGCCGCCTCTACGTCCTCTTCCAGCTCCTGCAAACTGGTGGCGCCAATCAGGGGAACCACGGTTATCCCCAATTTCACGTTGAGGAGCCAAGCCAGGGCTAGCTGGGATAGCTTAATGCCCTTTGACTTGGAGATCTCGTTGAGCGATTCCACGGCTTTCCTCGTGCGGTCTATAAAGTCAACCATTCCCTTCTCCAGGGTAGCCCTGCTGCCCTCCGGGATCCCGTTGATGTACCTCCCGGCCAGTACGCCCTGGGCTAGGGGGACGTAAGCGGCCAGCGCCATGCCGTATTCCCTTGCTACCGGGACCTTGCTTCCCTCTATCCAGCGTTCCAACATGTTGTAAGGTTCTTGCATTATCCTAAACTTCTCATAGTTCTTTTGCTCTGATATGCGCATGAAATCTATCATGTCTTCCGCGGGATGGTTGCTTATGCCCAAGTAGTGGACGAGGCCCCTGTGGACTAGATCGTTCAAAGCGCCCAAGGTCTCTTCGTGGGGCGTAAACTCATCCCTCCAGTGTATGTAGTAGATGTCAACGTAATCCATGTCTAGCCTCTTCAGAGACTCCCTTATCTGCCAGGATATGTGCTTGCGGGACAGGCCCTCCCCGTTGTGGAATGATGCCATCCTAGCCCTGACCTTCGTCGCCACCACGACGCTCTCCCTATCGTAGCCCTTGAGCACCTCTCCAAGAATTCTTTCTGAGGTCCCCGAGTGGGGGTAGTTGGCGTGCGAATTACTCACGGTCCCCACGTAGGTATTAGCGGTATCGAAGAAGTTTATGCCAAGATCGATGGCCCTCTTGATTATGGCCCTGCTCTTTTCCTCGTCAACCTTGTGAACGCCGTCGGGATAAGTCTCGGGAGAGACCGGCAGGTGCCAAGTGCCGTATGCTAAGGCCGAAACCTCCAAACCACCTATGTGAACGTACTTCATGAAGTATTAGTCCCCCGCAAATAAAAACGCGTCGCTCGAAGGAACTGCGTCACAAATGCGAAAACGCTCAGCGCGGTTATGATCAAAGCCATTAGCCAAGAGACGGCCTGCCTCAGCTTACCGTTGCGATACTCGCCCATAACCGCCTCATCACCGCTTAGCTTTATCAAAAAGAAGAGGGGAAAGATCAATACCAGGCCGTTGAGAGCCATGGCGTCTATGATTATGGGGACAAGCCTTTGGAACCAAGCGATCACCACGATAGCTGGTATGACTTCCGTGAAATAAAGGACGTAAAAGGGGGATTTGAAATCCCTTTGATTCAAAGTCGACGTCCAGCCGAAGTACTCACCTGTCCCGTAGGCCGACGCCAGCGAGATCGTTATGGCCGCGAGGAAACCCGCCGCTATGAGCCCGATCGCGAAAACCATCACCCCGAGCCTTCCCCCTATCGCGGAGAAAACCAGGGACAAGTCGTCCGCCTCTGCTTTACCTCCCATCCGCGAAGCCACGGCAGCCGATGCCACCATCACACAAATCATGAGGAACTGAGTGGCGACGCTGCCCAAAAACGTCTCCAGCTTCTCCCACCTCAGATCGCGCTTACTCAACCTCTTGTCTATCACCGCTGACTGCTGATAAAATATCATGAAGGGCATCACCACCGCTCCGATGTCCGCCACGGCCATGTACGCAAATGAAGAGTCCATGTAGGGCTGAAACGGGTTCATGCCGGCCAACAGCTGTCCAGCGTTCGGTTTCGAAATCAAGGCCATGACGACGAATAGCAAAAGAAAACTCGACAAAAGGAGAAGGATGCGCTCGACCTTTTTGTAGCTCCCGGTCAGCACAACTGCGGTGTGAAACGCAAAGGCGAGACTCAACGAAACAGCCAGCGGCAAACCCAAGAGTTCTCCGCCAGCCACCACGCCGGCGAACTCACCCACGTATGCCAAGGAATCCACCAGAAAAACGCCCCCGACGGTGATCGACGACCACCGCTTCCCGTAGCGCTCCCTGACGAGAAACGCCAGTCCCTTCCCGGTCACGGAGCCCAGCCTTCCGGCCATCTCCTGAACCAGATAAAGGGGGATTATCAGCAAGATCATCAGGGAAACCAAGCGATAGCCGAACTGCTCCCCCGAAACTAAGGCCGTCACGATGCTCGGGGCGTCCATATCGGCCATCATGGTGATCCAAGCCGGCCCGAAAACGGCCCAGAATCCCGCGCTTCCCCTTGCCCCTTTACGCGCACCCAACTGTAGAACTCACCCCTAACCTTGGCCTTGGCCTTGACCTTGGTCTTGGCCTTGACCTTGGTCTTGGCCTTGACCTTGGTCTTGGCCGCGCCCTTGGGTTTCCCCATAAGGTGATCCCTGAAGCTCGAGTGGTTTTCCCCTTATCACCTCTTGAATATCCTTGGGGATCCTGACGGCGCTCCCATCTTTGCTCAAAACCACCCAGAGATCAGCGCCGCGCTTCTCCACGCGCACGCTCGAACCGGGGGTGAGGCCCAACGCTTCAACCACCCGCAACGTGTCGAACTCCTCGTAGGTCACGCGCGTGATAACGGCTTTTCCCCTGATTTTTGACAAGGGCAAATCTCCGAGGTCAACCACGTGGCCATCCTTGTCGGGTATGGGGTTACCGTGAGGGCAGAACTTCGCGTCAAGCTTCGCCTCTATCAGCGACGCTATTTTGTCGTCTATGGCGTGCTCGATCACGCGGCTCTCGTCGTGGGCTTCAGCCCAGTTGACGCCTAGCAAGTCGGTGAGCAGGCGCTCCGCCAATCTGTGTTTCCTGACAACGGCTAAGGCGAGCCCGTAGCCCTTCTCCGTGAACTCGAATGAACCCCTTCCGTTCTTCGTTAACAATCCATCTCTGATCAACTTACCCATCTTGTCCTCCGCCGACGCTGGAGTGATGCCGATTATTTTCGCTATCTCACCCGTCCTGGCTTCGCCCCTGGACTCGAGAAGCTCGTATATCACCAACAGGTAGTCCTCGTCGGATATGGAGATTTGCATGAAATAATTAGGCTCACCTAAATATGGATTTTGGCACGCCTAAATCTGGATCGCACAACGGCTTCCGCCCTAAGGCGACAAGTCTAAGGCGACGAACAACTCTCGAGACCTCATCTCCATGCGCCATGCCCATCGCGGAGTTCGGCTCTTCCCGTAGCGAGCGCTGGCGCCGCCACAAACAGTTTCAAAATAAATAGTTTTATATAGGTGTCGGTCATATAACATTCTGTGCCTGAAAGATCATATACCTTGAAAGAGGCATGTTTACTCCTTGGCCTTCACCCAAGGACTATTCAGAAGTGGGATAAGCAAGGCAAAATCAGGGTCCTGAGAACACCTGGCGGTCGCAGGAGAAT
>Ga0080006_1163872_pt1 | contig 29410 bp, 20 predicted proteins | sample RS3BMetagenome_FD_69209 | JGI IMG/M metagenome (GOLD analysis project Ga0080006, IMG submission 69209) | Ferric oxide microbial mat and aquatic microbial communities from Rainbow Spring, Yellowstone National Park, USA - RS3B (SPADES... ...
GGCTCATCATCAATCGGGCCTACGGCTTCCACTCCGCCAATGCTGCACTCGCGCTCATCATGGTCACGCTCGGGCCGATCGAACACGTCCTTCCCCATGAGCGTCGGTCCACCACGGATCCCTGAATTCACCCACATGCATGCCGGGAGACTCCGATTTTTTTCCCTGGACCCCTTCCAATTCGCGGCGCGATCCGTATAGTGAAGGGCGAAGTCCCGGAAGAGGTTCCGCTGCGGGGTGGGCTTGGGCCGTCACGATTCCTGTGGCGGACAACGGGGGAGTGCGAACGATGGCTATCCGGAGCGACGAGTTCGTGTCGTGCGAGGGCGGTCGGTCCCCGAGGGACAGCGATGTCGACCTCGAAGGTGACCGGGCGTTGGTGGAGCGGTGCCAGGCAGGGGACCGGAGTGCTTTTGACGCGCTCTACCGGCGCTACCACCGGCGCCTGTACCGGTATGCGCTCCAACGGCTCCGTTCCCCCCACGACGCCGAGGACGTCGTCCAGGAGACGTTCGCCCGCGCCTGGCGGGCCCTCCCCCGCTTCTCGGGAGAGCGTCGCTTCTACCCGTGGCTGACCGTCATCGCCTCCAACCTGTGCGTCGACACCCACCGGGGGCGGGCGCGCACCACTCCGGTGGAGGAGAGCCGCCTCCATGCGGTGGACCTGGGCTCCTACGACACGGAGGACGCGGTCCTCCACGAGGTCGACGCAGCCATGGTCACCACCGCGTTCACCAAGCTCAACGACCGTCACCGGCGGGTGCTGGCCATGCGCGAGGGCTCCGGGTGGTCCTACCAGCGCATCGCCGACCACGAGGGGGTCGGCGTCACCGCGGTGGAGACGCTGCTGTGGCGGGCCCGCCAGTCCCTGAAGCGCGAGTTCGCCTCCCTGGCCGGGCCCGAGGGCGGCCTGGGAAGCCTGGCCGGGCTCCTGGCCGCGCTCCGGCTGCGGGTCCTCGGCGCGGCGTCCCGGCCGGTCCGAGCGGTGGCGTCGTTCCTCCGGCACGTCGGCGGGGGGGAAGGTTCGGCGGTCACCCCGGTGACGATCGGGATCACCATCGCCGCCGGCGTGCTGGCGATCGGCATGGGAGCGGGCCTGCTCTCCAGCGGCACCGCTCCTCAGGTACACCCGCGTCCCACGGTCGTTACACCGGCGGGTTCCGGACGGGCCGGGCCAGCACCGGCCACCGCGACGTCGGGAACAACCGCGCATCCGCGCGGCACCGGAGCTGGGACCGCCTCCGCTCCGACCGGCCCGGGATCGGTGAGCTCGTCGTCTGGCGGTGGTTCCACCCTCTCGTCCGGTGGCGCCCTCTCGTCCGCCCGCCCGGGTTCGTCCAGCCCCTCGCTGACCGCTCCGGTCGGGGGCACGGTATCCGGCCTCGGGGGCGCGGTCTCCGGGGTCGGCTCCGGAGTGAGCGCGCTCGGCGGGGCGCTCGGGTCGTCGGGGTCGTCGCTGACCGCTCCGGTCGGGGGCACGGTATCCGGCCTCGGGGGCGCGGTCTCCGGGGTCGGCTGACCGCTCCGCCGCGACCGGCCGGACCGCCGGACCGCAAGGTCGGGAGTCGTGGCCCGTTCCCCGATCGATGCCTCTCGCCCTCCGGAGACCCCGGCCCCAGGTGGTACCCCGGGCGGCCCGCGACGACGCGGTCATCTCGCTGCGGGGCGTATCGAAGTGGTTCGGCTCCAACACCATCCTGAAGGACGTCTCCTTCGATGTCCCCCGGGGGAAGACCACCGCCGTCTTGGGGCCGTCGGGCACCGGCAAGTCCGTCCTGCTGAAGAACATCATCGGCCTCCTCCGTCCGGACGAGGGCGAGGTGCTCGTCGACGGGGAGGTGATCGGCACGATGTCGGACAAGGACCTGTTCCGCGTCCGCCGGAAGTTCGGGGTCCTCTTCCAGGACGGAGCGCTGTTCGGGTCGATGACCCTCTACGAGAACATCGCCTTCCCGCTGCGGGAGCACACCCGGAAGGGTGAGCGCGAGATCCGCGAGATCGTCCACCGGAACGCCGAACTGGTCGGCCTGGTGGCCCACCTCGGCAAGCTGCCGGGGGAGGTCTCGGGTGGCATGAAGAAGCGGGCCGGTCTCGCCAGGGCGATGGTGCTCGACCCCGAGATCGTCCTCTTCGACGAGCCGGACTCCGGGCTCGACCCGGTCCGCGTCGCCTACCTCGACGAGCTGGTGGTGACCGCGCAGCGCGAGACGGGCGCGACGTTCTTCATCATCACCCACAACATCCCGTCGGTGATGCGCACCGCCGACCACCTGGGGCTGCTGTTCCGGTCGCGGCTGGTCCGGTTCGGCCCGAAGGACGTCATGTGCGCGTCCGACGATCCCGTCATCCGCCAGTTCCTCGCCGGCGCCACGGAAGGACCGATCGGCATGGACGAGATGGCCGACGGGGGAACGCCACCGGCGCAGGCGGGAACGGGGGCGGCGGGGAACGTGGGAGCGGCATCGACGGCCGCGCCTTGAGCGTGTCGGACGGGGACGGCGACGACACGCGCCCCCATCGATAGATCGTAGTCCGATATAGTTTCCGGCCGTGGACCGACCCGGCGAACCGCAGGAACAGCCCCGGCCCCGGCTGCGGCTGCGGCTGCGGCTGCGGCTTCGGCTTCGGCTTCGGCTTCGGCTTCGGCTTCGGCTTCGGCTTCGGCTTCGGCTTCGGACAGCATCCGGCACCGGGCCCGACCACGACGTGAGCCTCGGGGAGACCCCTGGAAGAATGGCGCTGCTCGCCGGTTTCGGCACCGTGCTGGGCTTCGTCGGCGGTGCCGCCGCCTACCTCGTGGTGCGGTTCGTCGGATTGATCAGCAACCTGGCGTTGCTCCACCGGGTCGGCTTCGACCTCCCGAACCTCGGCAACTACCGCCCGACGTGGGTGCTCGTCCCCACCGCACTGGGCGGTGCCCTCGTCGTGATGCTCCTCGCCCTGTGGACCCCGTCGATCAAGGGCCACGGCATCCCGGAGTCCCTGGAAGCCGTGCTGGTCGGTGAGAGCCGGGTCAGACCGCGGGTCCTCGTGGCGAAACCGCTGTCCGCAGCCGTCGCCATGGGTACCGGCGGGTCGTTCGGCGCCGAGGGACCGATCATCGTGACCGGCGGCTGTACCGGCTCCCTCCTCGGCCAGCTCGTGCGGGTGACCCCGGCTGAGCGCCGCATCCTCCTGGCCACCGGCGCAGCCGCCGGGATGGCCGGCGTCTTCGGGACGCCCATCGCCGCCGTCCTGCTCGCCTTCGAGCTGCTCCTCTTCGAGCGCTCGTTGCGGTCGCTCCTCCCCCTTCTGCTGGCCACCGGGATCGCCACCGGGATGCACGACCTGCTGCTCGGGGCGCAACCGCTGTTCGCGGTGGTCCATCAGCTCCCCGTACCCGCGGTGCAGCTTCCCCTCTTCGCCGCTCTCGGCGTCGCCGCCGGCCTCCTCGCCGTGGTGGTCGACCGGGGCTTGTTCGCCGCCGAGTCCGGGTTCCGCCGCCTGCCCGTGCCCCCGTCCCTCCATCCCCTGCTCGGTGCTTTGGCCTTCTCCCTCATCGGGCTGGTCGTTCCCGGTTCGCTCTCGGTCGGCTACTGGGCGATCACCGACTCGGTCAACGGGAGGTTCCTTCTGGGCACGGCGGCGGCGCTGTGCGCCGCCAAATTGCTCGCGTGGTGGCTCTCCCTCGCCTCCAACACCTCCGGCGGCACGCTGGCGCCGATCTTCCTGGTCGGCGCGACCATGGGGGAGATGGTGGGGATCGGGTTCGCCCACCTCTTCCCCCCGACCCATATCCAGCCGGGTGCCTTCGCCCTGGTCGCCATGGGTGCCACCTTCGGCGTCGCGTCGCGGGCGCTCCTCACCGGCGGGGTCTTCGCCCTCGAGGTCACCGGGGACGCGCACCTGGTCGTCCCGATGCTGATCGCCCTCGGGGTCGCCGAGCTCGCCGGCGAACGGTTCCTCCCCGAACGGATCATGACCGACAAGCTCGCCCGGCGCGGTCTCAGGGTCGAACTCGACACGCAGGCGGACCCGCTCCGCATGGTCCGAGCGGACCAGGTGATGGACCCGCTCCCGACCCCCGTGCCCGGCCCCGGCGAGCCGTGCATCCCGTCCACCTCCCACCTCGCCACATCCCTTCCGCACCTCCTCGGAGATGGTGCCGACCGGGTCGTCGTCACCGAGGACAACGTTCCGATCGGCGTCATCACCCGGGAGACGGTGATGGCGGCCCTCGCCGGGCGATTGTCCGAGTCCCTCCTCCAGGACCCCACCCTCTTCCGGCGCAGGCCCCCGCATCTCCGCCGGGAGGAGTTGGGTGGGGAGGGCCCCGGGCGGGGACCCGTCGAGCGTTCCCGCCCGGGGCCCGTCGAGCGTTCCCGCCCGGGATGCGAAGATGCGCCCGTGGAGCCAACCACCGGCCTGCCGGACGAGGTCTATATCCGCCTGCTGGCCCTGCGCACCGGTCTCCGACGCTTCCAGCGGTGGAGCGAGGAGCAGGCCCGGGCGGCGGGGCTCACTCCCGCCCAGCACCAGCTCCTGCTGGCCGTGCGCGGCAGCGACGAGCCCCGGGGTCCCACGATCGGCGACGTCGCCGAATCGCTGCTGCTCCGGCACCACAGCGCGGTCGGTCTGGTGGACCGGGCGGTGGCTGCCGGGCTGGTCGTCCGGGAGCGGTCCGGGGAGGATCACCGGGTCGTCCGGCTCCACCTCACCGCGGGCGGTGCCGACCGGCTCGAGGCCCTGTCCGCCCTCCACCTGCGCGAGATCGAACGGCTGGCCGGCGCCCTCCCCCTGGTCTGGGACGGATCCGACCCTGTCCCGGAGGTGCCGGGCGCGCCGGCGATGTCCGAGGTACCGGACATGCGGATCGCACGCGTCTACGGGCCGGTCGACGAGGACCCCGCCCGCTGCGTCCTCGTCGACCGGTTGTGGCCCCGGGGGGTCGCACGCTCCGGTGCCCCGTTCGACGCCTGGATGAAGGAGGTGGCCCCGAGCACGGCGCTGCGGACCTGGTACGGGCACGCGCCCGAGCGGTTCGAGGAGTTCGCGCGGCGCTACCGGGAGGAGCTGGCGGGACAACCGGCTGCCGGTGCGCTCGAGAGCCTGCGCCGACGGGCCGCCGACGACCGTCTCGTACTGGTGACCGCCACCAAGGACCTCGAACGATCGAGCGCGGCGGTGCTCCGGGCCGTGCTGACCGAGGGGTGAGCCCGGGCCGGAGCGGTCCGGGCATCCCCGGTTCAGTCGTCGAGGTCCGCCATGGGGGCGACGGCCGCATCGAACACGGCGGCCACGTCGTCCCCGTAGGCGGTGGCGGTCTCCTCGCCCAGCTGCACGAGCGACATCAGCAGCGACAGCATGATGGTGACGATCCCGTTGGCCACTACGAAGGGATCGATGTCCGGTCGGACGATCCCGTCGAGCTGGTCGGCCCGCAGGCGATCCGCACACACCTTCCGCAGATCGGTGAGGCTCGGCATCTCGAGCACGCGGCTGGTCACCTCCGGCTCGAGCCCTCCGAGGATCCGACGGGCCAGCGGATGGCGATCGAGCGCGGCGAGCGCGGTGAACATGATCGCCCGCGGCCAGTCGCGGCTGTCGGGTGTGCCGAGTGCGGAGGCGAGCGCCTCGCCGATCAGCCCGGCCGCGTCCTCGTCGACCGCGGTGAAGAAGAGCCCCTCCTTGTTGGGGAAGTAGGCGTAGGCGACACTCCCGCCCACCGACGCATCCCGGGCAATGTCCGTCACCGAAGTGGACCGGTAGCCCTCGCGGCCGAAGCGCGCGATGGCGGCGTGGAGGATGGCCCGCCGGGTGGCGGCACCCTTGCCGTGGGGCCCGCCGAGCGGTGACCTGTCGGCGAGAGGCCCGCCGGCCGGAGACTTGCCGGCCGATGACCCACCGGACTGCTCCCGTCTTCGCTGTGCCCGCCGGGACCGGGGTTCCATCGGTGCCAGCCTACCACCGGGCCCACCGAAATGAGATATTGAGAGTTTCTGTCATTTATTCTACACTGAGTCGCAGCAACGGTCGGGGCGGTCGGATCCCGGCCGAGCCGGGTCCACCCCCGGAGCCGACCCGCATCCTCCACCCCGCACCCGACCCACGACCGGAAGGAACCACCCACCATGGCCACCACCCGAGCGGTCCCCACCCGCCGCATCAGCTTCGACGCCTTCGGCGACGTCCCCCGGCACTTCGCCTCCGCCGACAACCTCATCCAGTCCCACCTGACCGCGTCCCTCTCGGGGATGTTCCCCGACGGCGAGGAGTTCTTCGTCCGCTCGGTCCGACACTTCCGCGACCGCATCACCGACCCCGAGCTGAAGCGCCAGGTGACCGGATTCATCGGCCAGGAGTCCGTCCACGGCCGCGAGCACCGGGCGCTCAACGACCGGCTCGCCGAGCTCGGCTACCCCACCAAGCTCGTCGAGCGTGTCACCAGACGGGCCCTGGCGATCCAGGAGCGCCTGGGCTCGCCGGTCGCCAACCTCGCCGTCACCGCCGCCCTCGAGCACTTCACCGCCACCCTCGCCGAGGTGGTGCTGGTCAACGGGGACACCCAGGCCGAGCTCGACGATCCCGAGGTGGGTGGCCTGTTCCTCTGGCATGCCCTCGAGGAGTCCGAGCACAAGGCGGTGGCGTTCGACGTCTACAAGACGATCGGCGGGAGCGAACGGCTCCGGGTCCGGACCATGCGGCACCTACGGGTCGGCTTCGTGGTGGCGACCACCGTGGCGGTGGTCGTCTCGCTGCTCGGGGACCGGGACTCCTACCGGCGGGGCAACCTCCGGCGCAGCTGGCGGTCGTTCCGGAGCTCCCCGATGATGAGCCGCGCCGTGCTCGACCGCCTGCGCGACTACGACCGGACGGACTTCCACCCCGACGACCACGACACGACGGCCCTGGTCGCACAGTGGCGTGAGAGGCTGTTCGGCGCGCAGGGCACGCTGGCCGGCAAGGTCACCACCCCCGCCGCCTGAAGGAGCCGACCATATGGAGCATCTCGACGTCCTCATCGTCGGGGCCGGACTCTCCGGCATCGGGGCCGGGCACGCCGTGCAGGCGAACTGCCCGTGGGCGTCGTATGCCGTGTTCGAGGCGCGCGACAGCCTGGGCGGCACGTGGGACCTGTTCCGATACCCCGGGATCCGATCCGACTCGGACATGTACACCCTCGGGTACTCGTTCCGGCCATGGGACGGTGACCGGGCCATCGCGGACGGGCCGTCCATCCTGCGGTACCTCCGCCAGACCGCGGAGGAGACCGGGGTCGACCGGGCGATCCGCTACGGCCACCGGGTCGTCCGGGCGGGCTGGTCCACCGCGGACGCCTGCTGGCACGTCACCACCGAACGCACCGACACCGGCGAGGCGGTCCAGCTGACCTGTGGCTTCCTCTTCTCGTGCACCGGTTACTACCGCTACGACCACGGGTACCTGCCGGAGTTCGCCGGCACCGGACGGTACGCCGGGCGCATCGTCCATCCCCAGGCCTGGCCGGACGATCTCGACACCACCGGCAAGCGGATCGTCGTCATCGGGAGCGGTGCCACCGCCATCACACTCGTTCCGGCACTCGCCCGCACGGCGGCCCACGTCACCATGCTCCAGCGGTCGCCGACCTACATCGTGTCGCTTCCGGGGAGGGACCCGCTCGCCGACCACGTCCGCCGGATGCTTCCGCCCCGGCTCTCCGGGCCGCTGCTCCGGTGGTTGCGGGCGCTGACCACCCAGGGCTCCTACGCCTTCAGCCGGCGCTGGCCCGGTGCCGTCAAACGCGCCCTGCGGAAGCAGGTGGTGGAGCTGCTCCCGGCCGGCTACGACGTCGACACCCACTTCTCCCCGCACTACGACCCCTGGGACCAGCGCCTCTGCGTCGTCCCCGACGGTGACCTGTTCGCCGCCATCCGGGCCGGCACCGCCTCGGTCGTCACCGACCACGTCGACACCTTCACCGAGCACGGGGTCCGTACTCGTTCGGGTGTCGAGCTCGAGGCGGACATCGTGGTCACCGCCACCGGCCTCGACCTCCTCTTCCTCGGGGGGATCGCCCTCTCCGTGGACGGGCGGGCGGTCGATGCCGGCGACAGGCTGACCTACCGGGGGATGATGCTCGACGGGGTGCCCAACCTGGCGATCGCCATCGGGTACACCAACGCGTCGTGGACGCTGAAGTGCGACCTGATCTGCGACCAGGTGTGCCGCCTGCTCGCCCAGATGCGGTCGACCGGCATGCGCCAGTGCACGCCGGTCGCCGAGGGCTGCTCCGGGCCGACCGAGCCGCTGCTCGGACTGACCTCCGGGTACGTGCAGCGTGCCGCCGGACGGTTCCCCAAGCAGGGGGCCCGCTTCCCCTGGCGGGTCCACCAGAGCTACCTCCGCGACTACCTGGCGCTCAAGCTCCGCCGGGTCAACGACCCCGCCCTGGCGTTCACCAACCCCGTCGGGGACGGGTCTCCTTCCACCGGCCCGGACGGCGGCACCCTGTCGTCCCTCCCCTCCGTCACGGCCCGGTTCCGGCGAGCCGGGGATCGGGAACGGTCGCCGGCGAACGAGGTTGCTCCGGCAGATGCCGGATCACGCGCCGGAGCCGGCGCCGGCCGCGACGGGCGAGGCTGAACCGGTTGCGCGACCTCGGCCGGCGCGTGGCGGCCATCACCGGGAGTGGATCGGGGATCGGGCGCGCCCTCGCGCTCGATCTGGCCCGGCGGGGCACCCGCTTGGCGCTCTCGGACATCGACGAGAAGGGCCTGGCCGAGACGGCCGAACGTTGTACCGCGGCAGGGGCGACGGTCACCGCCCAGCCGCTCGACGTCGCCGACCGAACGGCTGTCCATGCGTGGGCCGACGCAGTCGTCGCCGACCACGGACGGGTCGAACTGGTCGTCAACAACGCGGGGGTTGCACTGGCGGCGACGGTGGAGGCCATGTCCTACGAGGACTTCGCGTGGCTCATGAATGTCAATTTCTGGGGGGTCGTCCACGGGACCAAAGCGTTCCTGCCACATCTCCGGGCGGCGGGCGAGGGGCACGTCGTCAACCTCTCCAGCGTGTTCGGACTGATCAGCGTGCCCACCCAGTCGGCCTACAACGCGTCGAAGTTCGCCGTACGCGGGTTCACCGACGCGCTGCGGATGGAGCTCGCCATCGAGGGCTCGGGGGTGTCATGCACCACGGTCCACCCTGGGGGGGTCAAGACCGCCATCGCCCGTAGCGCCCGGATGGACGCGAGCGTCTCGGCCTTCGCCGGCAGCCCCGAGTCGGCCCGCGAGGGCTTCGACAGGGTGGCCATCACCTCGCCGGAGCGCGCCGCCCGCCTGATCCTCGTCGGCGTCGAGCGCGACCGGCGGCGTGTGCTGGTCGGGCCGGACGCCACCGTCATCGACCTCCTGTCACGGCTGCCGTCCGGCTTGTCCCAAGGCCTGATGGTGGCCGGTGGCCGGCGGGGGTGGAGCCGACGCTCGGCACGCTGACGTCTCCCAGGCGGGCGCCACGAGGCACCCCGACCACGCTGAGCTCTGAGCTCCCCCGGCTCGTCCCCGGTCGGCGGGAGCGTTTCCCGCTTCTCGCTACGCGGGAGCTGTGGATCAGAGCCCGGCGCTCTCGACCAGGCCGACGAGCGCCTGGTAGCCCGCGGGAGTGGGATGGAACGAATTGGACGTGGGATACGTCACCCCGTTGATCCACGGATCACTCGAGCACACCGCGTGGGAGGCGAACGCCGCGCGTGGATCGACGAAATGGAACCCGTAGGCCGCGGCCTCGGACTGGATGACCGAGTCCAGCTGATTGGCACCCTGGTTCATCTGCAGAGCCTCGTCTTGCGTGATCGAGAGCGTGCCGGAGAACGGGCAGACGTTCCCATTGGGATCGAAGAGCTCCGGATAGCCGACCACGTCCACTCGAGCTGCCGGAGCCCGAACCGCGATGGCCGAGTACAGCGCCTGAAGGCTCTGCGCCAGCCCGTTCGCAATGCTGGCCTCGCCGCTGTTGATCGCCGACTGGCAGGGGTCCCAGCCCCAGAAGTCAATCCATCCATACTCCGCGCAGGTCTGGAGCACATTGGCGAACCCGACGTTGTCGCCTCCCGCCGAGACCGTGACGAGGGTGGTCGACGAGTTGAGCCCCCCGAGCTGGTCATCCAGCACTTGGGAAGTGGTCGCACCACTACAGGCAGCGAAATTGAGCGTGAACCCCTTGCTCGCAGCCAGAATGGGGGCATAGGCGATCGGACTCCGTTGGCAGGCCCCGCTGCTCGCGTAATAGTCGTTGGTCCCCACGCCAGCAGCGTAGGAATCGCCCAGCGCCGTATAGGACGGGAGGGTCGAAGCACCGGCTGCAGCCGCCTGCACGCCCAGCCCAACCAGACTGGTCACCGCCAGGACGGCGACCAGCAGGAATCTGGGAACGGGCGTCCTTCCGGTCGCTTTCCCCCAAGAACGACGACACTGGCGCATGACGCACTTCCTTTCGGGCGTACTCCTGACAATCAGGCAATCGGCCGCCAGAGTATCCCGTTGACGCGGGTAATGCACGGATATTGCTTTGTCCGTCCGACTGCAGGCAATCAGCGGTCGTCACGGTCTCTGCAGTGCACCCGATGACCAACACCACTTCCCTCGATGCGGTCGATTGTGGACCACTGCATTCGCATCCCCAGCGCCCCCAGCACGCCAACCTCCCGTTCGGTCCCTGCGACATCACACCCCCCATTGACTCGTGTCGTTCGTGATGGAGAAGACAGCGAGTGCCCCCGGGAGCGGCGCACGAGAGAGCGCCCTTCCGATCGCCACCAGAGGGCGCCGACGGGCACCGGTGCCTCGTCTCCGAACGACAACGGCTCTCCCTGTCGGTCGTGGCGTCGACGACGATGCCGCAGCTACCGGTCAGCCCCACCGCCGACGTGCGGGGTTTGCAACTGCTGATGCTCCTATCGTTGTCAAGCAGCGAGGAAGCGCTCGGCCGGATCGACAGGTGGGGCCGGATCGCCGCCCGGGAGGGTCGGCACCCGGGCCGAACCCGGCTGCGGTACGCGAGGCTGTCGGTGTGGACGCAGCAGATCGGGGCCGTCGGGACGCCACGGGACCGCTCGTCCGGGTGGACGCGCCGGACGACCCGCGGCTCGATCTCTACCGCGATCTCAACGAGCCGGCCGCCCGACACCGGACCGAAGCCGACCAGGCCATCTTCATGGTCGAAGGGAGGCTCGCCGTCGACCGGTTGCTCACGTCGGGGTACCCGATCCGTTCGCTGCTCGTGGACGAGCGCCAGGTGGTGCCGGCCCGGGACCTGGTGGCCGCGACGAGGTCGCGGGGTGCACCGGTGTTCGTCGGCTCCCGCGCCGTGGTGGCCGCCACGGTGGGTTTCGCCCTGCACCGGGGTGTCGTGGCGGTCGCCAGCCGCCCGGCCCCCGTCGATCCGGGGCGGCTGCTCGATGGAGCGATGGAGAGGGCGGTGGCGGCCGGAGTGCCTCCGCTCCTCGCCGTCCTCGAAGGCCTCAACGACCACGAGAACATCGGGGCGCTGTTCCGCAACGCCGCCGCCTTCGGGGTGGCGGGCGCCCTCCTCGACCCGACGTGCGCCGACCCCCTCTACCGCCGGTCGGTCCGAGTCTCCGTCGGGCACGTCCTCCACGTGCCGTTCTCGCGCCTGCTGCCGTGGCCGGCCGGGCTCGACCAGGTGCGGGCCGCCGGCTTCCTGGTCGCCGCGTTGGCGCCCCGTCCGGCCGCCGGTGCCGGACGCACCGTCAGCCTCGCCGAACTGAGGGGTCGGACGGCCGGGCCCGGGCACCCGACGGGCGTGGCCCTGCTCCTCGGGGCGGAGGGACCGGGCCTGACCGAGGCGGCCCTGACCGTGTCCGACGTGGTGGTCTCCATCCCGATGGCCGACGGGGTCGACTCGCTGAACGTCGCCACCGCCGCCGCCGTGGCATTCCACGCGTTCACCGCCGCGTGACGGCTCAGGCTCGGGTCCGGAAGGTCAGGCCCTCGAAGGACCCATCGTTCCGCCACCGTTCGATGTAGTCGAAGTAGGCGAGCGGGCCGTCCGGATAGCGGCTCATGCCCAGGCGCTGCTTCGGACCGATGGTGTCGCCCTCGTTGTTGTAGTAGCCGGGCGTGCAGTCGGGGTCGCCGAGGAAACCCCGCTCGCTGCTCTCGATCAGGTCCACCCACGCCGCCTCGGCTTCGGCGGTCGCCTCGACCTCCACCGCCCCCACCGACCGGGCGTGAGCCACGACGGCGGCGATGGTGGTGGCCGCCTCCACCAGGTTGTGGGTGACGTTCGAGACGAGGTTGGCACCCTGGGCGAGCCCGACCACGAAGGCGTTCGGGAATCCCTGCACGTGCATCCCGTGCAGGGTCCGCATCCCGTCCGCCCAGTGGTCGCCGAGCGTCTCCCCGTCCCGACCGATCGTTTCGAAGCCCGACCGACGCGCGTGGTCGGTGCCCACCTCGAAGCCCGAGGCGAAGATAAGAACGTCGAGCCCGACGTGCGTGCCCGCCGCCCACACTCCCGCCGCGTCGATGCGCTCCACGCCCCTGCCGTCGGTGTCGATCAGGTGGCAGGTCGGCGAGTTGTAGGCCTGGAGGTACTCGTCGTGGAAGCACGGGCGCTTGCAGAGCTGCCGGTACCAGGGCTTGAGCGCCGCCGCCGAGGCCGGATCGGCGACCACCGCGTCGACCCGGGCCCGGATCTCCTCCATCTTCTCGTCGTCGCTGTCCTCGTAGGCTTGCCGCATCGTCTCTGGCGTGAGCGCGGCGCCCCCTTCCACCAGGGTCACGATCCGGTCCCGGATGCGCTGGGAGATGTCGGTCCAGCCGTCCATCACCAGGTCCTCGTCGGCGAACCCACCGGTCTGGAGCGTGCAGAAGTTCCGCAGCCACTCCCGTTGCCATCCGGACTGGAGGCCGGCAAACCAGGCCGGGTCGATGGGGTGGTTGCCACGGACGTCGATCGACGACGGCGTCCGCTGGAAGACGAAGAGCTCCCCCGCGTCGCGGGCCAGGTGGGGGATGCACTGCACCGCCGTCGCCCCGGTCCCGATGATCCCCACCCGCTTGCCGGCCAGGCGGGTCATGGGAGCGCCCGACGGGTCACCGCCGGTGATGCCGTAGTCCCACCGGCTGGTGTGGAAGCACTCCCCCTCGAACGTCTCGATGCCGGGGATGCCCGGGAGCTTCGGTCGGTGGAGCGGGCCGGTGCCCATGGTGACGAAGCGGGCGCGGAGCTCGTCGTCGCGGTCGGTCCGGACGATCCACCGGGCGGAAGGCTCGTCCCACCGGAGCTCCTCAACCTCGGTGGCAAGGAGGGCCCGCTCGTAGAGGTCGAAGTGCCGGGCGATCCGCCGGGCATGGGCGAAGATCTCCGGAGCGGGGGTGTACTTCATGGTCGGCACGGTGCCGGTCTCCTCGAGGAGGGGCAGGTAGACCATGGCCGCGGTGTCGCACATCGCTCCCGGATAGCGGTTCCAGTACCAGGCCCCGCCCACGTCTCCGCCGCCCTCGATGAGGCGGACGTCGTCGATCCCCGCCTGGCGCAGGCGGGCCCCGGTGACGAGCCCGGCGAAGCCCCCGCCGATGACCGCCACCGTCACCTCCTCGCGCACGGGAGGCCGGTCCACCCGTTTGACGTAGGGATCGCCGAGGAAGTGTGCGAACCGGCCGGTCGGCTCGAGATACTGGTCGTTCCCGTCGGGTCGCAGCCGCTTGTCCCGCTCGGCCCGGTACCGGGCACGGAGCACCTGATGGTCGATCGCCCCGGACGGGATCGTCATCGGACACTCCCGTCGGCTCCGGACCCGACCCGACGATTCGGGCCGGCATCGGCCCAGTACCGGTCGCGCAGGAGCCGCTTGTAGAGCTTGCCGGTGGCATGGCGGGGCAGCTCGGCCTCGAAGTCGACCGAGCGCGGGCACTTGTAGGCGGCGAGCGAGGCCCGGCAGAAGTCGATCAGCTCGCGTTTGAGGTCCGGTCCCGCCTCGTTCGGGTCGACCAGCTGGACCACCGCCTTGACCTCCTCGCCCATCTCGTCGTTCGGGACGCCGAGCACGGCCACGTCCATCACCTTGGGATGGGTGATGAGCAGGTTCTCCGCCTCCTGGGGGTAGATGTTCACCCCGCCCGAGATGATCATGTACGCCTTCCGGTCGGTCAGGTACAGGTAGCCGTCCTTGTCGACGTAGCCGACGTCGCCGAGCGTGGACCACCCGTGCTCGTTGCGCGAGGCGGCCGTCTTGGCGGGATCGTTGTGGTACTCGAACTCGCCTCCGCCGTCGAAGTAGACGGTGCCGGGCTCCCCGGCCGGCAGCGGTTCGCCGTCCTCGCCCACGATACGGACGGTCCCGACCAGCGCACGGCCGACGCTCCCCTTGTGGTCGAGCCACTCGGCCGACGAGATAGCGGTAAAGCCGTTGCCCTCCGTGCCCGCGTAGTACTCGTGGATCACCGGTCCCCACCAGTCGATCATCTGCTCCTTCACCGGCACAGGACACGGCGCGGCGGCGTGGACGGCGACCTGCAGGCTCGAGAGGTCGAAGGACTGGCGCTGCGCGGCGTCGAGCTTCAGCATCCGCACGAACATCGTGGGGACCACCTGGGTGTGGGTGACCCGGTACCGCTCCACCAGCCGGAGGAACTCGACCGGGTCGAACGCCTCCATCACCACCACGGTGGCCCCGGCCCGCATCCACGACATGGTGAACCGGAGCGGTGCGGCGTGGTAGAGCGGGGCGGGCGACAGGTAGACGCTTTCCGACGTCAGGCCGTAGAGGCCGACGGCCAGCGTGTACACCCCGGAGCCGGTCCCGATCGGCACCGGCTCGTGCATCGGGACCTTGACGCCTTTCGGGCGGCCGGTGGTGCCCGAGGAGTAGAGCATGTCCAGGCCCTCGGACTCGTCGGGCACCGGTCCGGTCGGCTCGGCGTCGCGCACCGCCTCGTAGGACTCGAACCCCGGCGCCTCCCCGTTGCACACCAGGCGGGTGTGGACCCCGGGCACGGCGGCGACCGCCTCGGCCGCCACCGCCGCCTTGGCCCCGGACGTGACGAGGACCTGGGCCCCGCAGTCCTCGAGGATGTAGGCGACCTCCCCGGCGGTGAGCCGGGAGCTGATGGCGGTGTAGTACAGGCCCGACCGCTGCGCCGCCCAGAGGAACTCGAAGTAGCGGGCGTTGTTCTCCATGAACACGGCCACCACGTCCCCCCGCCGGAGACCCCTCCGGCGGAAGAGGTGGGCGACCTGATTCGACCGCCGGTCGAGCTCCGCGTAGGTCACGGTCTCGCCGGTGCCGGCCATCACGTAGGCAGGCTTGTCGGGCAGGACTAAGGCGGTGGCCCCCGGGTACACGGACGGACGCTACCGCTTCCCCCGGCCCGCCGACCAGGCGCGGGCCCGGGCCGGGCCCGGACGGCCGGTGCGGGTCAGAGCGCGAGCAGTGCCTGCTCGACCACCTCGGTGAGCGCCGGATGGATGTAGAGCACCCCGGTGGCCACCTGGTCGACGGTGTTGCCGAGGCACATGGCCTGCAGCAGCGGCTGGATGAGCGTGGACGCCTGGGGTCCGATCAGGTGGGCCCCGAGGAGCAGGCGGGTCTCCGGGTCGGCGAGGACCTTGACGAAGCTCGAGGTGTCCTCGAGCGCCCAGCCGTAGGCGGTGTCCCCGTAGGGGCGGGTGGCGGCGACGTAGGACCGCCCCTGCGCCCGCAGGTCCTGCTCGGTGGCGCCCACCGAAGCCACCTGGGGGTCGGCGAAGACCGCCGAGGGCACCACCGAAAAGGACGAGCGCCGCCGGTCGTCCGGGTGGGCGAGGTTGTGGGCGACCAGGCGGGCCTCGGCGTTGGCCATGTGCTTGAGCTGGAAGTGGTTGGTCAGGTCGCCGAGCGCCCAGATCCCCGGCACGTCGGTCTCGTAGGAGTCGTCGGTGCGGACGTGGCCGTGCTCGTCCACCTCGACGCCGGTGGCCGCCACGTCGAGCAGGTCGCTGTTGGGGGTGCGGCCGGTGGCCACCAGCACCACCTCCGCCTCGGCGGTGCCCGCCCCCGACGGGGTGGCCAGGCCGAGGCGCACCCCGTCGGGAGTCGCCTCCACCTGCTCCACGGTGGTGCCGAGACGGACGTCGAAGCGGGCCGCGTACGCTTCGGTGAACCGGTCCCGGACGTCGGTGTCGTGGTGGGCGAGCAGGTGCGGCCCCTGCTCGAGGATGGTCATCCGCGTGCCGAGCGCCCCGAAGACGTGGCTCATCTCTGCGGCGATGAACCCCCCGCCGATCACCGCCATCGAGGCGGGCAGCGCGTCGAGCCGCATCACGTCGTCGGAGGTGAGGTAGGGCACCGAGCGCAGTCCGGCCACCGGGGGGAGGTGGGGCCGGGACCCGGCCGCCAGCACGAAGCGGTCGGACCGCAGCTCGTCGTCGCCCACCCGGAGCACCTTGGGCCCGACGAAGCGGGCGTGGTCGAGGTACACGTCGATCCCGTTGGCGCGGCGGTAGGCCACGGCGCTGTCGTGGAGCGGGTCGATGCGCCCGAACACCCGGTCGCGGATCTCCGGCCAGTCGGCGCCGCGCCACTCGGCCCGGACCCCGTACCGGCCGGCGTGGCGGACCGTCTCGGCCACGTCGGCCGCGTACACGAACATCTTCGACGGGATGCAGCCCCGGTTCAGACAGGTGCCGCCGAACCGGCTCTCGTCGACCACGGCGATCTTCCATCCGGCCAGCTCCTCGGTCACCAGCATGTTGCCGCTGCCGGCACCGACGATGACGAGGTCGTAGTGGTGGGTGGTCATCTCCCCATCCTCCCCCAACTTCGGGGCAGGGGCTCCGGTCGGACCGGTAAGAATGACAAGGAGAAATTACCGCACTAGAGTCCGCTCCATGCGGCCCGCCCTGCTCGCCCCACCCCTCCCCTCCTCCCTCGACACCCGGGCGCAGTCGTTCCGGCGCAACGCCGCCGACATGGCCGAGCAGCTGGCGGAGGTCGACCGCCTGCTCGACGAGGCGGCCGCAGGGGGTGGTCCCGCGGCGATGGAGCGGATGCGGTCACGCGACAAGATGCCCATCCGGGAGCGGATCGCCAACGCCCTCGACCCCGACACCCCCTTCCTCGAGATCAGCGCGCTGGCGGGCTACGGCTCCGACTACACGCTCGGGGGCGGCATGGTGGTCGGCGTCGGGGTGATCGCCGGGGTCGAGTGCGTGGTGATGGGCAACGACCCGTCGGTGCTCGGGGGGGCGCTCACGCCGTACGCGGCCAAGAAGTGGACCCGCGCCATCGAGATCGCCCGGGACAACCGGATCCCCTATGTCAGCTTCGTCGAGTCCGCCGGCGCCGACCTGCGGGTCGAGACCGGGGGCGGACGCAAGGTGCAGACCACCCACTTCGCCGAGTCGGGCCGCCAGTTCTACGAGCTCATCGAGCTTTCCAAGCTGGGGGTGCCGACCGTCTGCGTCGTGTTCGGCTCGTCGACGGCGGGCGGGGCCTACCAGCCCGGCCTGTCCGACTACGTCATCGTGGTGAAGGAGCACTCGAAGATCTTCCTCGCCGGGCCGCCCCTGGTGAAGATGGCCACCGGCGAGGAGAGCGACGACGAGGAGCTCGGGGGTGCCCGCATGCACGCCGAGGTGTCGGGGCTGGGCGACTACTTCGCCGAGGACGAGATGGACGCCATCCGCATCTGCCGGGAGGTGGTGTCCCACCTCAACTGGCGCAAGCGGGGCCCGGCGCCGGCACTCGCCCCCGACCCGCCGGTCCACGACCCCGAGGAGCTGCTGGGGCTGGTGAGTCGCGACCTGCGCCAGGCGGTCGACGTCCGCGACGTGATCGCCCGGGTCGCCGACGGCTCGCGGTTCGAGGAGTTCAAGCCGCGCTACGGGCCGACCCTGGTCTGCGGCTGGGCGTCCATCCACGGCTACCCGGTCGGCGTCCTGGGCAACAACGGGGTCCTCTACCCGCAGGCGGCCGAGAAGGCGACCCAGTTCATCCAGCTGTGCAACCAGGTCGACCTGCCGCTGGTGTTCCTCCAGAACATCACCGGCTACATGGTCGGGCGCGACTTCGAGGCGGCGGGGATCATCACCAAGGGCTCCGAAATGCTGAACGCGGTGAGCAACTCCACCGTGCCCCACCTCACCGTGGTGATCGGTTCGTCCTACGGGGCCGGCACCTACGGGATGTCGGGCCGGGCGTTCGGCAACCGGTTCACGTTCCTGTGGCCCACCGCCAAGATCGCGGTGATGGGCCCCAAGCAGATTGCCGGGGTCATGTCCCAGGTGCGTCGGGGCCAAGCCGCCCGCAAGGGCATCCCCTTCGACGAGGACGAGGACGCCGCCATCGTCGCCATGGTGGAGGAGGCACAGGAGCAGGGCTCGCTCGCCCTGGTAGCCACCGGCGCCATCAGCGACGACGGGATCATCGATCCCCGCGACACCCGGACCGTGCTCGGCCTGTGCCTGTCGGTGGTCCGCAACCGCCCGGTGGAGGGTGCCTCCGCCTACGGGGTGTTCCGGCCATGACGGGCGCGCCGGGAAACGCAGCCGCCGGGAACGCCGGCACGCCGTCCGGATGGGCTCCCCGCAACTCGTCCGAGCCGCCGCTCCTCACCCCGTTCACCACACTGCTCGTCGCCAACCGTGGGGAGATCGCCCGGCGGGTGATCCGCAGCGGGCGGGACCGGGGGCTTCGGTGCGTCGCCGTGTACGCGGACGCGGACGCGGACGCACCGTTCGTGCGCGAGGCGGACCAGGCGGTCCGCCTCGAAGGGGGGTACCTCGACATCCCCGGGATCGTGGCCGCGGCCCGGCTGGCGGGGGCCGACGCCATCCACCCCGGGTACGGGTTCCTGTCGGAGAACGCCGCCTTCGCCACCGCGGTCGTCGACGCCGGCCTGGTCTGGGTCGGCCCCCCTCCCGCGGTCATCGCCGTGATGGGCGACAAGCTGGCAGCCAAGCGCATGGCGGTAGCAGCCGGCGTGCCCACCCTCCCCTCGTCCGACGACCCCACCGACGCCGGTGCCGTGGGCTACCCGCTGCTGGTGAAAGCGGCCGCAGGTGGCGGCGGCAAGGGGATGCGCATCGTCGCCTCCCCCGACCAGCTCGACGAGGCGGTCGCCGCCGCCCGGCGCGAGGCGGCCAGCGGCTTCGGCGACGATCGGGTGTTCCTCGAGCGCTACGTGGCCCGTTCCCGCCACATCGAGATCCAGATCCTCGGCGACAGCCACGGTCACCTGGTCCACCTGGGCGAGCGCGAGTGCTCCATCCAGCGCCGGCACCAAAAAGTCGTCGAGGAGTCGCCCTCTCCGGCCATCGACCCACCGCTGCGGGCGGCCATGGGGGAGGCCGCCCTCACCCTGGCTCGTGCCATGGGCTACCGGTCGGCGGGCACCGTGGAGTTCCTCTTCGACGACGAGACCCGCGGGTTCTTCTTCCTCGAGGTCAACACGCGCCTCCAGGTGGAGCACCCGGTGACCGAGGAGGTCACCGGCATCGACCTGGTGGACGAGCAGCTCCGCCTGGCTGCCGGCGAGCCCCTCGGCTATGACCAGGCCGACATCACCTTCAGCGGCCACGCCATCGAGGCACGCCTCTACGCGGAGGACCCCACCGCCGGATTTCTGCCCGCCACCGGCACCCTCTGCGCGTTCAGCCCGGCACCGACCCCCGCGGTCCGGTGGGATTCGGGGGTGGAGGCCGGCTCGGTGGTGGGGGTCGACTTCGACCCGATGCTGGCCAAGGTGGTCGCCCATGCCCCGACACGCACGGCCGCGGCGGGGCGGCTGGCCCTGGCGCTCGAACGGCTCCACCTGGGTGGAGTCACCACCAACCGCGACTTCCTGGCGGCAACCTTGCGCCACCCGGCCTTTCTGGCCGGGGACACCACCACCGACTTCATCGAACGGCACGCCCCGGCCACCCGCCTAGCGCTCGCCACCGAGGATGTCCATCGCGTGGCCGTGGCCGCGGCGTTGTGGGTCCAGGGGCGCAACCGGGCCGGGGCGCGCGTCCTCGGCGGCATCCCGAGCGGGTGGCGCAACGCCCGCCTGCCCGCCCAGTGGATCGCGCTGAGCGTCGGCGAGGAGACGGTCGAGGTCCACTACCGGGCACGGCGAGACGGGTCCTTCTCGATCGGCGAGGCCGGGGTCGCCACCGTCCACTCATGGTCGCCGACGGAGATCGACGTGGAGGTCGACCGCCGACGGGCGCGCCTGCGGGTCACCAGCGAGACCGGAGGGGGCGGCCACGGCGGTCACGGCGGCGGGGAGCGGCTCCACCTGCAGGTGGAACGGGGCACGGTCGCCGTCGACGTGCTCCCCCGCTTCGTCGTGCCCGGTTCGGACGGCGCGGGCGGGGAGGGGGGGTTCCGAGCCCCCATGCCGGGCGTGGTCCTCGAGGTGTCGTGCGCGGCGGGTGACCGGGTGGAGGCCGGGCAGACCCTGGTGGTGCTGGAGGCGATGAAGATGGAGCACCGGGTGACGGCGCCGTCGGCCGGCCGCGTGGAGGGCGTGCTGGTGGTGACGGGCCAGCAGGTGGAGAACGGTGCGCTGTTGGTGGTGTTCGAGGAGGTCGACGCGGACGGTGCCGACCCGGGAACAGGAGGGGAAGCATGACCGATCCGATCCGCATCGCCAACTGCTCCGGCTTCTACGGCGACCGGCTGTCGGCCGCACGGGAGATGGTCGAGGGCGGGCCGATCGACGTCCTGACCGGCGACTGGCTCGCCGAGTTGACCATGCTCATCCTGGCCCGGTCCCAGGCGAAACGGGCGGGTGGCGGCTACGCCCGCAGCTTCGTCACCCAGATGGAGCAGGTGATGGGCACCTGCCTCGACCGCGGGATCAAGGTGGTCTCCAATGCCGGAGGTCTCGACCCGGCCGGCTGTGCCGAGGCCGTCGCCGAGGTCGCCGCCCGGCTGGGGCTGGCACCGACCGTTGCCTACGTCGAGGGCGACAACCTCATGGGCCGATTGGAGGACCTCACCGCGGCCGGAGTCGACCTGGCCCACTTCGAGACGGGCGAGCCGGTCGGCGACACGTCCCGGTTCATCAGCGCCAACGCCTACCTGGGGTGCTGGGGGATCGTGGACGCGCTCGACCGCGGTGCCGACATCGTCATCACCGGGCGCACCACCGACGCCGCCATCGTGTGCGGCCCCGCCGCCTGGCACCACGGGTGGAAGCGCGACGACTGGGACCAGCTGGCCGGCGCCGTGGCGGCCGGGCACGTCATCGAGTGCGGCACCCAGGCCACCGGGGGCAACTACTCGTTCTTCACCGAGGTGGAGGGCATGGTCCGCACCGGGTTCCCGTGGGCGGAGGTTGCCGCCGACGGTTCCGCGGTGATCGGCAAGCATCCGGGCACCGGCGGCGAGGTCTCCATCGGCACCGTCACCTCCCAGCTCCTCTACGAGATCGCCAGCCCGGCCTACCTCGGACCCGACGTCACCACCCGGTTCGACACCATCGAGCTGTCGCCGGCCGGACCGGACCGGGTCCGGATCAGCGGCGCCCGGGGGGAACCGCCGCCGCCGACGCTGAAGGTGGCGATGAACGAGCTGGGGGGCTATCGCCACGACGTCGCCGTGGCGCTCACCGGCCTCGACATCGAGGCCAAGGCTGCGCTGGTCGAGGAGGCGTTCTGGTCGGCCTGCCCACACGGTCCGGAGGAGTTCGCCGCGGTCACCACCACCCTGGTGCGGACCGACAAGGAAGACCCGCACACCAACGAGGAGGCGGTGGCCCTGTGGCGCCTCACCCTCAAGGACCCCGACGAGCGCAAGGTGGGCCGGGCCATCTTCGACACCATGGTGGAGCTCAGCCTCTCCACCATCCCCGGGTTCTTCGGGGTGGGGGGCGGTGGACCCCACGCCCGTCCCTACGGCGTCTTCCGGCCGGCGGTCATCCCGGCGGACCTCGTCCCCCAGTACGTGACCGTGCTCGGCGGCGAGCGCACCGTGGTCGACTCGGTGGCACCCCCCGGCACGGTCACCGTCGCCGCCACCGGCGAGACGGTCTCCGCTCCGGTCCCCACGCCGACCGGGAAGACCGTCCGCGCCCCGATCGGACGGGTCGTCGGCGCCCGCTCCGGCGACAAGGGCGGCAACGCCAACCTCGGGGTCTTCGCCCGTACCGACGAAGCGTGGACGTGGCTCGACAGCTTCTTGACGCTCGACCGGCTGGCGGAGCTGCTCCCCGAGACGGCGCCGCTGGAAGTCGAGCGGTTCCGCCTACCCGCGCTGCGGTCTCTCAATTTCGTCATCCACGGACTCCTGCAAGAGGGCGTGGCCGCCTCCACCCGCCAGGACGGTCAGGCGAAGAGCCTGGGGGAGTGGCTCCGGTCCCGGGTGGTGGACGCTCCCGCACACCTGCTCCCGCCGGTGTCCACCGGGAACGGTCGCCGGTGAGAGTGACTGCCCGTCGGCATCCGGGAGCCCGCCGGTGAGCCCGGTGGCCACGACGCTCCTCGGCGCCGGCGAGATGACCCGGAGGATCCGGGCCGTCCCCGCCCCGGTCCCGGTCCTCGACCGCCAGCGCGAGAACGGGCTCACCGACCGGCAGCGCCAGATCCTCGACCAGCTCGGCACCATGTTCGACGACGGGTTCGCCCAGATCACCATGGCCGAGCTGGCCGCCCGCCTGAGCTGTTCCCTCCGCACGCTCTACTCGCTGGCCGACAGCCGCGACGAGCTGGTGCTGATGGTGGTGGACCGCAACCTCTGGCGGATCGGGAGGGCGGCGCGCGAGGCCATCGAACCCGGCATGGCGCCGCTGGAGGCGCTGCGCGCTTACCTGCGCGCCGCAACGGTGGCCGTCGGCCGCGCCACTCCCGCCTTCACCCGCGACCTCGAGGCGGTCGACGCCGCCAGGGACCTGTGGGCCGGCCACAACCACTATCTGTTCGCCGTCACCCGCACCCTGCTCGAGCTCGCGGTCGACCGCGGCGACATCGCCGATCTCGACGTGGCCGCAGTGGGGCGGGTCATCGCCGGGCTGGGCAGCGACTTCAGCCGACCGGAGGTGATCCCCACGCTGCGCTCGTCGCCCAAGGACGCCGCCGACGCCGTGGTGGACATCGTCCTTCGGGGGCTGCCCCCCGGCCCCGGGCGGTCTGGCGCCGCGCCGGGGGACGCCCGGCCCGCATCCACGGCGACATCCGCGACGACAGGGGAGGAACCATGACCGATCTCGCCCGCATCAGGGAAGACCTCGCCGAGGAGCAGCTGGTCCTCGACCGAATCGTCTCCGGCCTCACCCCCGACCAGTGGGCGGCGCCCACCCCCAGCGAAGGTTGGACGGTGGCGGACCAGATCGGGCACCTGACCTACTTCGACGGTGCGGCCGCCCAGGCGATCACCGAGCCCGAAGCGTTCGCCGCCTCGATCGACGAGTTCGTCCATGGAGGGGTGGACATCGATGCGCTCACCCTCCACCGGGGCCTGGCACCCCCGGAGCTGCTCGATGCCTGGCGGCACAACCGGGCCCGGCTGGCCGAGGCGGCCGCCGGCCTCGACGAGGGAGCCAGGGTCGCCTGGTACGGGCCGTCGATGAGCGCCCGGTCGTTCCTCACCGCCCGCCTGATGGAGGTGTGGGCCCACGGCCAAGATGTCGTCGATGCGGTGGGCGCCCATCGCGACAGCACCGACCGCCTGGCCCACATCGCCCGGTTGGGTGTCATCACCCGGGGGTGGTCGTACGCCAACCGCGGTCTTGCGGCGCCCGGGGGCGATGTGGGGGTGGACCTGGTGGCTCCCTCGGGGGAGCGGTGGCAGTTCGGTCCTCCGGACGCTCCGGACCGGATCAGCGGTCCCGCCGTCGACTTCTGCCTGGTGGTCACTCAGCGGCGCAACGTCGAGGACACCCGGCTCGTCGTCGAGGGCGAGGCCGCCCGTGACTGGATGACGAGGGCCCAGGCCTTCGCCGGCCCCGCCACCGACGGCCCCGCTCCGGCAGGCGGGCCGGATCGCGCCTCCGCCCCCGGACCGGGGGCGGCCTGATGGCTCTGGTCGAGACCGACCTGCGCTCCGGCGTGCTGACCGTGACGCTGGCGGACGAGGCCAACCGGAACGCGCTGGGAGCGGCACTGGTCGGCGAGCTGGTCGACGCTCTCGACCGGGCCGACACCGACCCCGGCGTGCGGGTGGTCGTCCTCACCAACCGGGGCCGCGTCTTCTGCGCGGGCGCCGACCTGGCCGGACGGGGGGGGTCCTCCGTCCCTCCGCTCCCCGGCCACCGTCCCGAGGAGCTGTTCGCCCGGTTCCGGCGGTCCCCGAAGCCCTACGTCGGCCGCATCGCCGGCCACTGTGTCGCCGGCGGGATGGGCCTGGCTGCGGCCATGGACATCTCGGTGGCGGCGGAGAGCGCCAGGTTCGGATTCACCGAGGTCCGCATCGGGGTGGCCCCGGCCATGATCTCGGTCGTGTGCCTCCCGAAGCTCCGCGATGCCGATGCCAGGTCGGCGATCCTCCGCGGGAACCGCTTCGGCGCGGCCGAGGCGGCGCGCATCGGGCTGGTCACCTCGGCCGTGCCCGACGACCGGCTCGACGAGGAGGTCGACGCGGTGGTGGCCGACCTGCTGGCCGGCGGGCCCGAGGCCATCGCCGCCTCGAAGGAGTTGCTGGCGCGGGTGCCGGGCATGGCGGTCGACGAGGCGTTCGCCTGGACGGCGGAGCTGTCGGCCCGGCTTTTTGCCGGCGACGAGGCACGCGAGGGCATCACCGCCTACCTCGAGAAGCGGCCCGCCACCTGGGTGCCCGCCGGGGGCACCGGGAGCGCCCACCCACAGACCCCGCCGGCGGGCTGAACCGCAGGCACCACCGCAGACACCACCGCTACCGCTACCGAGAGGGATCACCGCCATGAGGACCACCGCCACCGCCCTGTTCGACATCGATCTTCCGATCTTCGCCTTCTCCCACTGCCGCGACGTGGTGGCCGCGGTGTCGAAGGCCGGGGGTATGGGGGTGCTCGGGGCGGTCTCGCACTCTCCCGAGCAGCTCCAGATCGACCTCGATTGGATCGAGGAGCAGGTCGGGGAGCGCCCCTACGGCGTCGACCTCATCGTGCCGGCGAAGTACGCCGGCTCCGACGAGGGCGGTCTTACCATCTCCGACATCCGGGCCCACCTCCCAGCCGAGCACCTCGCCTTCGTCGACGACATCCTCCGCCGCTACGACGTGCCCGCTCTCGAGGGCGACGGAGACGGGGTGGGCGAGCGGTCCGGCCGCGACGGGGACGCCATGTTCTCGGCCAACCGCGCCGGCCCCCAGCTCGACATCGCCCTCGACCACCGGACCGCGCTCGTGGTCAACGCGCTGGGGCCCCCGCCACCCCACATGATCGAGCGCACCAAGGAGGCGGGCCGTAAGGTCGGCGCCCTCGCCGGGGCGGCCCAGCACGCCGAGCGCCATGTCAACGCGGGCGTGGACCTCATCATCGCCCAGGGCTCCGAGGCGGGCGGGCACACCGGCGAGATCGGCTCGATGGTGCTGATCCCCGAGATCGTCGACGCGGTCGGGACCACGCCGGTCCTGGGCGCCGGCGGCATCGGCCGCGGCCGCCAGATGGCGGCGGCGATGGCGCTCGGCGCCCAGGGCGTCTGGTGTGGCTCGGTATGGCTGACCACCGAGGAGGCGGAGACCCACCCCGTCGTGAAGGAGAAGTTCCTGCGCGCCACCTCGGCCGACACCATCCGGTCACGTTCGCTGACCGGCAAGCCGGCCCGTCAGCTCCGCACGGCGTGGACCGACGAGTGGGAGAACCCGGAGACCCCGATGCCGCTGGGCATGCCACTCCAGCCCGTGCTGGTCGCCGAGGCGCAGGCCCGCATCAACCGGGCCGCCCACCGGAAAGGATCCGGGGCCGAGCAGCTGGTCAACTACTTCGTCGGCCAGGTGGTCGGCACCATGAACACGGTCCGTCCCGCGGCGGAGGTCGTCTACGACATGGTCGACGAGTTCATCGAGTCGGTGCAGGGGCTCGCCCGCCTGATCGAGGACTGACCGGGCGGCCAAGCGCCCCTGCACGGCGGCCGCGATATGGCCTGCGGGAACGGAGCACCGCAATCGCCACAGCGTCCACATCCGACCCGGGCAGCAGCGGCGGGGCGGGGGCGGTAGCGGGGGCGGTGGGAATCGCCCTCGACCATCAGACCGGCGGTCTCCGGCTCCACAGCCGGGCAGAGGCCAGCTCCGCACCCTCCTGCAACGAGCGCAGCTTCGCCCAGGCGATGTCGGGGTCGACGGTCGCCATGCCGGCGAAGGTGGCGAAGCCGCAGTCGGTACCGGCGATGACCCGCTCGCGGCCGACGGCGTCGGCGTAGCGGCAGATCCGCTGCGCAACCAGCTCCGGGTGCTCGATGTAGTTGGTGGTGGAGTCGAGCACGCCGGGGATCAGCACCGTCCCGTCGGGCAGGCGACCGTCGGCGAAGATGGCCCACTCGTGTTCGTGGCGCGGGTTGGCTCCCTCGAACGAGACCCCGGCGGGCCGGGCGGCGAGGACCAGGTCGATGATGTCCACCAGCGGCAGGTCATGGTGGTGGGGGCCCTCGTAGTTTCCCCAGCACAGATGCATCCGGAGCCGGTCGGGCGCGATATCCCTGGTGGCATGGTCGAGGACCTCGAGTCGTTCGGCCACCATCCTCCGGTGGACGGCGAGGGTCCCGGTCCGGGCGTCCCACCCGGCGGTCAGGTCGGGGCAGTCGAGCTGGAGGACGAAGCCCGCCCCGGCGATGGCGTCGTACTCTTCCTTCATCGCCTCGCCCAGCGCCTGGACGTAGGAGCTCTCGTCCGGGTAGTGGCGATTGGGCATGAAACGGGCGATCACCCCCGGGGATGCCGCCGTGCAGAAGACGTCGGCTGCCCCGGTGTCCCGGGTGGCCCGTCCCAGATGCTCGAGCTCGGCGTCGAGGGCAGCTCGGCCCACGTAGCGGACTTCGTCAACGCAGACTGGCTGGGTGCCGATGGCTCCGGCGGTGTCGCGGTCGAGGCGGGCCCGGTAGACGGGGAAGTCAGCCAGGTCGGCCCGGCCCTTTCCGAGAAACGGCGTGTCGCTCACATCCCCGAAACCGCTCAAGCGGTCGAGAACGTAGGTGGCGTAACTGGGCTTGCCCGTTTCGCCGTCGTTCACGACATCCACCCCCGCGGCCCGCTGACGCGCGACGACCTCGGCGATGGCCCGGCCGGCGTCTTCGACGGTCGGCACAGTGGGCAGCCAGTCCGATCGGGGGAGACTTCCGGTGTGGGTGGTGAGGATCCGATCGGTGCTCGTCTGCATTGCGGCTCGTTTCTGTGTCATCGGGTGTGGTCATCGGGCACACCAGTCTGCGTCGAGACCAGGCGGCGTCGAAACCGTGGTCGCCGAACAACGTCCGTGGCGATGGCTGGAACTGTCCGTCCGCGCTCGAAGCCGAGCCGACGCCGGCTCGGTTGAGGGCCGCTCCATCCATTCGACCGGGCCGGGGCTGATCCTCTCCCGGAGCCTCTCCCGGAGGCATCAGGGTTCGTCAGCGAGGAACGAGCGAACCGGGTGCCGACCGATCCGGCCGTTGTGCCAGATCGCCGCGGTGAGCGCGAGCAGGCACTGCAGGACACGGGTCACGGCGCCTTCCCAGGGGCGTCCGCCGTGACGCTCCACGTCGGGCTGACCCTTCACGGTGTCGTTCAGCGAGTCGATGATCGGACGGAGCGACGTGAAGCATCGGGGGCGAGGGCGAGGGCGAGGGCGAGGGCGAGGGCGAGGGCGAGGGCGAGGGCGAGGGCGACACCTTGCCTTGCCTTGCCTTGCCTTGCCTTGCCGGCCGGAGGAGCCGCGCGTCAGCGTCCGTGCTACCTTCGGGAGCAGAGCAGAAACTTGATTCGTCAATTCAAGAGCCAGTACGGCGTTTCGGCTGACTGAGAGACGGTGCCTGGCGCAGGGAGGGCCGCCATGTCGTCGAACACCCAGTCGTCGGGAGCCGGAGCCGCGCAGACCATCGCACAAGGGTCCTGCATCTCGCGCCGCGCCCAACACGTGAAGGCCTTGACGTGGCTCGCCCGCCTGCTGGTCGCCACCCTGGCTGCCGTCGGCGCCACCGTCACGCTCACGCCGGCCGTTCCGGCCTCCGCATCGACGCCGGCCGCCCTAGCCGGCGCCACCACGCCGCTCCCGCCCAGCCAAGACCCCTTCTACAACTACTCCGGCACCACCCCGCTGACCGACATCGCCCCCGGCACCGTGTTGAACTCCCGATCGGTGCAGGTGGTGGTCACCGCCGGCGGTTCGCCGGTGACCGCCGAGCAACTGCTGTACCGCACCACCGACGAGCTCGGGCGACCCACCGTCACTGTCACCACCGTGCTGAGGCCGACCAAAGCCACCACCGTCCCCGAGCTGGTCGGCTATCTGAGCTTCTACGACGCGCTCGGCTCGCAGTGCGACCCCAGCTACACCCTCCAGGGTGGCAACCCCGGTGCCGCCAACCAGGGTGCCGCCCAGGAGGAGCAAGCCCTGATCGGCGCCTACCTGGGCGAGGGATTCATCCTCACCGTCCCCGACTTCGAAGGCGAGCACCTCGACTGGACGGCCGGCCACATGGCTGGCTACGCCACGCTGGACGCCCTGCGGGCCACCGAGAGCTACCTGACGCTGCCGACCACCACCATGACGGCGCTGACCGGCTACTCGGGCGGGTCCATCGCCGCCGAGTGGGCCAGCGAGCTCGCCCCCAGCTACGCCCCCGCCCTGAACCTGGTCGGCGTAGCCGAGGGCGGCATCCCTGTCGACGAGGCCCACAACCTCGACTACGTCAACGGTAGCCCGACCTGGTCGGGCATCATCCTTCCCACCTTGGTGGCCGAGGCCCGCGCCTACCACCTCGACCTCACTCCCTATCTGTCGGCCTACGGCGCCCAGTTGGCCAACCAGGTCGCCGACGAGTGCATCAGCCAGTTCCAGAGCCACGACCCGGGACTGACGTTCCAACAGATGTTCAAGCCCCAGTACCAGGCCCTGCTCAAGCAGCCCGTGTTCGCCGGCCTCGTCAACGACCAGCTGATGGGCAGCGCTCCCGGCCATCCCACTGCCCCGCTCTTCATGGCCGTCGGTGACGCCGACGGCGTCGGCGACGGGGTGATGGTCACCGGAGACGTGGAAGGTCTCGCCCACCAGTACTGTCAGCAGGGTGTACGAGTAGATCTCGCCGTCTATGACGGCGAGAATCACGCCCAGGCCGCGGCGTCCTTCGAGCCGGCCGCCTTCGGCTTCTTGCTCTCCCGCTTCGCCGGCGTCGCCTTCCAGGGCAACTGCTCCTCGATCCCCGTCGGCAACGCCCTCACCCCGGTACCGACCGGCCAGGGCTACTGGCAGGTGGCTGCCGACGGCGGGGTGTTCGCCTTCGGCGATGCCGCCTTCTACGGGTCGATGGGCGGCAAGGCGCTCAACCCCCCGGTGGGCTCGATTGGCGC